>VOFC01006047.1_pt1 | contig 30669 bp, 47 predicted proteins | sample 5384161 | NCBI WGS metagenome assembly VOFC01 (sample SAMN12384722, study PRJNA508395) | human gut metagenome | isolation source: healthy gut B | host: Homo sapiens
CGCACGCAGCATTACTTACGATACGGCAGCCGTCCACAAATGGAAGGTGAAGGACTACATGATCCGTGAAATGGACGGTATGCGCGAAAGCATCGTTAAAGGAGAGCGGCTGGATACCATTCTCTTTATGGAACCTGCCGACTTCCTCATAATGAAAAAACCAGCAGGAAATGCTCACCAGCCCCTCAGTTGAGCGAGTACATAGACCGGCAACGGCAACGCGGTTTTGCCAATATCAAGGAGTTCGAGATAGAATATCATAAACGCATAGCCATGTCTTTTGCCTCTGTTTATCCTGACGCTGATTGGCGTATCTCTTTCTTCGAAAAGACAAAAGGCGGTATGGGATTGCATCTGGGTATAGGCTTGGGATTAAGTTTCTCGTACATTCTGTTCCAAACGATTGCCTCTACATTTGCGGTGAACGGTAATGTGCCGCCCGTCATAGCGGTATGGATACCGAACCTGCTTTATGCATTCATAGCATTCTATTTGTATAAGAAAGCGCCGAAGTAAGTAACTGTAGGAAGCTGTTGTCCAAGGCAAATCACAGGATATTGTAAAAGAAGCCGTCCCGCTCTTGTGTTTCCACAAGTGCGGGACGGCTTTTTTGTTGTATCATTTCCTCTTTTGTTTTGTTCTTCTTTCTTTTCAGGCGGACAGACCGCCTTTGTCGGAAGAATCCCCACTTTCTTCTTACAGGTTCTTTTAATCCCTTCGTTGCAATGTTGTGCATTGAAGCGCTTAATTCAAGTAAGCCGAAAGATCTGCAGCAGAGATGTTTTTGGCAATAATCACACCATTTTCATCCAGTAAATAGTTAGTAAATCCGCGACCTAAGCGATATTTCTTGAATAAGCCGGAGGACTCGCCTTTAGTTTCCACGAAACAAGTGGGCGTAACTATTTGGTCCTTACGAACGGTTTCCTTGAATATTGACTGATACTCGTCAAATGATACAGAAACCATTTCTACATTATCATTACGGGAAGCGGAACGAAGCACATTGCTCAAACTTACATTTTGCATCCGGGACTGCGCATCATAACTTGCCCAAAAGCTTAGCAACACATATTTACCTTTCATGTCCGAAAGTTCGGCTAACGGTTGCCCGGCAGACATAGATTGGATTTTGAAGTCCGGGGCTATGTCACCCACATTCAAACCGCCGGTCGGTTTGTCTTTTTCTACAAAAGAAGTCAAGGAACCAATTAGTAATACAACAAAAATCCATTTTACATGTTTCATGTAATTCGGTTTTGGTTAATACTATCCGGGACTGTCCTTTTTGGCAGTGATTTCTTCCCGGAATGTCATCTTCTCAGACCTTGCAATGAGAGGAATTCATTGATACTCAAAGCCTTTATTCTGAAATCGGGTGCAAAGGTAAGTAATTCTTAAAGAAACTTCCAAATAAACAAGCAATTTTCTCACTTTTTCAGTGCAATTTTTATGTTATTTAGCATAAAAGGCGGATTTTTCCTTACTTTTTGTGGCTTGTTATCCTATTAATAGACAACTTATGAAACCATTAAGTACAGAACTTATCCTGATCCGCGTAACAGGTGAAGACCGTCCGGGACTGACGGCTTCTGGTTACAGAAATTCTTGCCAAGTACGATGCAACCATTCTTGACATCGGACAAGCCGACATCCATAACACCACTGTCGTTAGGTATTTTATGTAAGACGGAAGAACAACATTCCGGCTTTATCATGAAAGAGCTGCTTTTCAAGGCATCGTCTTTGGGTGTCACCATCCGCTTCTACCCTATTACAGCAAAAGAATATGAGGACTGGGTGAGCATGCAGGGCAAGAACCGTTACATTCTCACGTTGCTCGGACGTAAGTTGTCTGCCCGCCAGATTTCGGCGGTGACCCGTATTCTGGCAGAGCAAGGAATGAACATTGATGCCATCAAACGTCTTACAGGGCGTATTCCGTTGGACGAATGCGATACAAAGACGCGTGCCTGCATTGAATTTTCCGTACGAGGACCCCTAAGGACCGTATCGGCATGCAAGAAGAACTGATGCGGCTGGCCAGTGAGTTGGAAATGGATTTCTCTTTCCAGTTGGATAATATGTATCGCCGTATGCGCCGCCTTATCTGTTTTGATATGGACTCTACACTAATCGAAACAGAAGTGATCGACGAACTGGCTATCCGTGCCGGTGTAGGCGACGAAGTAAAGGCCATCACGGAACGCGCCATGCGGGGAGAAATAGACTTTACAGAGAGCTTCCGCGAGCGGGTGGCATTATTGAAAGGGTTGGACGAATCTGTCATGCAGGAGATTGCCGAGAACCTGCCTATTACGGAGGGGGTCGACCGACTGATGTATGTTCTGAAGAAATACGGTTATAAGATTGCCATTCTTTCGGGCGGTTTCACTTACTTCGGGCGTTATCTCCAGCAGAAATACGGTATCGACTATGTCTATGCCAATGAACTGGAAATAGAGAATGGCAAACTGACCGGACGTTACCTGGGAGATGTAGTAGACGGAAAACGGAAAGCCGAACTGCTGCGCCTGATAGCGCAAGTTGAGAAAGTAGACATAGCCCAAACCATTGCGGTGGGTGACGGCGCCAATGATTTGCCGATGCTGGGTATCGCCGGATTGGGCATTGCTTTTCATGCCAAGCCTAAAGTTGTGGCAAATGCCAAGCAGTCCATTAATACCATCGGCTTGGACGGAGTGCTTTATTTCTTGGGATTCAAGGATTCCTATATAGATATTCCGCGGTAAAAATAAGTCCGTACGATAAAATTCACAGGCTCCTGCGATAATTAATTATCATAGGAGCCTTGTTTTTTAAGCGGGCTTATTTTTGTTCTGCCCCGGTTTGCATTATCTTTGCAGCAAATATAAAGAAATTCATGAAGTTTTCTGAACTAAATTTAAATGATAATGTGCTTGAAGCACTGGACGCAATGCGTTTTGACGAGTGCACTCCGATACAAGAAAAATCAATACCTGTTATACTCGAAGGCCGGGATTTGATAGCTGTTGCACAAACCGGGACCGGAAAAACAGCCGCCTATCTGTTACCTATATTGAACAAGCTTTCGGAAGGCGGGCATCCCGAAGATTCCATCAACTGTATAGTAATGGCCTACACGGGAGCTGGCGCAACAGATAGACCAGCAGATGGAAGGTTTCTCCTATTTCATGCCGGTAAGCAGCGTGGCCGTGTACGGCGGTAATGACGGAGTGCTTTTCGAGCAGCAAAAAAAAGGACTGACTTTGGGAGCGGATGTTGTAATCGCTACTCCGGGACGTCTGATAGCTCATCTCAGTCTGGGATATGTAGACCTTTCACGCGTTTCCTATTTCATTTTGGATGAAGCAGACCGTATGCTCGATATGGGATTTTATGATGACATTATGCAGATTGTGAAATTCCTGCCTAAGGAGCGTCAGACCATTATGTTTTCGGCTACGATGCCTGCCAAGATACAACAGTTGGCGCAAAACATTCTGCATAATCCGGCAGAAGTGAAACTTGCCGTTTCCAAACCTGCCGAGAAAATCGTACAGGCTGCCTATATATGCTATGAGAACCAGAAATTGGGTATCATCCGCAGTCTTTTCGCCGAGCAGACACCCGAACGTGTCATTATCTTCGCTTCTTCCAAGTTGAAGGTGAAAGAGGTGGCCAAAGCCCTGAAGCAAATGAAGCTGAACGTTGGGGAAATGCACTCCGACCTTGAGCAGGCGCAGCGTGAGGAAGTAATGTACGAGTTCAAGGCGGGACGAATCAATATTCTGGTTGCCACCGATATTGTGGCGCGCGGTATCGATATAGATGACATCCGTTTGGTTATCAATTATGATGTGCCGCATGACAGTGAAGATTACGTGCACCGCATCGGACGTACGGCACGTGCCAACAATGACGGTGTAGCCCTTTACTTTCGTCAATGAAAAGGAACAGACGAATTTCAAGAGCATAGAGAATTTCCTGGAAAAAGAAATCTATAAGATACCTGTGCCGGAAGAGTTGGGTGAAGCTCCCGAATACAAGCCGCGCTCCAATGACGGACGCAAACGCAGCAGCTTTAAAGGCGGCGGACGCCGGAACAACGGAACCGGCAAAGGCGGCAACAGAAATAATAACAAACGCAGGGACGGCAGCAAAAGCCCACTCAGGCAAAGAAGCAGGAATAAGTAAAAAGCGGAATTTATTCCGCTTTTTTTATGTCCATCCGATTATCGAATCCGATGGTAATATCCGCCAGACTGTATACGGAACTTTCCGGTACGCGTAAGGTTGCCTGGTATCGGTAGCCTTCGTTGTCAACTCCCATAAAATTCATATCGGCAAGAATCATCTGACTCAGAATATCTTCGGGAAAGATGCCGGCAAATGCCTTCTTGGTAATGTCTTTTTGCCATACAACATTCGTCTGCCCTCATACACGCAAATATGTATGACATTGTCATAATAGACATTGTCCACGCTGATGCCACCCTCTGAATAGGATGAGCGGACGACTTTCATTGTCGAAGGGTTGACGTACACATATCCCCGGTAGCGTGTGCCTTTGTACATCACTACGCTGTCCTTTTCACTACTTCCGTAGTGGGTATGACTTCCACTTCCCTGTTCTCAAAGGCAAGCGCATCCTCGGGACTTTCCGATTTATGCAGCTTTACAATCTCATCCGCCAATGAATGAAACCAGAAGCTGTATTCTGTCTGTCGGTCAATCTTGTAAGTCACGGTATGATTGCCGTACACATACATCGTATCTCGTATAATCTTGAATGATACGGGGATATTCTGGGGATCGGCATAGTATATGGTGTCTCCTTCTATGCGCATCAAGGGCAGTTCGGTTTCATCATCTATCCAAACGCCTTGAAGCAGAGCCTTGGCCGTAGAGTCCTCTTCGACTGTTTTTTGCTCTTTACCATTACCGCATGCAGCCAACGCTATGACGCAGCACAACTCTATTACGAGTTTTTTCATGTCTATCTCCTTCCTTTATTTACCTATACAGTGGTAGGTAAATCCAAGTTCTTCTATTTCTTTCTTTTCGTAGATATTACGACCGTCCAGTAACACCGGGGTTCTCATGGCTTTTTTGATAACGACCCATGACGGCAGGCGGAATTCTTTCCATTCCGTCACCAGCATCAAGGCATCCGCATCGAGTGCGGCATCGTACATATCGGTGGCATAGCAGACGCTGTCGCCTATCCTGCGGCGGCACTCCGTCATGGCAGCCGGATCGTACACACGCACTTTACAACCGGCATTCAGCAACTTGTCAATCAGAATCAGCGAAGGCGGCCTCGCGCATGTCGTCTGTTTCCGGCTTGAAAGCCAATCCCCACAAGGCAATTGTCTTATCGTGCAAATCGCCGTTGAAGTGCCGTTGCAGTTTTTCAAACAAGATGCTTTTCTGCTTTTCATTGACTTCCTCTACAGCCTGGAGCACACGCATCCGGTAACCGTTCTGTTCGGCGGTCTTGATTAATGCCTTTACGTCTTTCGGGAAGCACGAACCACCATATCCGATGCCCGGATATAAGAACTTACGCCCAATACGAGTATCGGAACCGATTCCGCTACGTACCATATTGACGTCGGCTCCCACCAGCTCGCACAGGTTGGCAATGTCGTTCATGAAGCTGATGCGGGTGGCAAGCATGGAGTTGGCTGCGTATTTGGTCATTTCGGCAGACGGAATATCCATGAAGATAACGCGGAAGTTGTTCAGCAGAAACGGTTTGTAGAGTTTGCTCATCAATTTCTTTGCACGTTCGGACTCCACTCCCACCACTACCCGGTCGGGGCTCATGAAGTCTGCTACCGCATTTCCTTCTTTCAGGAATTCGGGATTGGAAGCTACATCGAAGTCTATCTGTACTCCCCGCTTATCCAATTCGTCCTGGATAGCCATGCGCACCTTTCCGGCGGTGCCTACGGGCACGGTGCTTTTGGTTACCACCAATACATATTTCGTCATGTTACGCCCGATGGTACGCGCCACTTCAAGCACATAACTCAAGTCCGCGCTGCCATCTTCATCGGGCGGAGTACCCACAGCGCTGAATATGACATCTACCTCGTCCAGGCAACTTTCCAAAGAAGTCGTGAATTGCAGGCGTCCCGCTTTCGCGTTCCGGTTTACCATTTCCTCCAATCCGTTTTCGTAGATTGGAATCACTCCCTGCTTCAGCGCTTCTATCTTTTCGCCGTTCGTATCGACGCAAATAACGTTGACGCCTATTTCTGCAAAACAAGTACCGGTTACTAAGCCGACGTATCCCGTACCGACAATGGCTATCTTTCATATCCTATTCAAAATATTCCGCATCTTTGAACGATACGGCATGTCCGTCTTTCTCCGATAATATGAACTGAGATTCCGCAACCGGCCAGTCGATGCCTATGGTTTCATCATTGAAGCGAATCGATGAGGCCTTCCCCTGCGGAGCATAACCGTTATCTACTTTGTAGGTAAAGATTGCCTCTTCGCTCAGTACCAGAAAGCCATGGGCAAAACCGCGGGGAATAAAGAACTGACGCTTGTTCTCTTCGTTCAGTTCCACGCTGACGTACTTGCCGAACGTAGGAGAAGAACGGCGTAAATCGACCGCAACATCAAAACTTTACCTTTTATGACACGTACCAGTTTCGCCTGGCTGTATTCGCCTTTCTGATAATGCAACCCGCGCAGTACGCCGAAAGAGGATTTTGATTCGTTGTCCTGTACAAAATGTACATCGCCGATATTGGCACGGAATTCTTCTTCCTTAAAGGCTTCCATGAAGTAGCCGCGTGCATCATTGAACACTTTCGGTTCGATGATCCATACGCCGTCAATTTCTGTCTGTATGTAGTTCATTGCTTTAGAATGTTTTATGTATCTTTAATTGAAATCCGAAATTATCTCCGTATATCTCTCCCATGTCCAAGGCGAGAGAGAAGCGTTGAAGTTCCAGCCTTTCCATCTTTCGGGAGCATAAGAGAACGAGGCGTAGGCCGAAAAGTTCTCCAGAATATCCAGCGTGGGAGCACCGGGAGTACCCCATGTTCTGTTGTGGCTCATTTTGGCTATGTAGCTCCATTCGGAAGTTATTTGTCCGCTCCAGCCGATGTGCAGCGCTTTTATGCGGTTGTACTTGAACGTCATGTCACCGTCCCGGTTATAGATAGGCGAAGCAATCAACGGATTGGCTATCATCATGCCCCAATGCGCCCAGCCGGGGTAAAGGCCGTTGTTGTAATAGTTGTCGGAACCGCCTGTCTTGTGTACAGGGACCTTCTTCGGGTTCGTGCAAGCCGTGCAGCGGACCGCTCATATTGGTGGTCTGCAGGAACTCGAACACAACCGCATTGACGGGCTTGAAGTTGTTGAAGTTCATTTCAAGTCCCCACAATCCGTCCCAACCGTTCTGCTTGCCCATGGCGGAGAAGTCGTCGAAATGATTGCACAGGTATGCGCTGATAGAGAATTTATCGGAACGGTGGGTCAGCTTTATTTGCTCGCTGCCCAGGAAGTTGCCCTGATAGAAATTGCTGTCGTTCCAAGGTTTGTCTTCATCGCCGAAAGCCGGGGATAAATACTCTGAAATAATCTTTCAGCGTATTGCCCAGATTTACCGTGCTGCCGTCCGCATTCACCAGCGTTCCGCCGAATTGCGTATCGAGCGTCATGCCGATGTCGAGCTGCCATTTTCCGTTGGGCACACCGACGCGGACAAATCCTTCTTTATGATGATATTTGATGTCTTTTTGTGTACCAATGCCCTGCTCCTACCTTCCGTTCCTGATATTTGTTATCGGTGAACCATCCGTAAGAGATTTCACCTTTAATGGCGAGACGCGGAAGGACATACAAGTATTCGGGGATGCCTATCATTATTTGCGGAATCGGCCTCGCGTTGCCCGACCATGTCATGTCGCCGCTACTCAAAGCGTTATTCAGCAATGGAGCGCCTTTTCTCGCGGCTTCCGGCAAAAATTCCCAGCCACTTGTAACGTGCATCTATATAGGCCTGCTGGATAAAAATGTCCTTATCGCCCTTGAAGTTCATGCCCACGGCTGCTACCATGTCCAGCTTTTCTTCGAACTTCCACTTGCCGAGCCGGTGTTTGTAGCCCAGTCCGCCCCGTATATACGTATTGTCGTAAATAGAGCCGAGCCCCTGTTGGTTGCTCACTTGCCACAAAGGAGTATTGTCGCCCGTGTGCACGTGGCTCCATATTCCACAAAGGCGAAACCTGTGCCGTTGCCATACCGCTACCTGCAAGAATAATGGCCAACAAACAGATAGGAATACGCATTACGGCAAATAGTCTGTATTTGGTTAAGTGCTGACAGTTATCTGTGTTCATTATCGAATATATAATATAGTTTATAGTCCTAATTAAAGAGAAACGTAGAAAACGGTGCAAAAGTAGGAAAAAAATCTAATATATCGGTCATGGGCGATAAAGGAGTTTCCAAAGTTTGCCGTGTTTATAAATTCTTAGTAAGAAAAGCAGCCCGAAAGTGGCATATATCCGATAAAACCGCTACTTTTGTAGCATGATTGAATTAGCACAGCACATAGAAGCATTATTATTGGAGAATGATTGTGTCATTGTTCCGGGGTTGGGCGGATTTGTCGCTCACTACACTCCGGCAATGAGAGTGGCGGAAGAAAATACGTTTTGCCCCCTACCCGCATCATCGGCTTCAATCCGCAACTGAAGATGAACGACGGGCTGTTGGTGCAATCCTACATGGCTGTGTATGATACGGATTTTTCCGATGCCACCAGGATTGTAGGCAAATCGGTGAAAGAACTGCTGGCTCTTCTTCATGAGAATGGAAAAGCGGATTTGCCCAATATCGGCGAATTGCGCTATAACATTCATGATTCCTACGATTTCACACCTTACGACGATAAGCTTACCACTCCTTACTTATACGGGCTTGGCAGTTTTGAAATGCAGGAACTGGAAGTCTTGCACAAGCCCTGCCGGAACGGAAGCAAGACTATTCCTTTCGCACCGGTTGTCCGGGAAGAAAAGAAGCGTAAGTATGGGATGCGAATCAACACTTCTTATCTGGCGAATGCCGTTGCCATGATTGCCGTTGCGGCTCTGTTCTTTTTCTTCCCGCACCCGTAGAAAACACCGAAGTGATGGAAGCCAACTATGCGCGGCTACTGCCCGGTGATTTGTTCGGGCAGATAGAAAAAGCAGTCATTGGCCATCACTCCGATTGTCATCCATCAGCAGGAAACGGGTAAGAAGGCGAAAACCACCCGTAGCGCCGGCAAGAAACCGGTTGCTCCCGTTGCCGTAAAAGAAGTAAAAGTCCGTCAGCAGGCTGCAACAATTGCGGCTCAGCCTAAAGCAACGCCCACAGTTGCCGCTCCTGCCGTTCAAGCCGTAAAGACACCTTATCATATTATCATAGCCAGCGTGGGTTCTGAAAAAGACGCCGACACCATAGCACAGCAGTTGGTTGCCAAAGGTTATGCAGGAGCTGAAGCGATTATCGGCGACGGCAAGATGCGCGTCAGCATTCAGTCCTGTGCCACGGAAAAGAGGCATACCGTGCCTTGAACCTGATTCGCCAGAATGAAGCATACAAGAGTGCCTGGGTTCTGAAAAGATAACTTTCTTCACAGTCAATTATTAACCATCAACTATTCCGACAATTCAATGAAACGTATCCGTTGCCCCAAATGTGAGAACTATCTGACTTTCGACGAAACAAAATATACGGAAGGCCAGTCCCTGGTATTTGTCTGCGAGAACTGTAAGAAGCAGTTCAGCATACGTTTGGGCAAGACAAAGATGAAAGCTCCGCAGAAAGAAGAGAATCCGGACGAAACCGAATACAAGGAAGCTTTCGGAAGCATTACGGTCATTGAGAATGTTTTCGGATTCAAGCAAGTGCTGCCGCTACAGGAGGGAGACAATAAAATCGGCCGCCGCTGCGTAGGGACGGTTGTCAATGTCCCGATAGAAACCTCGGACATGAGCATGGACCGTACGCACTGCATTATCAATGTGAAGCGCAACAAGCAAGGCAACCTTATCTATACCCTGCGCGACGCTCCCAGCCTGACGGGCACTTTCCTGAACAATGAAATTCTGGGTGACAAAGACCGTATCCGCATTGAGGACAGGTTGTAACCATCGCATACCACTTTCATTCTTCGGGCGGCGGAGTAAAGAGATTGCCTTTCCGGTTTATCCACCAATAGCGTATAAACAATACTCCGGTGAAGATAAGCGCAAGCGACAGTCCGGTATAGAACACCGAAATAAACGCGTCCGGCAATATATGGAACGAGCGCATCGTGACGCCGAACGTTATCATGAAGACCATTATAATCCAGCCTTTTACGTCAAAGAAAGAAAAAGGGCAGTTCTTCTCTTTCTTCTTTTCTCCGATACGTTTGGTGTGCTTGTAATAAAGCCTTTTGAAAACAAACAAAAAGAAGAGAAGGAACACGACTGTGGCCTCTCCTATCTTGAAAAGCCAGTATTGGGAATCTGTCAGCCATGTCATTATTCCTATCCTGAGGATATTGACCCCGGCTATAATCCATACCACTCCGGCGGTAATAAGCAATACTTTTCTATTTACTCCGTATTTCATGTTTCCGTTTTGTATAATCCTGCTGATACAGGGAACAAAGATAGTGAAAATATGTTCGTAAATTCATATTGTGTACCTTGCTGGCGGTCAGTTGTATGCATGTACCAATAAATTTCCTTGCTTGGTACTGTCCGTACCACAGTTTGGTACGAGAAGTACCTTACTAAGGTACGGCACGTACCACTGCGTGGTACAAGAGCTACCAACGGTTGGTATTCCCTGTACCACCTGCCGGTAGTTGAGGTATCCTGTGGTGGAATGCCGGCTACCCTGCGGTGGAATACCGACAGTGTGCTTACCAGTCGTATTCCTCGGTGTACCGGTCGAACTGTATCTCCTCTTTCCAGCCATGCTTCCGGCATACCTGGCGGATGCACTCCTGCTGCTTCGGAGTAAGTCCCAGCTTCTGGTTGCGGTACCGGTAATAGGGAGAATGATTGAAGACGGCTTCAAATTGAGGTGGATGGCGCGGGAAATGCGTGCGGGCATATCATCGTAAAGCTTCTTGAAGCCCCATGCCACCCGTATTTTTCTTGTTGCTGCGGAAGTGCGGGCACTCCTTCCCCTGCCGCCGGATAGCAGAGGGGTTGATGACGGACAGCCGGATGTTTTGCGCCGTGGTGTATTGTGTCATACTGTGCCGCAGGCAGTTTTCGGCTTTCGGGCATCGGGTGTTGAAGCACAATGTGTATTGGGCTGCTTGATTGTTTAAGTCGGAGTTGTTTTCCATTAGTTATCAGAATTTTGATGAATATCGCTTTATCCGGTAAAGATACGCGAAAAAATCCGGCCGACACCATATAACGGCTGTTTTATTGGGTAGAACGGGCATAAAAAGCGGTCTACCAATGTAGCGCAAACGTAGCAGTGGTTGGTGAACCACTCCTTGAAGCCCTCGTAATCAGCACCCATATCGCCCTTCCAGAGCTCGATATACTGATAGATACACTCCTTGAGGTGGTGACCATTGAGGAAGATCAGCTCACATGGCATCAGGATCATACCCTTGGTTGGGTCGCCCTCGAAGAACTTGTAGCGGTGGAACAAGAGCTGAACCAACTTGCCTGGATAAGAAGCTGCAGGAGCATCTGTAAACTTGCAAGAGTCATCGAATGCGATACCAGCCTCTGTAGTGTTAGAGATGATGAAACGCACCTCTGGCTGCTCAGCCAAAGCCATGAAAGCCTGGTTCTGAGAATATGGATTCAGTGCACGGCTGATAACGTCGATACGATCCAATGTGTTGATAGCCTGGCCGTTCTCCTTACCCTGAAGGTTTACGTGATAGAGGCAGTCCTGCCCGTTCAGCCAGTCAACCATACCACCAGCCAATGGCTGAACTACAACGACAGAACCGTTGAAGTCGGTCTTTTTGTTCATAAAATGCCAATTATCGATTATCACTGCCACCTCATCCCTGAGATGGTAGCCAATGATCACAAGTTTAAGAGTATTACAGAACTTTGGCTCGGCGGCGACCACTACAAGTGGCGTGCTATGCGTACCAATGGTGTAGATGAGCGCTTCTGCACAGGTACTGATACTAGCGACTGGGAGAAGTTCGAGAAGTGGGCTGAAACAGTGCCTTATACATTCCGTAACCCTCTCTATCACTGGACTCACCTGGAGCTCAAGACTGCTTTCGGTATCAATAAGCAGCTCAGCCCTAAGACAGCCCGTGAAATCTACGATGAGTGTAACGAGAAGTTGCAGTTGCCAGAATTCAGCGCTCGTGGCTTGATGCGTCACTATAACGTAGAGTGTGTTTGTACAACAGACGACCCAATCGATGACCTGCGTTACCACAAGCAGACACGTGAGAGCGGTTTCGAAATCAAGATGATTCCTGCTTGGCGTCCTGACAAGGCTATGAACATCGAGAAGCCAGATTTCGCTGACTATATGAACAGGCTCGGTGAGGTAGCAGGTGTTAACCTCGTTACATTCCAGGATATGGTTGATGCTTTGCAGAAGCGTCACGACTTCTTTACTGAGAACGGCTGTAAGTTGAGCGACCACGGTATCGAGGAGTTCTACGATGAGCCATATACAGATTCTCAGATTGAGACTATCTTTGCCAAGGCTATGCGTGGGCAGCAGCTTTCTGCTCTCGAAATCCGTCAGTACAAGCATGCATTCCTCAAGGTTTGCGCTGAGATGGATCACGCTGCCGACTGGACACAGCAGTACCACTATGGTGCTATCCGCGACAACAATACACTGATGTACAACAAGCTCGGTGCTGATACCGGTTTCGATTCTATCGGTGAGTTCACTACAGCCAAGGCTATGAGCAGCTTCCTCAATGAGCTCAACATGGAGGGTAAGCTCACACGTACTATCCTCTATACATTGAACCCATGTGCCAACGAGGTAATCGCTACCCGTAGCCATACATGTGCAGGTTTTTCATCTCTGTCTTGAACAGCTCCTGCGAAACGGCACTCTGCGGTTGGTATGCTTTCAGTAAATCACAGAACTGATGCTCAAACTCCTGAAAATAAACCTCGTTTTCCCAAAGGGTATCGTCTGCATCGAATGCTACTACTTCTATTTTATCTTTCATACGTTGTCCGTTTTATTGTTATTGAGTATATTTGCTGCAAATATAAGTAATTAAAACATAACTATTAATCAGTAAAGGATGACTCAATCACCCCAAACTAATGCCAAAGGTTTCAGCAAAGCCTTTTGGGTAAGCAACACAGTAGAACTTTTTGAACGCATGGCATATTATGCCGTATTTATTGTTCTTACCATTTATCTGTCCAACATTTTAGGTTTTAACGATTTTGAAGCGAGTATGATTTCCGGTCTGTTTTCGGGCGGACTGTATCTGCTTCCCATTTTTACCGGAGCTTATGCCGACAAGATAGGTTTCCGTAAATCAATGATTATCGCATTTTCCTTACTGTCTGCAGGATATTTGGGTCTGGGCGTGCTGCCTACACTGCTGGAAGCTGCCGGACTGGTGGAATATGGCGAAGTAACGCGCTTTTCAGGGCTGGCCGACAGTAGCGAACGGTGGATGATTGTTCCTGTGCTGTTTGTCATCATGCTTGGCGGTTCGTTCATTAAGTCTGTTATTTCCGCATCGGTGGCGAAAGAAACCACCGAAGCAACCCGTGCCCGCGGTTATTCTATCTTTTATATGATGGTGAACTTCGGTGCTTTTTACCGGAAAGACCATTATCGACCCCTTGCGCAACGCTATCGGTGAGCAGGCCTATATCTATATCAACTTCTTCTCTGCCACAATGACTATTCTGGCGTTGCTGTCCGTTGTCCTTCTGTATAAATCGGCACATACGGCAGGCGAAGGTAAAAAGCATGCGCGAAATAGGCCAAGGCTTCCTGCGCATCATCACCAACTGGCGTTTATTGATTCTTATCCTTATTGTAACGGGATTCTGGATGGTGCAGCAGCAATTGTACGCCACAATGCCCAAGTATGTTATCCGTATGGCGGGCGAAACGGCCAAGCCGGGCTGGATAGCCAATGTAAATCCTTTTGTTGTGGTTTGCTGTGTAAGTTTCATCACCAGGTGGATGGCAAAGCGTACGGCTATTACGTCCATGAACATCGGTATGTTCCTGATTCCTGTTTCCGCGTTACTGATGGCGTGTGGAAACCTGCTGGGCAACGAGATTATTTCCGGCATGAGCAATATTACATTGATGATGATACTCGGTATTGTAGTTCAAGCTTTGGCGGAATGCTTTATTTCTCCGCGCTATCTGGAATATTTCTCTTTACAGGCTCCTGAGGGAGAAGAAGGCATGTATCTCGGATTCAGCCATCTCCATTCTTTCCTGTCCTCTATTTTCGGTTTTGGCATAGCGGGTGTATTGCTTACCAAATATTGTCCCGACCCGGCTTTATTTGCAACCCGGGAAGCTTGGGAAGCTGCCAGCGCCAATGCGCATTACATCTGGTATTACTTTGCGGGAATAGGATTGGTGGCTGCCATAGCATTGCTGATTTTTGCCAAAACCACCGAATCCATCGACAAAAGAAGAAAGTATAATCGTTTATATTGCATATTTTCGCTACATTTGTCGCCCAATCTAAAGACAGGCTGCACCCGGCATAAATTAAGCATGCTTAATTCTGTCCTCATGGCGCTGTCTTTGAGGGGTGTCAAAATACACTTGATGATTTTTTAGGCACGGATTACACGGATTTCACGGAAAAAGAATAAAGAAAATCTGTGCTTTCCGTGTAATCCGTGCCTAAAAAGAAACAAATAATAAGCGAATTTTAACATACCCTCTTTTTAATTAAGGAGATTAGAATGAAAGTAAGATTTATAAGCCTTTGCAAGTGGTAGCAGTGGCAATTGTTATTATATAGGCACAGAGAAATACGGAATACTTATTGATGCCGGTATCGCTGTCCGTACCATAAAAAAGGATTAAAAAGAGGCAGGTATCAATATGGAAATGATACGTGCGGTGTTTGTTACCCATGACCATGCCGACCATATAAAAGCGGTAGGCTGATTGGGAGAAAAACTGAATATACCTATTTATACGACGGCGCGCATTCACGAAGGTATTAAACAAGAGTTACTGTATGACGGAGAAGCTGCATTCGTCCGTCCGTTATCTGGAAAAGCAACAACCTATGCAGTTGGAAGATTTCCATATCGAATCTTTTGAAGTTCCCCATGACGGTACGGACAATGTAGGTTATTGTATCGAGATAGACGGAAAAGTGTTCTCTTTCCTCACCGACCTTGGAGAAATCACTCCTACCGCAGCACATTATATCTGCAAAGCCAACTATTTGATACTGGAAGCCAATTACGATGATGAAATGCTGCGTATGGGTACTTATCCCCAATACCTGAAAGAGCGCATAACCGGTCGTACCGGACACATGAGTAACATTGATACCGCAGAATTCCTTGCAGAAAATTTCACAGAACATCTGCAATACATCTGGCTTTGCCACCTAAGCAAAAGATAACAATCACCCGGAACTGGCCTATAAAACCGTTGAATGGAAATTAAGAGAGAAAGGTATCATCGTAGGTAAAGACGTACAACTCTGCGCTTTAAAGAGAACTACTCCTTCCGAGCTATATGAGTTTGAATAAAAATATGCCGATTTCATCGAAAAAACTCCTGAAATTGTTTGCAAAATAAAATAAAAGGACTACCTTTGCACCCGCAAATGAGACATTAGCGATGCACTCTTAGCTCAGTTGGTAGAGCAACTGACTCTTAATCAGTGTCCAGGGTTCGAATCCCTGAGGGTGTACTGAAATAAGGAGGTTTAAGCCTCCTTATTTTATTGGTTTACAGTAATTTAATTGATTAGACATTATATAAATTGATGTCTAAAGGAGTATCAAAAGAGAGTATAATTGCATCAAATTAGGACACAGTATCGCAAAAAGTAATATTTGTGTGATACCAAATGTGATACCGGGTGTGATACCAAATGAAATCTTCCAATTTTCTCCTTATCTGCATTTATTAATCATACTTAAAGTAAAAAGTATGAACAATGTATCTGTACGGCTCGTCTTTGATAGAAAGCATGTAGCCACCAAAAACATCAGGCCTCTGTGCAAATGGAGATAACCTATCAGCGGAAACGCAAGTATATCGGAACAGGGATAAAGAAATCACCCTCTATTCCGATCAATGGAGTAAAGACATGAAAGTCAAAAAATCACCCCTCAATCATTGGTTTTTTAATCAAAGGTTGAATGACATGGTAGCTGGGATATATGACTTGGCCTACCAAATGTCTTCCCAAAACATTCCTTTCACTTTTGAAAGATTAGAGCAGTATTTAGGCAATTCATCGTCTGAAGTTACAAGCTCATTCCTATCCTTTATGGAAAAGAGAATATGTGAGCGGCAAGTAAGTGATTCAACCAAACAAAGACAAAGATGTGTACTAAAGGCGCTGAAGGAGTTTGGTAGAATAAAAGACTTTGCTGATATTTGCTATGAAAATATTAGAGCATATGATGAATTTGCTAAGAAACGATGTAGTGCCAATCTTCGGTATATAATTATCACAAGATACTGAAGATATTTGTAAGGGAAGCATACGCTGCCCATTTGATTTCGGAAAATCCATATCAAAATTTCAAGTTGATCACGGTAAGCGCGTACTAAGACGGTTTCTAAACAAAAGAAGAACTCATCAAGATTGAAACAAAACAGATTGATGACATTTGTTTAAGCCGTGTAAGAGATATTTTTCTATTTTGTTGTTATACTGGTTTGGCGTATGCAGATTTGGCGGCTTTTAATTTTAAAGACGCTGTAATGGCTAACGGAATGTATAGAATAAGAGATCACAGAATAAAAACAGGAACGCCTTTTATAATATATCGCTTATGGATAAGGCTATGGACATATTAAAGAAATATGACTTCAAATTACCTATTATATCTAACCAAAAGTATAATTTATATTTGAAAATATTAGGTGCGTTCTGTGACATAAAAAAAGAAGCTGACAAGTCACGTTGCCCGACATACTTTTGCAACTTCTATTGCATTGGCTAACGGAGTAAGAATTGAGGTTATAAGCAAAAATGCTTGGGCATACAAATATTCAGACTACCCAATTATATGCGCATATATATCAATCTGAAGTTGATAAAGAATTTGAACGACTCAATAAGATTATATGAATATGAAATTTATAACCGTGAGAGAGGCTGCCGAACTTCTTCGTGTATCTTACAAAACCGTACAACGATACTTTGGCTGAAGGAAGGATACCATACACTAAGCCAGCCGGACGAATATTGATAAAGGAACAAGACTTGATGAACTTCGTTAATATGACGAATAGATAAAATATATGCCTCGGTTACTTTGCACTGTGTGTCATTTATGACCTACCCAAATAGGTAAAAGCCCAGATTACTGTTTTGACATATGGTATTCACCCTAAGTGACCGGGGTATTTTCTTTTGTTAGAAGAAAGTGAATTATGATTTTAGGATAATCAAATCAAAATACATTAAACGGGTACGTTTATACTCTGGTTCCAGGTCCAGTTTCATGTATTCTATCTCCTCTGTAATATTTTCAAATATAAATTTAAATCCATTACGTTGATAAAAATCTATCACTTTTTCATTATTGGCGGCATCTACAATAATATAACGACATCCAGTCTTATTTAATGGATCAATAAACCAACCTTTTATAAAAAGACAAGATTTCATCACCAATATGTTTTCCGGCAAAAGAATCAAATACAGCCAATTGTCCAACCAATACAGCTGGATATTGAGAGTTGCGCTTGACGTTGGGTATTGGGCGATTTATTTTGTTTCTTATGTTCTTAGGTAAGGATGAAACGGGTAACATTGAATTGGACACAGTAAATGCCGCAACCAATTCTAAAGAAGTATTGGTCTTGACAAAACCGTATGATTTACCAAGTAATTGATTGGTGTAATTTTCAAAATCATCTTTGAAGAAGTTTTCAATATCCTTGTCGTGATTACATGAAAAAATCAGAGCAATTCTCTATTAGAGTTCTGCTCCATTCAACAAATTCGCAATTATCTTCAATAAATGTACCCACTATTTGAATCTACGCAGGTTTGATTTTTCCAAAATCCTTTTGGTCATCTCTACTTCACGTGAAAAATCAACAGTTCCTCGTTTTTTTTCATTCTCACGGGCAATCTTTTCAAATTTTTCTGCGACTTTGCCGATTAATGTTGGTATTGGTTTGATATAAACTGCCATAAATCAATTGTTTTGCAATACAAAGATACAACATTAGTTTTACTTTTTCTTGTATCACCATTAAAATCATCCTTATCAGCACTACTTTTTAACACAATCAGTAGGATCAAGTTCAGTATTTATAGCAGCATTAACAAAAAAATGCGATGAGTAGCATTACTATTACTCACCGCATCATTTAGGTTAAGAACAACGCTTGCAGCCCTTATGAAAAACTTTTATACATGCCAAGGGTTTTGATATGGGTCATAAGATGTTTGAAAGGTTGCCATCTGCCAGTCAGTAAGAGGTTCTTTTCTTGTTATCAATTTTTCTCGGAATTTGAGGATTTAATTTTAATCTGGAAGCGTCTTTTTTAACCATTGCATAGAATGGTCGTAGTCATCAATTCGTACAGTACTGATATTGTTCGGAGAAATCAGTTTGTGCAACTCGTATAATGACAGTTGAACCATGTGGCGTTTCAAGTTGTAGTTTCTTGGGTCATGGTGTCTGATATTCCTTCCCAGTTCCGGTACATCAGCATTGGGATTGATAATAGGATAATAAATTTTTCCTTTATATTCTACATATTCGTGTTCTGACAATTCATAAGAATTGAGTGAAGGGTCATATTCTCCAATCATCCCCAACAGTCAGACTCCATCGGATTGACCAAATAGTCATAATTATCCGTTGTTAGCAAGGTGAAGAATTTGCCTTCATATTCTACAACTTCCCATTCATTGTATGGAACGGTGTCCCACTTGTATGTATTAACCATTTCCCAGGCATTAACTTCCGGGATACGAATATCATTGAAATCTATGCCATTGGCGATGTCACATATATATGCCCGACCTAAGAACTTTGCCACATCTCCAGGCCGATAGTTTTTCATCTGGCTGTATTGTTCTATTTCTTCCAGGTTAAGTATTTCTTCTGTTTCGTGCCAATAAGAAGTAGGGCAAGGGGCTTTGTAGCCATTGATAGCTTGAATTACTTCGCATATTTTTTCCCGTCAAGGTAAAAATGGCATCCTATAGGATAACTGATTCTTCGATCATATTCAAAGATGAATTTACCGCGATTTAGTTCGCGTTCAATTTCGTAATTTTCAGTAAGGTAATCCATAATAGATGCTTCAGCGGCTTGTTCTGCCTGCACAAAACAAATATCTTTTCCACGGGTAAGCTGTAACAAGGCATCTTCTGTAATGATACCCAAATAATCATCCTTGTTTAAAAACCTTCTATACATAATTAATACTCAAAAGTGTTATAGACTGGTGCTGTATATGTTTCAATTGTTGTCTTTTGATTTTGGAACCGTCTCCATTCATTATTTAAGAATAACACAAGTACATAATCGAGAATATCCGATAAATGCCCGTATTTTTCTTCCTTACCACCTGTTTTCGGGTTCAAAACTTTCTTTTTGGCCTTGGTCCCATCAGAGTTCTTTTGTTGATAGACCATATCCTCGGTAAGTTTTCTGCATCTCATATCAATCATTACTTGCCATCCGTTAAAACCGTTAAGGATAGCGTTGACAAATTCAAGCCTGGTGGTTTGTGGTGGCTGTTTCTGGAGCAGTTTTATACGTGGTTTCAATACACTGTTTTTTCATGTTATCTACTATAATAGTATAGTTATTGACCCCCTCTTCGGTTTGTGCTTCTTGCAGCACCAGAAGGGTCTCCTGTTACGATTATTCCGCCTAAATGCTGTCTGGAAAGATGCTTCTCTCGTATTTTTAATAGCAAGTTTCGGAGTATTGTTCTCCTTTTCTTCCGGCTTGCCAATGTTTTCCTCAAGTACATATATCTTTTTGTTTGTAAAGTCAAACTGGAATTCCAGCTCACTCATGTATGGGGCTACATTGAAATCCCATCCAGATATTAATGGATTCATTGGGTTATAGACTTTTTTCGCGTAACCCATCCACTAAATGCTTGGCACCATCAAAGTTCCAATAAGCGGCCATTTCGTTGACATCTACATATTGCCAGTTGCCATACAATAACCGTTCTCTGTCTGCTTTGTTAGAGATCCGCATTAAACCATTCAAGTATTGTCTACGAAATTCAGAATCAGGATTATCATAAACACTAAAAGGAATATATCGCTCATACTTTTTACATATCACATCGTTACCATCATCATCTAAAACGAATCTGGAACGGACCCATCCTAAGCAGGGGTTTGTACTCATAAGCATTTTAGGCACTACAAAAGGGTATTGGGGATATTCCAACGAATACGACTGAATAGGATTTCTACGGCTTTCTCATCAAGCTCACCGCATTCGTCCAGAAAACATCCGGAAAATTCAGATGAACCAAACCTTAAATATGATGGATCACTTGGCTGAAAGCTAAGTTCTTTCATGATTATCTTAGAGTCATTCCAAAATGTCATTTCTCCGGATAAATTGTTTATCTTATAATTAACCCCCTCTTTCAGTCCCCAATCTTTTGCAATCATACATATAGTATTCCATGTACTTTCCCGAAGGCTTTTTAGTGTCTTACGCCCTACAACCATACGCATATTGGGCCATCTCAAACAACATGATATAAGCCAGCTGGCACCAAGAAAGGAGTTGTGGGTGACAGTGAAATCGTCTACTACATAAAGACCAGAAGGGTCATCTACAGTTATACATCTGCTTGTCTGTTCTCCTATATATTCTACATCAACGATTCGCTTTCCAAGTTCGCTTGCCCCACCATTAAACTCATATTTGGCTTTTTCTCTTTTTTCTGGAGATAGATACAAGTTCGGGGTTTATTTTGGTTCTAAATGAACATCATAACAATCGTTACATTGAATATATTCACCATCCTTCTTATATCCGGCTGCACCCTTCTTTATTGTTGCTACACCACCTAAAGAGCGCACTATAAAGGCTACATCTTCAGCTAATTGCTTGCTTATAGTTGAGTAAGACATGTGTCCTCTGTCGTCAACATACCCATCTGTATCCATAAGCCCCTGCATTAATTCAATGCGTTCTTCTACAGTAGCATATTTATATAAATCGGGGAATGAATTTATTAATTGATGTGCATCCTGTAAGGTTCAACTTCTTGATCGCTTCGGCCAGTTTGTCTGAATAGATATAGTATTGAGTAGCTTTACTGTCTGCTTTTTTTGATATTTTAGACATATCATAACCGTATACGGTAAACCTGTCAACAATATCTTGATCCATTGTTGTCAATTCAGGATATTTCTTGGATATGCAACCGTCTCCCAATAAAGCCCCCAACACATAGGGCTCAATTATATTTTTTGCGAGCGGCTGCTGTACTTATTGCAAACTTGACTGGAGATGTCAATGGAATTATCAAAGAACGACCCTTATATGACCCTTGTTTATGTTTTTCCACCCATTCAAAGATCCATTTTGTAGGCTTTACCCGCTCATTCATCTTATCTCCATTCAAATCTGTCCTTTTTGTACGCTTCCCGGCTTGATGCACATTCCATAAATGCCCTTCTGATGAATCTATACATGTGCCATCAATAAAATGTATTCTATAAAAATGATGTTTTTCCAAAGGATGTAGCCATACTACCTCTTGCGCCCCTCCAGTAATCGGATTTGTAATAAAATCTCCTACTTTTATGTCTTTTTAGATACTTAAACCCTGTTGGCGTACATATTTTACTATCTAAAGGTAGCATTTTCCCGCCACCTGCTGCCCCACCCTCTAAAATGATTTGTGGAATATCGTCGTTACCACATTTTGTACATACTGGTTTATATGTTGCATTTCCGTTTCTATCTTTTCCGTTTTCTATATGTTCAATTTTACCACCACAAATAGGACATTCTGGTTGGAGGCATTTCCATACTTCATACTGTTTTGACGATGGTTGGAAATCTATGTTGAGATTGCTGGGAGGTATCAATCCTGTTGCCATACTCTTTCCATCTCTTTAAGGTTACTCAATGAGATGTGAAGAGTTTGACGTTTACTACTCTTGTTTTCAATTGTGATGACTCCCAATGTTTCCAGTTTCAATATGTGATGTTGAACTGTTGCGTGACTGACCACTTTTAGGTCTTTTTGCCATTTCTCTGTAGGATTTTGCTGATATGACAGCCATAGGTGTCTATCAGACATCTTACAAAATCAATGTAAAATTTTGTCTTAATAAACTCATAGTGTAATCAAATTTGTTATATACCAATCAATAATAGAATAATGTACTGTATGCTTACGTTACATGTATATAAATAATAGAAGCCGGTCATAAAATTAACGACCAGCTTCTACAAAATGGAAGATATGATTATTAGTGTGAGTAAAAGAAGTAAGAAATCAATTTTGTGCTTCGTTATAGATACGTTCAACTACAGCCCACAGTTCATCCGGCATTTGTTGTTCTGAAATAGCTTCGCATGACTTACGCATATAATCAAGTTCTTCACTGGTAAATTTCACAGCCAACGGGGTTTCTGCGTCTTTTGAACATTCCATTCAATTCGTTTCTCTTCCTTTTTTTTCTACTATTTCATACTCTTTCTTGTCCTGGTCTGAAATAGCTATTTTCCGAACTATTGACTTTTTAGATTATAGTCCATAAAACTCCCACGCTCCGGGAAAATGGAAGGAATAAGCAATCTGTCTTTAATATGTAGATCCATAACTTATTAATATTTTATCAAGAATAGATATTTGTCACGCAACTGGTTGGAGAAAATGGGATTATTTTTTAATTTTCAAGTAAAATATAATCGATAGTATAAAAACCAATGCTGACCAATAAATCTTATCCTTATTTAAGTCCCACCAGCTTAGTTCGGTCACTTTATTGGAGGACTGACTCAATTTATCAACTGTTTGGTATAAAGAGTCTATTTTCGATGATATTTGTGATATAGATGCAGCTAAAACTTCAGTTGATGTGATGTGTTCTGTATCTTGCTTGTTGATATTAGTTGTGCTTTTGCTTAATTGGATATTGTTTTCCGGATGAATCTGGTACCGATAAATAGACTGTAGTGTTTTCTAATTTTAAATTGCTTAATTTATCAGATGTGATTTGAGATTGCTTGTCAATGTCTATATGTAGGGAATCCAGTGATTTGTGAATCCGTTGTAATTCACAGGAATAATCTGTGTACTGTTGCTGCTCAATGTTTTTTAGAAGCAGCACATGAGCTGAGCAACAGCAACACGCCAATTGCAAAAACCTATTATAGTTATTAGTTTCATACAATATTGATAGTTATAGATTCACCTCTTTTTTTGTGCTGCTTCAATCTTTTTGTTGAGACAGTCTGAGGTATATCTGGATTCACTTAATCGCCCTACAGCAGAGTTATTTCCTACTAATATACATCCAGCACTATCTTTTGCTGTATTTCCACTATGTATGAGGATGCCTTCAAAATGAGGAACATCTAATAGCCTGGGAAGGTTACGGCCAAACTTGGGAGACCAATTGTAAATTACTTTATATTTGCCATACGGAATAGCAGATTCTCCATAAACTTTCTTCTCGCCATTGTCAAATACTCCGTTCTTGTTTTTGTCTACAACTTTATCCTCCAGTGTATTGCAGAAAAATTTATTATCTATATATAGCCTGCCCACAGTATAGGTTTCTTTAGGCCACAAACGTTCTAATCTTAGTTCCATAGTTTTTAATCTTTTATTTGTGATATTAATGTCGCGATCTTTATTCCACTTCTTCTTATATATTTACCAACCAGTTGTTTATCCATCTTTTTATCGTTACAGAAAGACAGTCCTATAATTCCAGCGGGTTTTTCTCCATCATATAGTGTAAGCAAAAAGCAATTTCATTAATGTCATTAGATTGAAATTTATAATATAGACGCTGGTCTATTTTATGCACATCTTCTATTCCACCATAAAAATATCCATCATCCAAAACTTTGGAAATAAGTTTATATTTTGACAAACTGAAATCTGCATAGTCTTCATCTACATTTTGAATACTATCCCTGACTTCCTCAAGTCGCATGGAGCCAAAAAGGAACGGTAGTCCAGTAGTCAAGTTTTTACTTCCATTATGAAACTCAATAAGCCATGCGCGGTCTGCATTGGTTGTGAATATCATTTTTGATAAAATATGCCTAATGTCTGAATCTGCCGATAATCTTGTGGTTACAAGTTGATCATGTTGTTCTGGTACTTATTTCAACCATACGATCCAAAAAGATATTTGGGATTTAGTGCAAAAAGAATACGATGTAACCACTTAAAAATAAAAGAAACAACCCTTTTACAATACTGAAGAAGCCATATTTTTTTTGTAGACTGAGTAACTTTTGAAGCCACCCAATGCCTTTATTTAGTTGTTCCATATTAATGTGAAATAATTTGCACTGATTGAACTGGGATAAACCATTCTAATTCATCTGCAAATGGGGCGTTTAAACGTACCCATACACCTTTTGTCTTTTGATTTTGAATCTTGTTAATAATAACCCCATCTCTTCCTATTAACCTTTTTAATTTCCATTCTTTTAATAGAGGGGAAGCAATAATTGTGATTTTTCGTCCTACCATTTGTTTTTATTCAACACTGTTTTTATTATTAGATTGAGGAACAATGACATTGAAAGTAATTCCTGAGTCACCGTTTCCTCCTTTCAATTCAACTTTGCTCTCTTGAGCAACTTTAACAGGATACATTTCCATTAATGCTTTTGATGCTTGTACGGCCACAGAACGTAATGGTGCAGGTGAAAGCTTCGTTCCTCTCCTATCTGTATACACAGCTTTGGAAGTTTCATCTACAATTTGCAGTAATTTTTCTGTTAGGCGAGCTTTCATATCTACAGTTTCATAATTCGCAATGGCCCTCAACTGTACAATATAGTTCTGTATATCCTCCCGATTCAACAGCTCTTTAGCTTTTTTTTTCTAACTATTGTACTGGAATCGCCAAACACATCCTCGTAGCATTTTTTTCATTGCCAACATAAGGATCACGGCCTAAAACATATAGTTCGCAAAAAATCAATCTCCTGTTTATTTAAAGATTCTGGTTTTCTTAATTCCATCCTATTGCATTTATAAAAAAGCCCAGCCGATATGTTCAACTGGGCTTGGTTTTTATATAAGAATAGGCAGCTAATACTTTATAAGTTTGTTTTTTAAGAATTACTTTCCAATAAATTTTTTTCATCACGATTTGCCTAAACAAATCTTTAATGCCATCCAACAAACTCTCCACGTCAGCAATGTTCTTTAATTTATCCCGGTTAAACTTGAATTGTAAATCATATCCAGATATTTCCATAATAGTTTCATGAGTGTCCTCTGTCATTACGGCACACACTACTCTATCGGAAAGAGTATTAAAGACCACTTCTGGTTCTAAACCTGCCATTTTAGCTTGTTGTTTTTCTTCCTCTGTAGTCATTGCATTATATTTTAAAATGAATACGTGATTTTTCGGTTTTGGTCATAACCATACCATCACCATCTATACCGCAAGCGTTACGCATTCTTTTAGTGCATACCATTGCCACGTTGGTGGTTGCTGTTACATCCGCATCCGCGTCATGAGCATCATCCAACTCAATCCCAAACTTTTCAGCCATTATTTCCAGCTTGTAGCTTGTCATATCTTCTAAATGAGATAAAGCTAATTGTCCCAAAACAATGGTATCTATGTATAAGGGCTGGAAGTGTCCATAAAAATCGGTTGCTCCCCTCATTAGTTTTGCAAACTCTTTCATTTGCCCCCCATATTCCATCAATTGTTGCATAAACCCTATATCAAACCCAATATTTTGTCCTATCAAGAAAGGTTTTTGTTTAGTCCTTTTTGATAATGTATTTTTGCGGATGAATTCAATTACTTCAGATGCAACAACTTTGATGTCTACACCAAGTGATTTTAACATATCCATAGTGATAGCAGAATATGTTAGAGCCTTCTCCTCGTATTTCATTGGAACTTCATCGTCTTTATCAAATTTACTCTTTAGTACCTTTGCGTTTAGATACGCCCTTATCTGGCTGTTGGTTGTATGGATATATATATTTTACATATCTATCAATAGTTTCAAAAGTGTCTATGCGTACCGCATGAATTGCAATTTGAGTACAAGCACAATCCTGACAGTTTAATCCGCCAGTTTCAAAGTCTAAAGTAAAAGCTACGATAATCTGCTTTTCATTATTCGAAGTTGCCATATTATTTTAATAAGTCTATTGTTAGTTGTTTGATTTTTTTTCTTCAAATTCTTCAAGGGAATAGTTATTGTGAATAATATAATCGTATTCCTTTAATGGTATTTTTCGGTACGGTCTGAATCCCGTTTACATCGTTTTTCATCAACTCCACAACCAATACGATCATTAATGTTTCGGTCAAGATATACAGAAAAACACAATAAATGAGTTTGGAAATTTCTCTTTCAAATATATCAATCCTTTCTCGTCAATAACATAGGTGCATATTTTATGTTTCGTTTGTTGTAACGTGGCCCAGTACTCATATCCTCCAAAATTAGTGTAGGCTATCATTTCAGACGCGTCAGGCTTATCTTCAGGAGTAACAAACCAATGCTCTTTCCCATTTGTTTCCCCATCTCTCATTGGGCGCGTTGTGAATGATACAATAGTTGGGATGCCGTTTTCGGCCATAATGTTTGCCATTGTGGTTTTGCCACTTCCTGATGGTCCAACAATGGCAATGACAATAGGCATGTTTATTTCTATTTTCATAATATATCTATAATTGAAGATTTGTATAATTGAAGATTGTTTTTACCTGTAAAATCACTATGTCTTACTTGTGCCGAACATATTAACATTTTATTTTTTGCACTTCCAAGAGGACCGCCCTTGCACAGTATTGCCGGACATTAACCCATTCATCATTCCAAATAATCATTTCCACCAAATCATTATTTTGTTGTAATAATAATTTGCAAAAAAATACGATTCTCTCCTGTTTTCTTTGTCTTTGAATTTTTCTCTTCAATATCTACAATACTGGCACAAACAGCCACCCTTTTTTCCCATCATAATCTGCCTTTTGTATATTTTTTAAAAAGTGCCCAAGATGCTTTTCCTTTTATTTTAGGCTTTGCTTCTGAATTATCATAAATACGTTTATAATCAATGGCACTAACAATGCCACTGACAGCAATTTGCTGTTGACTCCAGAAATAATGCTTGCCTCTTAAATCTTCTGGAATATCTTTTTCTGCAATCTTAAACCCTAAGCATTGTGCTGCTTTTTCTAAAATAGCATATCGTTCTATAACAGATTGTGCGTTTTCTATCTTATCAAAGCATCCGGCTAATATCAAATGGCGAATATGCCTTGCATTGACGGGGCATTTGGTTGCTTCATCTGCGTTATCCGGATCATCCCAATATTGATATTTTTTTTTCAGTTTATATCTAAATATTCTTTTTCTATAAAGTTCTCGATGGAAGTAAATTTCTCCACGCAAGTCTCGTTCGTTAACAATCCATTCAGTTGCCTTTGCCCCCAACATTTTAATACGAGAAAGGGACCAAAAGATTTCGTCTGTTTTGTAATCAAGTAAAAAAGGTTCCACCACTTACATTTATGTCTGGTGGCACTATTTTGGCGTTGCTGCATAGCCCCATTTCACTCATTAATGTGGGTATTTTCATCATCTTTTGCCCATTGAAGAGCTATAGTATAAAAAAATGCTGTAGGGTAATTGGCTTTCAGATAAAGGCCCCGCATAAGCTGTAACTGCATAAGCAGTGGCATGGCTTCTATTAAAAAGATAAGAGCCGGCAACCTCAAACATGTGCCATATTGCTTCTGCATCTTCTTTGGGACACCCGTTATTTAATGCTCCAGCCATAAACTTGTCTCGTAAAGGCAAGAATCTTGTCTACTTTTTTTCTTGGATATAAGCTTCACCAATTTAACGCCTTCGCCTAAACTGAACTTTCCAACTTCACGTGCAATCTGTGCCAACTGTTCTTGGTAACACAGTACGCCGTAAGTATTCTTCATGGCATTGTAAAGTTCCCCAAAGATACACAGGAGCAGCATCCCCCTAACTTGCAATCCACATATTTATTTGCTGAACCGGAGTCTAATGTTGCTGGACGGAATAAGGCATTAGCTGCGATTAGATCTTCAATTTTATCAGGCTGCATACCAACTAAAAATTTAGTCATACCTTTTGAGGAAAACTGAAAGACATTTTGAGTATAGCCCTTTTGTAGCAATTGATACACTTTAGGATCGTCCAATCCGCTTTGCACTATATCCTGAAAGGTTATACCGGCATGATATTTATCATTGCAAATATTAATAACAGCTTGTAATTTTGACAGCTCCTTAATACCGAGACAGTCATTTTTTAGCAATCCTTGTTCGTCTAAAGAATATCCGTCAAATTCAGAAATTAGCATACCATCTATTTTCTTGATGGGGTAAAATCAAAGCATTCAAGTTCTTGTCCATCTTTATAATCTGAGTCACAAGTAGTGCAGAAGCATGAACTGAAGAAGAACGAGGCTGCCCCATTAAGGTACGAATATCTTCAATTACTTGTGGATATTCCATTATAAAACTATGTACCTTTTTATTGGTAGCAGCCATTGTAAACAGGTCTGTCCAATTCATATTGTCATCCTCAAATATAGCTGTGATATAATTAACAATATTTACCAAATCGCCTGTGTACACGTGCTACGTCTTTTAATACCGCTTTTAATTTTAATGTTGTAAAAGTTCCGGCAGAGAATACACGCTGTTTGCCGTTATGATTATACCGATGTTCAATGTATTCCTTTACTTCTTGTCTCCGGTCTGATGGAAATCGACGTCAACATCTGGAAGAGAACCACCAGGACCTTGCAAATAACCGCTGTCTACAAAACAATCTATGGCTTTCACCTTTGTTGAAGATGTTTTGTGCTTAACTGATATGACTTTCATATTTAATTAATTTAATCGTTTACCATAATAGTTGTCTTCTGCTTTTATATGCCCTTTCAAAATCAATCAGGGCATATTCAGGAATAATCATTCGTTTAGTGATGAAAGCATCCGAAATGATACCCTCCAGAGTTCTACACCGGCTAAGGGCTACGTATAATTGCCCCGGACAAAGGTACGAGATACGTGAATAGCTATTTTATCAAAGGTAAGCCCTTGGCTTTTTGTGTATGGTTATTGCCCAAGCCAACGTTAAGGGAAATTGAGTGCACGAACCTATTTCTTCTTTTACAATCTCATTTTCTTTTAATATATATTGAGTATTGTCCATGTGTGGCGCTCTGAATTTTATAGTTTGACCATTATCCATACAGACTGTTACAACATTGTTTTTCAGTTCTTTTACAACCCCTAACATTCCGTTGTAATATCCTTTTTGTCCATCGTTGACTAATGACATAACTCTCGCGCCAACACGTAACTTTAAATGCAAATCACAAGGTATAGATGATTCCGGAAATTTATCTTTTATAGTTGCTTCATAAGTCTTTATATCTTGCTTACCCAATTTATCTGCATTTATTTTTTCAACTTCAGCCTTATGAGTACAAATATGGATATATTCACCATCATAGTTTTTGCTAATTTGACGATCCCTTAATTCACTCAATATCTCCAGTTCATCGGAAGTAACCTGATAGTTACGAATGTTATTGAGGATATTAATAAATTTTGGATCCGTTTGTCTGAATATTTTTGTTAGTTCTACGACATGAAATCCTGTCCGTTTAAAAACCAAAGCGTTGAAAAAGAAAAAGTCATCATAAAAGTTAGATAAAATTTTAATCTCCTGGCTTTTTTTGTTACTGGAGGCAATTGGAAAAGGTCTCCAAACATAACAATCTGCACACCGCCAAACGGTTCATCGCTTTCATATACCCACCTCAATTTACGGTCAACGACATCAAGTATATCGGGACGTACCATACTAATTTCATCAATGATAAGTACCTCCATTTGTAATAGCAATTCTACCTTGTATTCTGAAAATTTATTTTCAAGATGGTCGTAAAGGGGTGATGGGACCAAAAGGAATACCAAACAAACTATGTAATGTAACCCCTCCAGCATTAATAGCTGCTATTCCCGTTGGGGCGGTTACCATACATTTTTTTTCCAGAATGTTCAATGAGGTATTTTAAAAACGTAGTTTTTCCAGAACCAGCTTTACCGGTTATGAACACATTGTCTTGTGTATTTTTGAACAAGGTTCATAACAAGTTCCATATCTTCAGTCAAAACCATATCTTCCATATTGTTATCCATTTTATTTCTTGTTTATAGAAGTATCCGTGTGTGTGTGTGTGTGTGTACAGTCGCAATGGTTTCCGGTT
>VOFC01004545.1_pt1 | contig 30663 bp, 32 predicted proteins | sample 5384161 | NCBI WGS metagenome assembly VOFC01 (sample SAMN12384722, study PRJNA508395) | human gut metagenome | isolation source: healthy gut B | host: Homo sapiens
TCCATATCCTCGTCCGATATGCCACAGCGCAGCATCACGACCTTTTTAAGTTTCGGCAGATAGGGAAGCATGGTCTCAATCTGCGCCGCGTCCTCCACGGTGAGAGGGACATCCGAAAAATCGATCTCCTCGGCGGCGGTCGAGAATCTCACGCCGAAGAGCTGCGTTTCCCATTCGGTAAGAAGATTTGGGTGCGCCGCAGAAAAATCCCGCAGCATGTGTTCGGAAAGACCGCAGTCCGTGAGATTGACGCTCTCCGCGTTTGAAAAAAGCGGTAGCGCCGCAGAAAGCTCGGAGAGATCCTCTTCTGTGAGCGGCGTGCCGGTAAAATCGAGCGCCGTGACATCGCTGGGTATAGTGCGGCCTGCGAGCGTCACGTCCCAGGAAAAGAGCATGGACGGAAATTCTTCTGTAAGGGCGAGCTGATCGGCAGGCGAAAGCGTGCTGTCCGTGAGAACGAGCGTTCGGAGCTTCGGCAAACGGGTAATCGCGGCGCGGAGCATGTCCGCCGAAGCGTCTTGAACCGCAATGCTCTCGCTCTCCCCGTCGAAGCTTTTTCTCGCCGAGAGGGACTGTCCAGTGTACCCGCACTTCGGGCAAGGCATTTTGCAGCGCGCGAGAATGGCGGAAAAATCGCTGCAGGCGCTCACATCAGCTTCTTTGAGATTTTTCAGCCGTGCAAAAAGACGGAATGTCCTCCGTGGTGAAATCCGCCGTTACGATGCTTTCGCTCTCTCCGTCGAAGCCCTTTCCGCCGACGGTGACGTCCCAGAGAATGTGTGCGTCCGGAAATCTGCTTTCTATCGTCCGCAGCTTTTCCTCGCTTATCTCCCGTCCGCGCAGGTCGATGGTATCGGCGCTGCGCGCTGTGACGGTTCCGTCAACAAAGGTATACTTCCAGAAAAACCAACCGACTGCTGCAAGCAGCAGTATCACCACAGGAAGGAGCCAACACAGCCTCTTTTTTTTTTCTTTCACGGTATCTCCCTCCATTTAGCGGATCTTCTGCGGCTCTTCCACGTTTGTTTCGGATACAATGTAATGCGGACGATGCTTTGTCTCCATATAGGTTTTGGCAATGTACTGCCCCATAACGCCGAGAAAGAACGTCTGCATTCCGCCGATGAAAATAATGACGCAGATCGTGGACGCCCAGCCCGCTACCGGATCGCCGAAGACGGCACGCCGAACGACCAGAAAGATCAGCACGAGGATTGAGACCGCCACCATACCCATACCGAACCAGAACATAGCGCTCAGCGGAGTTTGCGAAAAGTTGATAATGCCGTCCACCGCGTACTTAAAAAGTTTCCAGAAACTCCATTTTGTCTGCCCTGCGACGCGCTCCACGTTTTCATACGGCAACCAGTATGTACGAAAGCCTACCCAGCCGAAAATGCCCTTGGAAAAGCGGTTATATTCGCTCATGGATAAAATGGCGTCGACCATTTCCCGGCGCATCAAACGAAAATCGCGTGCGCCGTCTACAATATCGGCGTCGGAGATCCGGTTGATAAGCTTATAAAACTGCCGGGCGAACCAGCTTCGGAGCGGCGGTTCGCCCGCACGGTCAACACGGCGTGTAGCCACACTGTCATATTCACCAGTACGGAGAATCTCCAGCATTTTGGGAAGAAGGGACGGTGGATCCTGCATATCCGCATCCATCACCGCTACATAATCCCCCCCTTGGCGTTGCAGAAACCGGCAAACATAGCACTTTCCTTACCGAAGTTGCGGGAAAAGGAAAGATATCTCACGCACGCATCCGTTTCGGATAGCTCTTTGAGAATAGAAAGTGTCCCATCCTTTGATCCGTCGTTCACAAAGAGCAATTCGTACGCTTCATTCATGGAAGAAAGAACCGCGCTGCATTCTTGATAGAATATCGGGAGAGCCTCCTCTTCGTTGTAGCAAGGAACAATAATCGATATCATTCTTCTTCTTCCTTTCTTATGTGGCTTTCTTTTTCTGCAGGCATACCGGCCTTTCTGGGTGTCGCCGTACACACAAATCCTCATTGCCAGAGTTGCTTTTTGGACACCATTGTTTGTGCAGATGACCTTTTTTATCCTATAATAAATAGCATGGATAGTCAATAGATGCATTTTAAATACAATTAAAATACGATATATGGTATATAATTAAAATATATTATAAATACATTATATAATAATATATCTTTACACAATTGTGGATAAGTGATATAATTTTATAATGCTGATAATAGTGTCTCCGGGCACTTTACGGATCATAAGGAGAGAGAAAGAATGAATTCCCTCAACGACATATGGAACAGCGTTCTTGCCGTTCTCGGGCAGAATCTGACCGCCACGGCGCTGAACACCTGGTTTGACGACTGCACGCCGGTCGAGATCGTGAATAACCGGCTCGTCATCCACACCCCCACGGAGTTCAAGCGCGACATTATCCAGTCCCGCTTTGCCCAGACGATTATCGATGCGCTCAGCGACCTTTTTCTCCGCCGAGTTCAAGCTGACGATCCTCGCCGGGGACGAGCTGGACAGCTACATCTCCGAAACGAAAACGGACGATACGCTCCCGGAGGTCGCGGGCTTCACGTTCGATAACTTCGTCGTGGGACCGTCGAACAAATACGCCCACGCCGCGGCCATCGCCGTGGCGGAAAACCCCGGCAAGCTCTATAACCCGCTTTTCATTTACGGCAACTCCGGGCTCGGCAAAACGCACCTTCTTCTCGCCATCGGCAGCGCGATCCACGCGAAAAATCCAAAGGCGAAGATCGTATACGTCAAGGGCGACGATTTCACGAACGATCTTGTCCACGCCATCCAGGTCGGCGGCGGCGAGGATCTGCGCGCCAAATACCGCAGCGCCGATCTTCTCCTGATGGACGATATCCAGTTCATCGCCGGCAAGCAGCAGACGCAGGAGGAGTTCTTCCACACGTTCAACACGCTCTATGAAGCGGGAAAGCAGATCGTCGTCACGTCCGACCGCCCGCCGATGGAGATGAACAAGCTGGAAGACCGTATCCGCACGCGGCTCGAATGGGGCCTTATGGCGGACGCAGCCGCCGGATCTCGAAACGCGCATGGCCATCACGCGCAACAAGGCCGCGCAGTTCGGCGTCGTGCTGCCGGACGAAGTTGTAACGTTCATCGGCGAGACGGTCACATCGAACATACGCCAGCTTGAGGGCGTGGTGAAAAAGCTCACCGCCTACCGCGATCTTCTGGAGGACGATATCACCGTTTCAAGCGTCCGCCGCGCCATCAAGGACGTGATCCGCGTCGGAACCTACGTCCCCACGCCGAACGTCATCATCGCGGAAACGGCGCGGTACTTCTCCGTTTCGGAGGAGCGCTGCGCGGGCAGTCCCGCCAGAAGAACACCGCCACGGCGCGGCAGGTCGCCATGTATCTCTGCCGGAATCTCACGAACATGGCGCTCACCGATATCGGCGCGCAGTTTGAGGGCCGAAACCACGCCACGGTGCTCGCCTCGATCCGCAAGATCGAAGACATGATGCAGGCCAGCCAGGAGTTTGCCATGGTCATCCGCGACGTTACCTACAATATCAATTCCAAGGCATAACGGCAAAAATGAAGTTTTCCACAAAGTGTATGTGGAAAAACTGTTTATAAATGTTCAAAACCTTTTTGTTCCGTCCCGATGTGGAAACTGTGGAAAATTACCCCTGAAGTTTTCCACATCCAAAATCCTTGATTTTCAAGGCTTTCGCGGAGTTTTCCACAAGTTTTTTGCTCTACTGATACTCGCTTCTAAAAAATATTCTATCTTTCTTTCTGAAAGAAACGGAGGAATCGCCATGAAATTCACCTGTGAAAATATCTGCTCAGTCTCGCCGTCGCCACCGCGCCGCGCCGCCGCTTCCAAAAGCCCGATCCCGGCAATGGAGGGTCTGCTCATCGAGGCCGGACACAACGTCCGCGTCACGGGCTATGATCTCAAAAAAGGGCATTTATACGACGTTTGAGGCGGACGTATCCGCGCCTGGCAGCGTGGTGATCAACGCCAAGCTCTTCGGCGACATCGTGCGCAAGCTGCCGGACGGCATCGTTTCGGTCTGCTCGGACGAGAATAACGCCGTGAACATCGCCTGCGGCAACGCCGATTACAATATTTCCGGCACGGCGTCGGACGATTTTCCCCGACCTTCCGTCGCTCGACTTCTGCAGCAATCTCTCCCTGCCGCAGGATACGGTGGCGCGCATGATCGCCGAGACGAGCTTCGCCATCTCCACAAACGAGTCCCGCCCGGTGTACACCGGCGCGCTCATCGAGGTCGATGACAACATTATGACCATGGTAGCCGTAGACGGCTACCGCATGGCGTTCCGCCGCGAGCCGGTGGAAACGTGCGATGTGGAAAGTCTCAAATTCATCGTGCCGGGTGCTGCTCTCTCCGATCTCGAGAAGATCTGCATGAGTCCCGAGGAGCCGGTGAAGATCGCCGTCGGCAGCAAGCACGTTTCGTTCTCTGTGGGAGATACGGTGCTCATCTCCCGCCGTCTGGAAGGCGAATTTCTGAACTTCAGTAAGACCGTTCCCGGCGATTTTCCCATCCAGCTCAAGGCGCAGCGCGCCGATCTCATCCGCTGCACGGACCGCGTGAGCCTCATCATCGACGACCGCACGAAAAACCCGCTCCGGTGCGTGTTCGGAGAAAACATGCTCACCATCACCTGCGCCACGCCGCTCGGCCGCGCGGAGGACTGCTGCCCGCTCGAGGGCGACGGCGGCGGCATGATCGTCGGCTTCAACAACAGCTATCTCATGGACGCTTTCAAGGCCGCGCCCGCCGACACGCTGCGCATCAACATTGTGAACGGCAGCGCCCCTGCATCATCACGCCGGAGGACGGCGGCGACAGCTTCCTTTACATGATTCTGCCCGTGCGTCTGCGCGCGGAAGGCTGATGCGCGTCGATGCGGTGCAGACGGAAAATTTTCGTCTGCTGCAGGGCGGCCGGTGCGAATTTTCGCCGGGCGTGAACGTCATCGCGGGCGCGAACGCGCAGGGAAAAACGACGCTTCTCGAAGCGGTATATATGCTCACCGGCGCGAAGAGCTTCCGCACGTATTACGATAAGGAGCTCATCGCCTTTGAAAAGGACGAGGCGGCGGTGCGCGGAGAGTATTTCGCGTCCGAGAGAGAGAGCAGCGCATGGAGATATTGCTCCGCCGCGGCCGGACGCGCACAATGAAGCGCAACGGCGTGAAGATCTCGGCGGGAGAGACGGAGCAGTGCCTGAAAGCGATCCTCTTCTCCCCCGGACGATCTCGCCATGATCCGCGGCGCGGCGTCGCTCCGGCGGCGGATGCTCGATGCCGCCATCACGCAGCTCCGCCCCGGCTACGGCGCGCTCATCGCCGAATACCGGCGCCTGCAGGAGAATAAAACGCGCATTCTGCGCGACTGGCGGGAAAAGCCCTCGCTTCTCGATACGCTGGACGTATTCTCGGACGGAATGTGTATGTGCTCGGCGAAGATCATCCGTTACCGCGCGTCGTTTGCAAGAAGGCTCGCCGAGACCGCGCGAAGCGTGCAGAGCGAATTTTCCCGCGGCACGGAAGATCTCACGCTCACCTACACCACCGTTTCTGCCGTGGAAGACCCCGCGGCGGCGGAGCGGGAGATATACGAGGCGGTTTCGAACGGCAGCGCCAGCTGCGCGGCGCGGAGATCGAGAGCGGTCTCTGTCTCGTCGGCGCGCATAAGGACGATCTTCTGATCACCATCAACGGCGCGGACGCGCGGAGCTATGCCTCCCAGGGACAGACACGCACGGCGGCGCTCTCCTTGAAGCTCGCCGAGCGGGAGATATTCCTCGCCGAGACCGGCGAGACGCCGGTGCTGCTGCTCGACGACGTTTTGTCCGAGCTCGACAGCGCCCGGCAGGAGTTTGTTTTTGAACCGCATCGGCGGCGGACAGACGCTCGTGAGCTGCTGCGATGCGGCGAGCGTAGAGCGCATGACGGGCGGTCGCGTACTTTATATGGACAAAGGACGGGTAAACGAAGTATGTACCTCCATTTAGGCGCGGAAACGGTCGTGCGGACCGACAGCATCGTCGCCGTGTGCGATCTCGATAACGCCAGCTCCTCGCACATCACGCGGGAATCTCCGCGCCGCGGAGAAGGCGGGCAAGGTCGTGAACGTGGCGGACGATCTCCCCAAATCGTTCGTCGTCTGCCGGGAGGACGGAAAAGACCCGGATCTATCTATCGCAACTCAACACTGCGACGCTTTTGAAGCGCGCGGAGAATATATCCTTTGATTAAACTCATGGAGGAACACCCATGTCGGAAAATACACCAGTCAATCCCAATACCTATGACGCCAGTCAGATCCAGGTCCTTGAAGGTCTGGAAGCGGTGCGTATGCGCCCGGGTATGTACATCGGCTCGACGAGCACGAGCGGTCTGCATCACCTTGTATATGAGATCGTGGATAACGCCATCGACGAGGCGCTCGCGGGCTTCTGCACGCATATCGAGGTCTCCATCGAAGACGGCGAGAGCATCTGCGTGACCGATAACGGCCGCGGCATCCCCGTGGACATTCAGGAGCAGACGGGCAAGCCCGCGCTCGAAGTCGTCTACACGGTGCTGCACGCGGGCGGAAAGTTCGGCGGCGGGGGATACAAGGTCTCCGGCGGTCTGCATGGCGTCGGCGCGAGCGTGGTAAACGCGCTTTCGGACTGGCTTGAAGTGCGCGTATTCAAAAACGGCAATATCTATGAGATGAAATTCTCCCGCGGCCATATCACGCAGGAGATGAAGATCGTCGGCAAGACCGACAAACACGGCACGCAGGTGCGCTTCCATCCCGATCCCGAGATGTTTGACGACACGGTCTATAACTATGGCGTGCTCTTCAAGCGCATGCGTGAGCAGGCATTTCTGAACGCCGGTCTCACCATCATCATGGAGGACAAGCGTCCCGAGCAGGAGCAGCGGCAGAGCTGTGCTACGAGGGCGGCATCCGCGAATTTGTCACCGAGCTCAACCGCCACAAAACACCGGTGCACGAGCGTCATTTATATGTCCGGCGAGCGGGACACCTCCATGTGCGAGATCGCCATGCAGTGGAACGACGGCTACGATGAGCGCATCGAGTCCTTCGCCAACAACATTCTCACGCCCGAGGGCGGCATGCACGAGACCGGCTTCCGCACGGCGCTCACCCGCGTGATCAACGCCTACGGCAAATCGAGAAAGGTTTTGAAGGACGAGGAGACGCTCTCCGGCGAGGACTGCCGCGAGGGTCTCACCGCCGTCATTTCCGTCAAGCTCGAAAACCCGCAGTTTGAGGGCCAGACAAAATCCAAGCTCGGCAACAGCGACATCCGCACGATGGTGGACAGCGTTGTGAGCGACAAACTTGAGCAGTTCTTTGAGGAAAACCCCGCCGTTGCCAAGCAGATCCTGGAGAAAGGCATTTCCGCCTCCCGCGCGCGCGAAGCCGCGCGCAAAGGCGCGCGACAGCGTCCGCCGCAAGACCGGGCTGGAGTCCGGCCAGATGCCGGATAAGCTGCAGGACTGCAACGAGCGCGACCCGTCCCTCTGCGAAATTTACATCGTCGAGGGCGACAGCGCCGCGGGCAGCGCCATTCAGGGGCGCGACTCCCGCTTCCAGGCCATTCTCGCCATGTGGGGCAAGATGCTCAACGTTGAGAAGGCGCGCGTCGATAAGATCTACGGCAACGACAAGCTCTATCCGCTGATCGTTGCGCTCGGCGCGGGCATCGGCAATGAGTTCAACATCGATAAGCTCCGCTATCATAAGATCATTATCATGGCCGATGCCGATGTAGACGGCGCACACATCCGGACGCTTTTGCTTACGTTCTTCTTCCGGTATATGCGGCCGCTCATCGAAAACGGCTATGTCTATTCCGCCGTGCCGCCGCTCTTCAAAAGCTGAGCCGCGGCAAGCAGCAGCGCGTGGCGTACTCCGACGAAGAGCGCGACGCGATCTCCCGCGAGCTGCGCGGCGACAACCCGGACGCGAAGGTGGACATCTCCCGCTTCAAAGGTCTCGGAGAAGATGGACCCGCACGAGCTCTGGGAAACGACGATGGATCCCGAGCGCCGGACGCTCCGCCGCATCACGCTCGAGGACGCGCAGCGCGCCGATGAGATATTTACCGTTCTCATGGGTGACGAGGTCGAGCCGCGCCGCGCGTGGATCGAGACCAAGGCGCGCTACGTCGTCAATCTGGATTATTAAGGAGGCGGCATAATGGCACACAAACGCGATTATAAGCCGGAAGATATTGCCTTCCCGAACAACAGCATATCGTTTCCTCCGAGCTCGTCTCGGAAATGGAAAAGAGCTATATTGAATACGCCATGTCCGTCATCGTCGGGCGCGCTCTGCCCGACGTGCGCGATGGGCTCAAGCCCGTCCACCGCCGTATTCTGTACGCGATGTATGAGGACGGCCTCACGCGCGATAAGCCCTACCGCAAGTGCGCCACCGCCGTCGGCGACGTGCTCGGCCGGTATCACCCCACGGCGACGCTTTCGGTGTACGACGCGCTCGTCCGCATGGCGCAGGACTTCTCGCTGCGCTACCCGCTCATTGACGGCCACGGCAACTTCGGCGACGTGGACGGCAACCCCCCGGCGGCCTACCGTTACACCGAGGCGCGTCTCGCCCGCATGGCGGACGAAATGCTCCGCGACATCGACAAGGACACCGTAGACTGGGACCCCAACTTTGACGAGACGAGAAAAGAGCCGCGCGTGCTCCCGAGCCGCATTCCGCAGCTTCTCGTGAACGGCTCCTCCGGTATCGCTGTCGGCATGGCAACGAACATTCCGCCGCACAACCTGCGCGAGGTCATCGGCGCGGCGGTCGAGGTGCTCGATAACCCGGACGCGACGCTCGACGATCTCATGCGCCATGTCCACGGCCCCGACTTCCCGACGAAGGGCACCATCATGGGCCGCGCCGGTATCCGCGCCGCCTACGCCACGGGCCGCGGCAAGGTCACCATCCGCGCGCGCACCGAGTTTGAAGAGCACGGACAGAACCGTGTCCGCATCATCGTCAACGAGCTGCCGTATCAGGTCAACAAGAAGATGCTCATCAAGAACATCGCCGAGCAGGTCAAGGATAAGCGGCTCGACGATATTTCCGATCTGCGCGACGAGTCTGACCGCAGCGGTATGCGCATCGTCATCGAGCTCAAGCGCGACGCCAACCCCCAGGTCGCGCTCAACAAGCTCTTTGCCCAGACGCAGCTGCAAAGCACGTTTTCCATCATCAATCTGGCGCTCGTGGATAACCAGCGCCAGCCGAAGATACTCTCCCTGCGCCACATTCTCGACGAGTATTTGACGTTCCAGGAAGAAGTCATCACGCGCCGCACAAAGTACGATCTCCGCAAGGCGCGCGAGCGCGCCCATCTGCTCGAAGGACTGCTCATCGCGCAGGACAACATCGACGAGGTCATCCACATCATCCGCACGAGCTACGATAACGCCAAGGAAAACCTCATGGCGCGCTTCGGGCTGGACGATGTGCAGGCGCAGGCCATTCTCGACATGCGTCTGAAGGCGCTGCAGGGACTGGACCGCGAGAAACTGCAGAATGAATATGACGAGCTGGAAAAGAAGATCGAATATCTCGTCTCCCTGCTCGAGGACCCCGAAAAGCTCAAGGGCGTTCTGAAGGACGAGCTTCTCGCCATTGCCGACAAGTACGGCGATGACCGCAAGACGGAAATTCAGGACGTGGAAGACGAGATCGACATCGAGGACCTCATCGACGAGGAAGAGTGCGTCTTCACACTTTCGCGCACAACGGCTACATCAAGCGTACCCCCGCCGCCGAGTACCGCGCGCAGAGCCGCGGCGGAAAGGGCGTGCGCGGCATGGCCACGCGCGAGGAGGACTATGTAGAGAGGGTATTCACCGCCTCGACGCACGATTTTATCCTCTTCTTCTCGAGCCGCGGGCAGGTGTACGTCCGCAAGGGCTACCAGATCCCCGAGGCCGGGCGCAGCGCGCGCGCGCGGCACGAACATCGTCAACATCCTGCCTCTCGAGCCGGAGGAGAAGATCTCCGCGATGCTCCGCGGCGGGCCTGCAGGAGGACGATTTCATCATGTTCTTCACGAAGAACGGCGTCACGAAGCGCATGTCGCAGCTCGAGCTGCGCAATGTCCGCAAAAACGGCATCCGCGCGCTCGACATCCGCGAGGGCGACGAGCTCGTACAGGCGCTCACGACGCACGGCAGCGACGAGAATGCTCGTCGTAACGCGCGGCGGCATGGCCATCCGGTTCGACGAAAACGACGTCCGTCCGATGGGCCGCACGGCCGCCGGTGTGCGCGCCATCCGTCTTAAGGACGGCGACGAGGTCGTCGCGGCGGTGCGCGCCACGGACGAGGACGCGGCGGTGCTCACCGTTACCGAGAACGGCTACGGCAAGCGCACCCGCATCGGCGAATACAGCGTGCAGAACCGCGGCGGTCAGGGTCTCAAGACCTACCAGATCACGCAGAAAACCGGCGAGATCGTCGGCGCGAAGAAGGTCACCGGCGAGGAGGATATCCTGCTCGTATCGGACGACGGCACGATCATCCGCATGGAGGCCGGCAGCATCTCGCTTCTCGGCCGCGCCACGCAGGGCGTGCGGCTCATGCGCCCGGCGGAGGGCGCGCACGTCGTCGCCATGGCGCGCACCGAGCGCGAAGCAAGCGAGGAAGAGACCGCCGAACCGGGCGAGGCAGCGCGGTAGAGATCACGGAGGAATAAATGGAAGCTCGTTCTCTTTTTATCATCGCCGTGCTGATCGTTGCGGCGCTGGTAAAAGCTTCGGTCAAAAATACCGCGCGCCGGGGCGGTAGAACGACCGGAAAACCGATCGGAAAGAACGGCGAGCGGATGGCGCAGGCGCAGGACGCGCCGCAGCGCAGCGTTCCTCCGCGGCGGCCTATGCCGCCGCCGGATATGCCGGACGCGGCGTGCGTCGTATGCGACAATACCGGCGAGGATCACTTTGCCCACGACAAGGCGCAGCGCATCGCGCAGCTCGACGCGTTTCTCAAAAACGGCATCATCGACAAGGCGGAGTACTGCACGCTGCGCGAGCGCGCTACGAGCGCGGACTATAAGCCATAAGAGAGAAAACCATTCAAACCATTCAGGGAGAAATATGAAGAATATCATTTTGTATACCGACGGGGCATGCTCCGGCAATCCCGGCCCCGGCGGCTGGGCGTCCATCCTGCGCTACGGAGACAGCGTCAAGGAGCTCTCCGGCGGCGAAAAGGACACGACGAATAACCGCATGGAGCTCACGGGCGTCATCGAAGGGCTCAAGGCACTCAAAGAGCCGTGCGCCGTGGAGCTTTATTCCGACAGTCAGTATATCGTGAACGCCTTGAATAACGGGTGGCTGCGCGACTGGAAAAAGCGCGGCTGGAAGCGGCGCGACGGCGAGCTCAAAAACGCCGAGATGTGGCAGGAGCTGGACGGGCTTCTGCAGAAGCACCGCGTGACCGCCGTGTGGGTGCGCGGCCATGCCGACAACGAGTGGAACAACCGCTGCGACGCGCTCGCCGTCGCGGAGCGCGAAAAGCTCGCGTGAAGGCCGTGAAAAAAAAAAAGACTTTTACCCGGGGCAGTGTGCGGGTATTCTTTTCCTACTATACCCCGCACCGGAAGCTGCTGCTGCTCGATCTCGTAATGGCGGTCTTTGCGGTAGCGGCGGAGCTGGTGTTCCCGTATGCCACGCGCTACGCGCTCAACCGCCTGCTGCCGAACGGCCTCTACAAAGCCTTTTTCCTGCTGATGGCGGGACTTCTCGGCGCGTATCTGCTGCGCGCGCTCGCGCAGTATATCGTGACCGTGTACGGCCATGAGCTCGGCGTGCGCGTCGAGGCGGACATGCGCGAGGACATTTTTGCCAAGGTGCAGACGCTCTCGTTCGCCTTTTTCGATAAGCACCGCACCGGCAAGCTCATGTCCCGCATGACGACCGACCTTTTTCGACATCACCGAGCTTGCCCACCACGGCCCGGAGACCGTGATCCAGGCCTCGCTCACGATCGCCGGGGCGATCGTCATCCTGCCACGATCCGCTGGGAGCTGGCGCTGATATTGTTTCTTCTGCTGCCGGTGCTGCTCGCGGTCGTGATGCGGCTGCGGCTGCGGCTCCGGGCGCGCAGTCTGGACGTGAAGCGCGAGACCGCCGAGATCAACACCGCTGTGGAGGCGGGCGTTTCCGGCATCCGCACCGTCAAGGCGTTTGCCAACGAGCAGGACGCCATGGACAAGTTCCGCACGTCCAACGAGAAATTCAAAAAGGTCAAAAAAAAGCTATTACCGCATTTTCGGCGTGTTCAACGCCTCGACCGAGTTTGCCATGGCGCTCATGCAGCTCGTAACGCTCGCCGCCGGCGGTGTGTTCATTATGCAGGGCAAAATGGACGCAGTCGATCTCATCACGTTTTCGCTGTACGTTTCGGTGTTCATGGCGCCGATCCGGAAGCTCACGCAGTTCGTTGAGCAGTTCCAGAAGGGAAGCTCCGGCTTCCTGCGGTTTCTGGAGATCATGCGCGCCGAGCCGGACGTGAAGGACGCGCCGGACGCGAAGGAGCTTGAAAACGTAAAAGGCGGCGTGGAGTACCGGGACGTGTCGTTCCACTATCAGAACGGCGAAGAGGTGCTGCGCCATGTGGATCTCACGATCGCGCCGGGCGAAACGCTCGCGCTCGTTGGCCCGTCGGGAAGCGGCAAGACGACGACTCTCTCAGCTCCTGCCGCGGTTTTACGATGTGACCGGCGGCGCGGTTTTCGTAGACGGGCAGGACGTGCGGAAGGTGACGCAGGCCTCGCTCCACCGGTACATCGGCATCGTGCAGCAGGATGTGTTCCTCTTTGCAGACACGGTGCGCGAAAATATCCGCTATGGCCGCCCTGACGCGACGGACGAGGAGGTCGCGCAGGCGGCGATCCTCGCGTCCATCCACGAGGAGATCCTGGAAATGCCGAACGGGTACGATACGTTCGTCGGCGAGCGCGGCACGATGCTCTCCGGCGGACAGAAGCAGCGCGTGTCCATCGCGCGCGTCTTTCTGAAAAATCCGCCGATCCTCGTGCTTGACGAGGCGACGAGCGCGCTCGACAGCGTGACCGAGGCCGCGATCCAGGCATCGCTCGAAAAGCTCAGCCGCGGGCGCACGACGATCGTCGTGGCGCACCGGCTGGCCACGGTCCGCGGCGCGGATCACATCGCCGTCATCGATAAAGAAGGCGTGAGCGAGTACGGCACGCATCAGGAGCTCATGGAGAAAAACGGGCTCTACGCCGCGCTCTGGAATACACAGAAACTGTCGTGAAAATGAGGGCGGAGCAGAGCCCCGCCCCTACGGGATTGCTTTAAAAAATACCTGTAGCGGCGGGGCTCTGCTCCGCCATAAACTCCGCACTTGCAAAAGTTATACCGTCCGCCTATAATACAGGGCAGATGATCCGGGAGGAATGAACTATGAAACGAACGAAGATCAAAGAGCTGTGGACAAACGCCGCCGCGTTTGACGGAGCGCACATCACCGTCTGCGGCTGGGCGCGCACGATCCGCGATATGAAGAATTTCGGCTTTCTCGAGCTGAACGACGGCAGCTCCTTCAAGGGAGTGCAGGTCGTTCTCGAGCGTGAGAAGGTCGCCAATTACGACGAGATCGTCCGCCAGAACGTCGGCGCGGCGTTCATTGCCGAGGGGCACGCTCGTCCTCACGCCGGACGCTCCCCAGCCGTTCGAGCTCAAGGCGGAGACCGTCACGGTCGAGGGCGTTTCCTCGCCGGACTACCCGCTGCAGAAAAAGCGCCACAGCGTCAGTATCTGCGCACGATCCAGCATCTCCGGCCGCGCACGAATCTGTTCTCCGCGGCGTTCCGCGTGCGCAGTGTTGCCGCCGCCGCCGTGCATGAGTTTTTCCAGAGCCGCGGCTTTGTGTATGTGAACACCCCCATCATCACCGGCTCCGACTGCGGGGGCGCAGGCGAGATGTTCCAGGTCACCACGCTCGATATCGATAACCCGCCGCGCACGCCGGACGGAAAGGTCGATTACTCCAGGACTTCTTCGGCAAGCGCACGAGCCTCACAGTCTCCGGCCAGCTCAACGCCGAAAACTTCGCCATGGCGTTCGGCGACGTGTACACCTTTGGGCCGACGTTCCGCGCCGAGAACTCCAACACCCAGCGCCACGCCGCCGAGTTCTGGATGATCGAGCCGGAAATGGCGTTCTGCGATCTGGACGGCGATCTCGTCGTCATGGAGGAAATGGTGAAGTACATCATCTCCACCGTGCTCGAAAACGTGCCCGCAGGAGATGGATTTCTTCACGAAATTCGTCGATAAGGGTCTGCGCGAGCGGCTTGAGCACGTGCGCGACAGCGCCTTTCGGCCGCGTCACCTATACCGAGGCCGTCGAGCTTCTGCAGAAGTCCGGCAAGGAATTTGACTACCCCGTTTCCTGGGGCGTCGATCTCCAGACCGAGCACGAGCGCTATCTCACCGAGGAAATTTTCAAGAAGCCCCTCTTCGTCACCGATTACCCGAAGGAGATCAAGGCGTTCTATATGCGCCTGAACGACGACGGAAAAGACCGTTGCTGCGGCCGACTGCCTTGTTCCCGGCGTCGGCGAGATCATCGGCGGCTCGCAGCGCGAGGAGCGGCTTGACCTGCTCGCCGCGCGCATGGCCGAGCTCGGCCTCAACAAGGAGGATTACTGGTGGTATCTGGATCTCCGCCGCTACGGTTCCTGCCGTCACGCGGGCTTCGGTCTCGGCTTTGAGCGCATGGTCATGTATCTGACCGGCATTTCCAACATCCGCGATGTGGAGCTGCATCCGCGTACCGTCGGCAACGCCGATTTCTAATGAAAAGGATAAACCCCTCCGTCACGGCTGCGCCGTGCCACCTCCCTGTTAGGGGAGGCAAGTTAGTCATTGCAAACTATCTTGGCCCCCCCCTAACAGGGGGGCTGGCAGCCGCAAGGCTGACGGAGGGGTTTCTTGTAAAAAAACAAAACCATAAGGGGGACACAACATGAAGTACAACATTCAAGGCGAGCCGATGCCCGTTGTCATCTGCCATCTGGAAGCGGGCGAGAGCATGATCACCGAGCGCGGCTCCATGGTGTGGATGAGCGCCAACATGCGCATGGAAACGAAAAGCCGGCGGTCTCGGCAAGGCGCTCGGCCGGATGTTCGGCGGCGAGAGCCTTTTCCAGAACACCTATACCGCCGAGGGCGGCCCCGGCATGATCGCCTTTGCCTCCAGCTTCCCGGGCGCGATCCGTGCCGTGGAGATCACGCCGAACATGCCGTCATCGCGCAGAAGAGCGCGTTTCTCGCCGCGACGCCCGGCGTGGATCTCTCCATCCACTTCCAGAAAAAGTCGGCGCCGGTTTCTTCGGCGGCGAGGGGCTTCATCATGCAGAAGCTCTCCGGCCACGGCATGGCGTTTCTGGAGATCGACGGCTCGGCGGTCGAGTATACGCTCGCGCCGGGACAGCAGATCATTGTGGACACCGGCAATCTCGCCATGATGGACGCCACGTGCCAGATCGATATCCAGACCGTCCGCGGCGCGAAGAACGTCCTCTTCGGCGGCGAGGGCCTTTTCAACACCGTCGTCACCGGTCCGGGGCGCGTCGTATTGCAGACGATGGCGCTGCCCGCCTTCGCGAGCGCGCTCATCCCGTATCTGCCGGCGAAGTCGGACTGACGCTCACACAGCAAAATGGATAGAAAGCGGCGGAGAAAACCGCCGCCTTCTATCCAGAATGGATATTTTTTTCCAAAGGTACTTGAATTTTTTCACAAACTAAGAATAGTATAGGCGGACACGGAGAAAATTTACGGATTTTTTTCGTGTTCTTTCTTCTGTTATATACATCGGATTTTATATGTTGTTTGTGCCGAGGTGGGTAAAAAATGAAAAAAAAGATATGAGATCAATATGACAAAAGGTCCGCTCCTGCCGGAGCTTCTGCAGTTTATCCTGCCGCTGATGCTCTCGTCCATGCTGCAGATCGCGTTCAACGCCGCCGACCTCATCGTCGTCGGCCGGTTCGGACGGCCGCACTCCATGGCGGCGGTCGGCGCGAACGGCGCGATGATCAATCTGATCATCAATGTGCTCATGGGTCTTGCCACGGGCGGCGGCGTGCTCTGCGCGCGGTATTACGGCGCGAACCAGACCGACAAGCTGCACCGCACCGTGTCCACAACGCTCATCACCGGCGTGATCGGCGGCGTGATCACCGGCGCTCTCGGACTTGCGCTCACGGTGCCGCTGCTGCGGCTCGTCGGCAGCCCGGACGAGGTGCTGCCGCTCGCCACGGTGTATCTTCGGATCTACTTCCTCGGCCTGCCGGTCATGGCGCTTTATAACTTTTCCGCCGCGGCGCTGCGCGCGCTCGGCAACACGCGCCAGCCGCTCATCTATCTCGCCATCGCCGGTGTGCTGAACGTTATTATGAATCTCTTTTTCGTTATCGTCGTCGGCATTGACGTTGCGGGCGTCGCCATTGCCACGGTGCTCAGCCAGTGCGTTTCCGGCTTCCTCACGGTGCGCTGCCTGCTGACATCGCAGGAGCTGCACGTTAAAGAGCTGCATTTCTCCGGCCACATTTTCAAGAAAATGATGAATATCGGCATCCCCGCCGGTATCCAGGGCTCGCTCTTCTCAATCTCCAACTTTATTATTCAGGCTTCGGTCAACTCGTTCGGCGCGGCGGTCATCGCCGGCAACAGCGCGTGCGTGAGCGTCGAGGGGCTGCTCTACTGCCCGTCGGACGCCGTAATGCAGGCCGCCACCACCGCCGTGAGCCAGAACGTCGGCGCGCAGGAGTATGAGCGCTCGCGCTCCGTCGCCCGGTGGTCGATGGTCCTTGTTGTGGTCCTGACCGGCATACTGACGGTGCCGGCGGTCGTATTCCGGCGGCAGGTGCTGGGGGCTCTATACTTCGAGCGGGGCGGAGCTGGAGGCGGCGTTCACCCGTATGATGATCGTCTGCTTAACGTATTCGCTCGACGGCACGATGGCGGCCATGTCCGGCGTGAACCGCGGTCTCGGGTACAGCATGCTCTCCGCGGCGGTGACGTTCGTCGGCGCGTGCGTGTTCCGCATCATCTGGGTATATACGGTGTTTGCGAGCGTCGGTACGCTCGAGAGCCTGTATGTGTCCTATCCGATCTCCTGGATCCTCTCCACGGCCGCGCACATCGTGTGCTACTACATCATCCGCAAAAAGCCGTTCAAGGCGACGCTCGAAGCAAAGCCGCCGCGGCTTGTCCCTTCATCTTCTCAAAAGAAAAGACCGGCGCCTCCCGTTTTCGGGAGGCGCCGGTCAGTCTGTCGAAAAAGCCTCGCAGAGTTTGCGCCCGCAGGCGCAAAGAAAGTTTAAAACATTTTTGCCGATGACATGTGCATCGGCAAAAAATACTTCTCGGCTCGCGCAAACGTGCGAGCGCAAGCGAGTGCGCTGCGGCGAGCCGCAGTCTTTTTCAAACGAGAGCCCAACGAAGTGGGTCTCGTTTGAGATGTATTATCAGGCCGCGGGGAGGGGCATGGAGGTGATGCCGGGGACCTCGCCGGTGGCGGCGTCCACGTAGCAGTCGTACTGCAGCCAGTCGCTGGTGAAGCGGACTTCGTAGTAGCCGTTATCGAGCGTGATCTCTTCGTCGGTGATCTCGTTGGTGTTTACACCCGCGCTGCGGGCGGCCTCGCTCAGCGCGACGGCGGCGGTCAGATTCAGTTCATAAATGTTGTTCTTCATACGATAAAACTCCTTTGCAAATTCTCCCTTGTCGGCGGGACATGGGGTTTCTTTCATCTTGGCTGTAGTTTACAAAGAAATTCTAAGAAAAAATATTAAAGAACAAAAAGAAAGAAAAAATTTTTTCTTTCTAATTTTTTGACCGGCGGCAGCACGATGTGGAAGTCGCAGCCCTTTCCCGGCTCGCTGACGACCTCGGCGCGGGCATGATGCACGAGCGCGATCTCCCGCACGAGCGAGAGCCCCAGACCCGTGCCGCCCTCGGCGCGGGAGGTGTCGCACCGGTAAAACCGCTGCCAGATCTTTTCCTGCTCGGCCTTGGGGATGCCGGGGCCATCGTCCTTTACGGAGATCACGGCGCAGCCGTTTTCCCGACAGAGCGAAACGCGGATATGTCCGCCTTCGCGCCCGTATTTATACGCGTTCTGCATCAGATTGAACATCGCCCGCGAGAGGAGCGAGGGGTTGTACGCGGCCGCAACGCCGGGCTCAATATCGGTCTCGAGCGTCATGCCGCGCTCGTCCGCGGGGACGAACTCGTCGCAGCAGGCGTCTACAAAGCCGGAGAGATCGCACACGCGCAGCGGGTATTTTTCCGTGCCCTGCTGGATGCGCGTGAGCGAGAGCAGCTGCTCGATGAGCGTATTCATCTTGTTGCCCTGCTGCTCGATGACGTTGATGGAGGCGAGAAAGTCCTCCTTCGTTTCCGCCTTGCGCCTGGCGCGGTCACACTCGGCGAGGATCACCGCCACAGGCGTGCGCAGCTCGTGCGACGCGTCGGCGGTGAACTGCTTTTTGGAGAGGAACGACGTTTCCAGCCGCGCGAACATACCGTCGAACGTGCGGGCGAGCCGCCGCATCTCGCGCGGGCCGCGCCGGAGATCAAGCCGGGCGGAGAGATCGTCGCCGTCGGAAATGCTGCCCGCGGCTTCGGTGATGCGCTCGAGCGGGAGGAATGAGTCCCGCGCGATGAGCCAGCCGCCGCCGATCGAGAGCAGAAGCAGCACCGGCAGCAGCGACCATGTGAGCGGCAGTATGACGCGCCCCGGCCCTGCCGCGGCGTCCGCGGAAATGACGCCGCGCACCCAGAGCCCCGTGATCGTCATATCAACATAGGAATCGTATACGAGCCAGTCCTTCCCGTCCGCGGAGTAGGGGCGCACCGCGCCCGTTTGGAGCGGCAGCGCGACCGCCTCCGCAAACGGCATGGCGCCGCGGAGATACGTCCCCCCGGCGTCATAGTAGGTGCAGTACACCCCGTGCTTGTATTCCTTCATATCGTCCCAGTCGAACGTGCCGTTATCAAACTCAATATCGTCGGCGCGCCTGGAGACTTCCTTGACGACCTGCGATGTCGGGTTCGCGATCACCGAGCCGTTCATTACCAGCACGAACGTGAGCGTAACGCCCGCAAGCAGAAGCATCATCAGCGTGAACCAGAGCACCATCCGCCACTTTGCCGACATATTCAATCCTCCCGCAGCACCCAGCCCGTGCCCCACACGGTATGAATGAGTTTTTTGGAAAACCCGGTGTCGATCTTTTTGCGCAGGTAGCCGACGTATACGTCCACGACGTTCGTGCCGCCCTCATAGTCGTAGTTCCAGAGATTGTTCTCGATGCGCTCGCGCGAGAGCACGACGCCCTTTGTTCCGGATCATGTATTCGAGCAGGGCGTATTCGCGGCTCGTCAGCTCAATGACGCGCCCGGCGCGGACGACCGTGTGCGCGCTCACGTCCACGGAGAGATCGGCGATCGTATAAACGTTCGTGCGCGTGTCGGTATACTTGCGCGCCATCACGCGCACCACCGCGAGCAGCTCCTGCATGTGGAACGGCTTTACAAGATAGTAATCCGCGCCGGTCTCCAGCCCCTCGACCTTGTCCTCGACGCTGTCGCGGGACGTGAGGAACAGCACGGGCGTCGTGCTGCCGCTCTCACGCAGCTTACGCACGAGCGTCAGCCCGTCCATGCGGGGCATCATAATGTCGAGCACGCTCCATGCCGGAGATGACGTCGGTGTCCATGCGGTCGCCGATCATGACGGCCTCACCCGAATGGCATCCAAGGCATGCGCAGACCGGTGCGCATCATGAGCGGGTTCGGCTTGCCGCAGAAATATGCCTGCTTTCCGGTGGCGATCTCCACCGGGGCAGTAAGCGCGCGGCACGCGGGGGCGATACCCTCGTCCGTCGGACCGCAGGTGTCGGAATTTGCGCCGATGAGCTTCGCGCCCGCAAGCACGAGATTCGTCGCCTTCGTGAGTGTGTCGAGCGAGTACGCCCGTGCCTCGCCGATGACGACATAGTCGGGATTGACGTCGTTCATGGTGATGCCGCGGTCATAGAGCGCGTTGAGCAGTCCCGCCTCGCCGAGGGCGTACACCGAGCACCCGGGCGTCTGGTCGGCCAGGAAGGCCGCCGTGGCCAGTGCGCTGGTGTAAAAATGTTCCTCCGGCACGTCGAGCCCCATGCGCCCGAGCTTCTGGTTCAGCTCGCGCGGGGTCAGCCGCTGTTGTTGGTCAAAAACAGATATTCCTTGTGCGTGTCCTGCAGCCAGTGGATGAACTCCGCCGCGCCGGGCAGAATGTGGTTGCCGTGATAGATCACGCCGTCCATATCGCAGATAAAGCCTTTTTGTCATTAAAATTCAGCATTGTATTCCTCCTTGTAATTCGATGTAAATACGCCGAAAACCCGCGGCGAGCGGGCTTCGGTCGGGGTATGTTATTTTTCCGGGAACGTCACGGTGAAGGCCGAGCCTTCGCCCGGCTCGCTCTCAACGCGCACGTCCGCCTTCTGGATGAGCGCAGCGTGCTTCACGATGGAGAGGTCGAGCCCCGTGCCGCCGACTTCCTTGGAGTGGCTCTTGTCCACGCGGTAAAACCGCTCGAAAATGCGGCTCTGGCTGTCCTTCGGGATGCCGACGCCGGTGTCGCTCACGGTGAGGACGACCGCACCGTCCTCCGGCGTGACGGTGATATCGACGCGCCCGCCGGGGCGATTGTACTTGATGGCGTTGTCGCAGAGATTGTAGACGATGCTGTGGAGAAGCTGCGGCACGCCCCTGCATCGGCGCGCTCACGCCCTTGAGAGAGAGCGTAACATCGGCGCCGGAGGCTTCCGTTTCAAGACTGTCCACGGCGTTTTCCGCGATGCGGAGAAGATCGCAGGACTCGAACACATAGTCCTCACCGCCCGCGTCGAGCCGGGTGAGATCGATGATGTCCTCGACGAGCTTCGTCATGCGGCCGGACTCCGTGCGGATCTTTCCGGCGAAGGGCTTCACGTCCTCCGGCCTTGCAAGCCCGCTTTCGAGCAGCTCCGCGTACCCGGAGATGGCGTGCAGCGGCGTTTTCAGCTCGTGGGAGACGTTCGCGGTGAACTCCTGCCGGATGAGCGAGGCGCGCTCGATCTCGGCGCGGTCGCGCCGGAGCTGCGCCTGCTGCGCGGCGATGCGCCGCAGAAGCGGCTCGATCTCGCGGTACTCGTCCTTCTCATAATACTGCATCGGGTTGTCGGGTCAATGGCATTGATGGGCGCGACGATTTTTTGTGAGCCGCGAGGCGAGCAGGAACGAGAGCCCAAGCGCGAGCAGCGCCACAAGGCAGATCGGCTGCGCAAACCCGAGCACAAGCGACCAGAGCGCGAGCTGCACGACCGAGACGGAGCACCGTCCCGTCCGGCAGACGCTGCGCGGCGTAAAAGCTGGCGGTCGGCAAGCGTGGGGGTAGCGGCGCGCCTCGCCCGTGCCGTTCTGGAGCGCCTGGCGGATCTCCTCGCGCTCGAGATGGTTTTCCATGCGCGAGGCGTCCGCCCCGGTGTCGAAGAGCACCGTGCCGTCCGCGTCGATCCAGGTGACGCGGTAGTCGCCGGTCGAAAGGCCGGTGAAGTAGTCCTTGCCGCAGAGCGACACGCCCTGCGCGGCGAGCGCCGTTTCCGCGTGGAGCTGCTTCATCTGCACGCCGGTAAAGTAGTTATACGATACGCCCATGATAAAGACGAGCGACGCGGCGAACACCGCGAGCGCCGCGCCCCAGATGGCGGTGAATATTTTCCGGCTCATTTCACGCCCTCCATTTTATAGCCGACGCCGCGCACCGTTTCAATGAGGCCGCCGCATTCGGCGAGCTTCGTGCGCAGTGTGCCGACGTGCACGTCCACCGTGCGCGTCTCCCCGGCGTAATCGGCGTCCCCACGCGCGAGAGCAGCGCTTCGCGCGAGAACACCTGCCCGATGTTTTCGAGAAACAGCTTCAAAAGCTCGTATTCCTTGAGCGTGAGAGAAACGGGACGGTCGTTCACCGTGACGGCGTGGCGGCCCTCGTCGAGCGTGACGCCGCCGCAGGAGAGCACGCCGGACGGCTGGCGTGCCGTGCGGCGCAGTACCGCGCGGATGCGCGAGACCATTTCCATCATGCCGAAGGGCTTGGCGAGATAGTCGTCCGCGCCGGTGTCCAGCCCGACGACCTTGTCGTACTCGCTGCCGCGGGCCGTGGCGAGAATGACGGGAAGCTGCTCCGTGAGCGGGGAGGAGCGCAGCTTTTTCAGAATTTCCAGCCCGTCCTCGCCGGGGGAGCATGATGTCGAGCAGCACAAGATCCGGCACATGCTCGCACATGGCCTCCCAGAACGCGCCGCTCTCGGCAAAGCCCCGCGCCTCAAAGCCGGACGCGCGCAGCGTATACAGTACCAGCTCGCGGATGCTGGCGTCGTCTTCCACACAATATATCATAAGGACGCCCCCTCTCATTTTCGAGCATATCATACTATATGAAATGTAAAGGGAAACCCCGTTCGTGTAAAATCAAAGTAAAATGTAAAAAGGGCGAAGAAAACCCCTCCGTCAGCCTTCGGCTGCCAGCGCCCCTGAAAGGGGAGGCGGATTTTGCCGCAGGCAAAAGACGGAAGGTTTCCCCGCCGGTACGTTTAAATTTTCTTTCGTATCAGCCCGACGACGAACGCCAGCACGAGCACCCCGGCGGCGGAGGCGCTGGCAATGGGCACGAGCGTGCGCGACAGCTCCCGCAGGGAAAAACGCCGTCGGCGCGCACAGCGCCCCGGATAGGAGCGCGAGCGCAAGACATGTGAGAGCAACGGCGCCGCGCCGCGCCCCGAGCTTCGGGAAGCACAGCGTGAGCTCGCCTGTTGCCGCCTGCAAAAGCGCGCCGAGCAGGAGAAAGTCGGTCGTGACCCACTGCGCCACGACGAGCGCCTCCACGCGCTCGAGCAGGCGGAAGATGCGGATGCACCGGATCATAACGAAAAACGGATAATACATCTCGGCGGTGAGCTTCGCGCCGAACGTGGCGACGACCGTGACGCATAAAAGCGCCGCGAGCAGACCGAGCGCGAGAAACGCGCGGTTGAACGGCGCGGCGAGCGGCCCCGGCTCCGTCCGGTCGGAGAGGAACGCGAGCAGAAGCAGCACGCTCATCGTGCTCAAAAGCCACGGCGCGCCGCGCGCGGCATCGGCGAGAGAATCGCTCGATATCGGCGCGAGGTTTGCCGCGTCCAGCCCCGGCAGGCAGAAGAGGAACGCGAACAGAAATACGAGCGCAAGCAGCGGCAGCGCGATCTCCGCGCAGCGTCCGAGCGTTTTGAGCCGTCCGAGACACGCCGGAACGCACAGCGCCGCCATCACCGCCATGAAAAGCCACGGGCGGCTCCCCGGATAGACCGCTGTCACGAACCGGTCTGCCCCGGCGCGCAGCACGAACCCGGCATAAAATACCGTCCACGCCGTATAGAGAAGCACCGCCGCCGTGCCGCCGAAGCGCCCGAACACGCGCAGCAGCACGCCGCCAGCCCCTCGCCGGGGACGCGCTTTCGCGTCAGCCGCCCGAGCAGGAGCCCCGCGAGCGGCAGCGGAACGAGAGCCAGAAGCGCCGAGAGCCAGACCGCGCTCCCGGCGCTCTGCACCGCCATGCCCGGCGCCTGCCGGATGAGCGGCGAGCGCCGAAACGAAAAGCAGTATGGAAAGCTGGCGGCGGGATATGCCGTCGGTGCGCTCATCCATGCTCTCTCTCCTCCTTCCGTGGGCGCTGCCGTAAATATCGTAGGAGCGCTCGAGCACGCTCTCCGTCTGCACGAGAGTGCGCAGCGAGGCGAGGACGCCCTCGTCCTTCACCTCCGGCAGCACACGCCACAGCTCCAGAAAATCGGCGTCCAGCGCCTTGGACGCCTCCGCCGCCGCCTCGATCTGCGCGGCGACGGCGCGGGAGAGCTCGTCCTCCAGCCGGGCGAGCATTTCCGCGTCCGCGGTGTCCGCGCCGGAGGATTCCGTCACCCCGGCACGGACGCGCACCGCGATCCGGACGGCGGTCTCGCCGCCGTTTCGGACGGGGGAGGGAAGCCTTTGCCGTGTGCAGCTGCACCGTTACCGTGCCGCCGCTCCCGTCGGGAGGACGTAGCTTGCCTGCGGCGCAAAGCCGAAGAAGATCCGCGCCGAGCGCGGCGTCGGTATCGAGAAAGCCGCAGAGCGTTTCGCCGCGGAAAACGGCGTACCCGGCCTCGAGCGCGCGAGCGTTGCGCCGTCCTCCGCTTCGGGAACGCTCCTCTCCGGCGCGGTAGGGGCGATCGCGCAGGCAAGCGCCGCGCCGCTGCGGTTGAGCCGCGAGGCGATCTCGAGCACTGTGAAGCAGTGCGCGCTGCCCTGCCGCTTGGTGTCGGCCTCGAGCGAGGAGAGCGCCGCGGTGATCTCGTTCTCGCCGCCGTTTGCGGCGACGAGAGTATAGGCGCTCTCGCCCTTCACGACAAACAGCGGCACGCTCAGCTGCGTCTGCGTGCCGCGCTCAAAGTAATCGAGGATGGACGTAATGCCGCCGCGCGCGCAGTCCTCGCCCACGGCGGCGTACCGGATGTGCGCAAAAAACAGCTCTTCCCGCGGCGAAAAGTCCTGCAGACGCTGCACGGCGGTCTGGATGCTCGCGCCGCGCGCGGCGAGCTGCGCCGATACCGCGTCCTCGCTCGCCTCGCCCGAGGAGACGGACACCGTCATGTCCCCGATGCCGCCGTCAAACCCGATCGTCTGGATGAGCTGAAGATCCTCGACCAGCCGCGGGTGCAGCAGAGACGCGCAGCCTGAAAGCAGCGCGAGCGCGGCGAGCGCCGCGCTGAGCCGGAAAAAAGCGCTTCATTTCCGATCCTCCTTTCGCAGCGGCGACCGGAGAAAGGCGCGCCGCAGAGAGCCGGGGCGCGAATCCGTGAGCGGTGAAAGATAGCTCACGCCGAGATTTTCCGTGTCGCACAGCTGCCACAAAAGCAGCATCAGCCCCGCCATCACGCCGTAAAGCCCGAGCACCACCGCGCCGAGCACGAGCGCGACGCGCCAGAGCCGGATCGCCGCGCCGAGCTCCTGGCTCGGCTGGGCGTACCCCGCGATGCCCGCCATGGCGACGACGATAATAACGATCGGGCTCAAAACCTTCGCCTCTACCGCGCTCTGCCCGACGATCAGCGCCCCGATGACCGAGACCGTCTGCCCGACCGGGTCGGGGAGGCGGATGCCGGCTTCCTGCAGCAGCTCAAACGAGAGCAGCATCCCGAGCGTTTCCGCCGCCGTGGAGAAGGGCACGGACTGCTTGGAATCGATGACGTTCTGCAATAATTTATATGGTATCATCTCCTGGTGGTACATCGCGATGGCGACGTACAGCGCCGGAAGCGCGAGCGAGAGGAAGAGCGCCAGATACCGCAGCAGCACGAGCGCCGTGGCGACGGCGGCGTGGCGCGCCCGGTCCTCCTGCACGCGCAGCATGTCCGGCAGCGACGCGGGAGAAGAAAAGCCGATCGGCAGCCCGTCGCAGAGCACGCCGATCTTCCCGCGCGCGAGACCGAGCACGAACCGGTCGGGCCGCTCGGTGTGGATCACCTGCGGAAAGATGCCGCGGGGCGTTCCGGCAAGGTATTGTTCCACGTCTCCGGCGGCGAGCACCGCCGGGATATCGGGGAGCGAAAGGCGCGCCTTGATGCGCTCGACCTGCTCGGGCGGGGCTTCGCCTTCTATATATAATATATCCACTCTCGTTTTTCGTCTCCGAGCCGAGCATCGTCTCCCAGAGCTTGAGCGACGGCTTCCCGACGCGGCGGCGGAGGAGCGCGGTGTTCACGCGCACGGATTCGACGAAGGCGTCCTTCGCGCCGAGCACGCTCTTTTCCACCGTCGGCGCGTTCACGCCGCGCTTGTCGACGCTCTTGACCTCAAAGGTGAGCGCCGTGCTCTCGCCGTCGAAAACGAGCGCGGCGTACCCCGCGGCGATATCTGAGACGGTGTCGGCGGGGGGAAGCGCTGCCGGACGGTGCAGGCCCACACCGCCCTCGAGCGTGCGCGTGAGAAGATCGTGTTCGGAGCGGGCGCGAAGCAGCGAGAGCGGACGGACGATCTCGCTGCTGATCTGCGCGGCGCTGACGCATCCGTCCAGATAAAAAGCGTGAGCGAAACGCCGCCCGCCGAGAGCGCGCGGCTTTCAAAATCGGCGCAGCCGGAAAAATCTTTTTCGATGGATTTCGAGAAATCCCGCCGCGCCGGCGCGGGATCGGAAAGAGAAAATCAAACATATGGGAAGTATGCCCAGCGAAAAGCACCATATGTAGCGGCCGGAAAAAAGATGAAAATTCTTCAAAAAATCTTTAAAAAGTGTTGACAAAAGGAGTAAGGGATGTTATATTAGCTAAGCTGTCGCCGAGAGACAGGGCGAAAGAACCGAAAAAGTCTTGAGAATGGCAGCAAAAGTTGTGTACCTTTGTAAATTGAACAAAGTAAGATAGCTTATGTTTGAATAAGCACCAGAAAGGGTTCTTTGTGAAACTCGAAAGAGTTTTGCATAAAATTTCTTTGAGAGCTAGATATAGCAATCAATAAAAGATTTCAAAGCCGAAAGGCGTTGAGATAGAATTTATTGAGAGTTTGATCCTGGCTCAGGACGAACGCTGGCGGCGTGCCTAACACATGCAAGTCGAACGAAGCACTTCTGAATGGAGATTCGTCAAAGTTCAGAATTGACTTAGTGGCGGACGGGTGAGTAATGCATGAGCAACCTGCCCTGCAGTGGGGACAACAGTTGGAAACGACTGCTAATACCGCATGATGTATCTGGAAGGCATCTTCCGGATACCAAAGATTTATCGCTGTGGGATGGGCTCATGTCTGATTAGTTAGTTGGTGGGGTAACGGCCTACCAAGACTGCGATCAGTAGCCGGACTGAGAGGTTGAACGGCCACATTGGGACTGAGATACGGCCCAGACTCCTACGGGAGGCAGCAGTGGGGAATATTGGGCAATGGGGGGAAAGCCTGACCCAGCAACGCCGCGTGAAGGAAGAAGGTCTTCTTCGGGTTGTAAACTTCTTTTTATGAGGGACGAAAGAAATGACGGTACCTCATGAAAAAGCCACGGCTAACTACGTGCCAGCAGCCGCGGTAATACGTAGGTGGCAAGCGTTGTCCGGATTTACTGGGTGTAAAGGGCGCGTAGGCGGGAGCGCAAGTCAGATGTGAAATCTATGGGCTTAACCCCTAAACTGCATTTGAAACTGTGCTTCTTGAGTATCGGAGAGGCAGGCGGAATTCCTAGTGTAGCGGTGAAATGCGTAGATATTAGGAAGAACACCAGTGGCGAAGGCGGCCTTCTGGACGGTAACTGACGCTGAGGCGCGAAAGCGTGGGGAGCAAACAGGATTAGATACCCTGGTAGTCCACGCTGTAAACGATGATTACTAGGTGTGGGGGGACTGACCCCCTCCGTGCCGGAGTTAACACAATAAGTAATCCACCTGGGGAGTACGGCCGCAAGGTTGAAACTCAAAGGAATTGACGGGGGCCCGCACAAGCAGTGGAGTATGTGGTTTAATTCGACGCAACGCGAAGAACCTTACCAGGATTTGACATCCAACTAACGAAGTAGAGATACATTAGGTGCCCCTTCGGGGAAAGTGGAGACAGGTGGTGCATGGTTGTCGTCAGCTCGTGTCGTGAGATGTTGGGTTAAGTCCCGCAACGAGCGCAACCCTTATTGTTAGTTGCTACGCAAGAGCACTCTAGCGAGACTGCCGTTGACAAAACGGAGGAAGGTGGGGACGACGTCAAATCATCATGCCCCTTATGTCCTGGGCCACACACGTAATACAATGGCGCACACAGAGGGAAGCAAAAACCGCGAGGTGGAGCAAATCCCTAAAAGGCGTCTCAGTTCGGATTGCAGTCTGCAACTCGACTGCATGAAGTCGGAATTGCTAGTAATCGCGGATCAGCATGCCGCGGTGAATACGTTCCCGGGCCTTGTACACACCGCCCGTCACACCATGAGAGCCGGGAACACCCGAAGTCCGTAGTCTAACCAGTAATGGAGGACGCGGCCGAAGGTGGGTTTGGTAATTGGGGTGAAGTCGTAACAAGGTAGCCGTTGGGGAACCAGCGGCTGGATCACCTCCTTTCTAAGGAGACATGTTCGTAAACCATTCGAACAGACTTCTAAGGTCAGTCCTTTCTGGGACTTCTTACTTTGTTCAATTTAGAGGGTACATGAAAGTGTATCTTCTGCCTGCACCTTGAAAAACTGAACAATGGAAAAATGATGAGATAATAAGCAAGGCAACAGAGGGTGCTTCGCTGATAAGGCGAAGCAAACAGATTTTTTGTGGAATTATGGGTAAAACTACAATTCGAGCGAGAAATTGAAAAACTTCTGTGACCTGCATAATTCTTTCTGAGAACCAGAAAATGGTCAAGCTAATAAGAGCGCAAGGGGGAATGCCTTGGCATCAGGAGCCGAAGAAGGACGTGACAAGCTGCGATAAGCTACGGGGAGCGGCACATACGCATTGATCCGTAGATTTCCGAATGGGAAACCCGGTGCGGCAATACCGCATCAGCGTGCGTTGAATAAAATAGGCGTACGTAGGGAACGCCCTGAACTGAAACATCTAAGTAAGGGCAGGAAAAAGACATCAACCGAGATTCCGCTAGTAGTGGCGAGCGAACGCGGAGGAGGCCAAAACCAGAGGTCATTGATCTCTGGGGTTTGGAGGACAGTCATTTAGAAAGGGAAGCTAGCCGAACGGCATGGGAAGCCGTCCACAGAGAGGGTGAGAGACCCGTAGGCGAAAAGCGGAACAGACGAGACTGTATCCAGAGTACCGCCGGACACGTGAAACCCGGTGGGAACAAGGAGGACCACCTTCCAAGCCTAAATACTACCTGATGACCGATAGTGGAGCAGTACCGTGAGGGGAAAGGTGAAAAGTACCCCCGAGAGGGGAGTGAAAGAGAACCTGAAACCCTGTGCTTACAAGCACTCAGAGCGCGTTAAAGCGTGATGAGGTACCTTTGTAGAATGGTCCGGCGAGTTATAGTAACGAGCAAGGTTAAGGACTTATTCAGTAGCGGAGCCGAAGGGAAACCGAGTCTTAATAGGGCGTTAAGTTCGTTGCAATAGACCTGAAACCGGGTGACCTATCCATGTCCAGGCTGAAGATCAGGTAAAACTGATGGAGGGCCGAACACACGTTCTGTTGAAATGACCGGTGATGAGGTGTGGATAGCGGAGAAATTCAATCGAACCCGGAGATAGCTGGTTCTCCCGAAATAGCTTTACGGGCCTAGCGTTGCGATAGATTACCGAAGGTAGAGCACCGAATAGGCTAGGGGCGATGAGCTTACTGAACCTTATCAAACTTCGAATGTCGGAATGTCACTAGGAAACAGCCCAGACCCACAGCTAAGGTCCCAAATATATTTAAGTGGAAAACGATGTGATTTGCAAAAACAACCAGGATGTTGGCTTAGAGGCAGCCACTCATTAAAAGAGTGCGTAACAGCTCACTGGTCAGTGATCTGCGCGGAAAATATAACGGGGCTAAGCATATAACCGAAGCTTGGGCTGACGAATGTCAGGGGGGGGAGCGTCGTACCGGGGTGAAGCATGAGCGGAAGCACGTGTGGACTTTACACGAGTGAGAATGCCGGAATGAGTAGCGCGAGAATTATGTGAGAATCATAATGGTCGAAAAGCCTAAGGTTTTTGGGAAGGTTCGTCCGCCCAGGGTAAGCCGGGAGCTAAGGTGAGGCGGAAACGCGTAGCCGATGCACATACGGTAGAGATTCCGTAGCCTCCGAAAATTTAAGCAGAGGGACACTTAGAAGGACTGGGAGCCCGGGCGATGGTTGACCCCGGTCGTAAGGGACACTGTGAATTGAGTGGAAGGTAACATGGATGGAGACAAGAAAAGCTGTGTGTATCTGGAAGGAGCCCGTACCGCAAACCGACACAGGTAGATAGGAAGAAGATTCTAAGGCCAGCGGGAGAAGGGTTGTTAAGGAACTCGGCAAGTTGACCCCGTAACTTCGGGAGAAGGGGTGCTTACGAAGGTAAGCCGCAGAGAATAGGCCCAAGCGACTGTTTAGCAAAAACACAGCTCTATGCTAAATCGAAAGATGACGTATATGGGGTGACACCTGCCCGGTGCTGGAAGGTTAAGAGGAGAAGTGAGAGCTTTGAATTGAAGCCCCAGTAAACGGCGGCCGTAACTATAACGGTCCTAAGGTAGCGAAATTCCTTGTCAGGTAAGTTCTGACCCGCACGAATGGTGTAACGATTTGGGCACTGTCTCAACAACCTACCCGGCGAAATTGTAGTACCGGTGAAGATGCCGGTTACCCGCGACTAGACGGAAAGACCCCATGGAGCTTCACTGTAGCTTAATATTGAATTTTGGTATTTCATGTACAGGATAGGTGGGAGACGGGAAATACAGGCGTCAGCTTGTGCAGGAGTCGTCGTTGGGATACCACTCTTGTGTTACTGGGGTTCTAACCTGTGGCCGTGAATCCGGGTCGGGGACATTGT
>VOFC01005662.1_pt1 | contig 30653 bp, 39 predicted proteins | sample 5384161 | NCBI WGS metagenome assembly VOFC01 (sample SAMN12384722, study PRJNA508395) | human gut metagenome | isolation source: healthy gut B | host: Homo sapiens
TGTTTCGGACTGTCGCGTGTATTGTTGTTTGTATTAAATCTAAGGAAATCTAAACTATGCTATAATATTTCCGAAACGAAAAGTGGTAAAAGAACATATTTTGCGAAAATTAGTGGTCGATGATATGAAAAAAATGCTTATTAATATCATTTCATTCAATTTATTGACTTCTGTTTTTTATATGTTGATGGCTACCTATGTATCAGTCGATCTTTTAGCTTCTTTAGGATTTACAACCCAAATATTGAATTATGTGGGAGGATTCACTTCCATATTACTTTCCTCTAACATTCCATACTTTGCAGCTTTATTTAGTATGAATCGTTTGAAATATTTGAATGGAATTGTTATACGAAGAGGAGTTACTTCTATGACTTGTTATATAGTGGTGGTTCTTATATTCGTGTTTTTATTTCCTTATTTACAAAAAATAATGGATTTGAAAACAAATATACTTTCAGGTAATATTTTTGTATTCATTTCTGTTTTTTTTATGACAATGGAATATGGTATTGGTTTACTGGGAATATATTTATTGGTATGTAATGAATTGCGTTTGATGATTGTCAGCCTGATGGTATCAACTCTTATATTATTGATAACTTTTGTATTAATGCAGATGAAAGTCGGAGTGTCTTTGATTTTTATAGTAAGAGGAATAATAGTCCTGGTTTTTGCTATATATTCCTGCTGTATATTTTGTCAGAAAAATAGTTGATTCAAATTAAAATAATAAATCTATGTTAACAATTGGAATACCAACATATAATCGGCCTGTAAAATTGAAAAGATTGTTGTTGAGACTTATATCAATTCCTGGTTTTAGTAAAATTCAACTTATTATTTCAGATAATAGTGATAATAATAAAACGAAACAACTTGTGGGAAAATTCGTTGTTGATTATATGAATATTCAATATTATAAGAATAATGTTAATTTAGGATTTGATAGAAATATGGTTAATATTTATAATATGACTAACACAAAATACCTTTGGTTTCTTAGTGATGATGATGATGTTAGCTTTAAATCATATGATTGTATATTATCTATATTAGAAAATGATGCCCCTGATTTAATATGTCTAAATACATATTCTAATGGTCGGCTTAGTTATGTTTCAGATGAAATTTTCTTTTTGTCTAAAAGAAGAGAATCTATTTCGTTATTTGATTGTTGGAGAAAGAATTAATCTTATAGGAGATGAAATATATCGTGCGATTTCGTTAATGATGATTGGTTTTATGTCTTCATGTCTTGTTAGAAAAAATATTTTTCAGATCATAGATAAGACTGTAATCTCTAATTTAGGTGGAATTCCGCAGATTTATTTGGCTAATATGAATTTACAAGCGGGTAGTTATTGTTTCTATGTTACAGACTTTCCTGTTGTAAAAATGGGATATAAGCCTAATTTTAGTTCTTGGTTCATGGAATCATGTTATTATGGAGTCAAAAAGAAATTTTAATTTGAGTGGAATGAATTTTTTCTGATTATATAATAGATTTATATGTTTATGAGGTACTATCCTTTACTCTGAATATTGTTGATGATTATTATAATTATAGAAGTTTTACACCTATATCAAAATCATTTTTTGGAAGATGAGGAATGGCAAAAAGTATTAAATATTCATTTAAATAATCGATTTATATTATTATTAAAAAAGAAAATAGAGTTAATCCAATCTTCAAAACTTTCCTTTAAATGGTATAAATCTCTTCTTCGACTAGGATATTATAAACATAAGATGTTATTAGTAAAATCATTATTGTAAATATATTTGTTATGGAAAAAAGACTTTTTAAGTATATGTATACCGACTTATAATAGAAATTATGAACTTAAAAGGTTATATGATAATTTTCTAAGTGTAGTTATAGACAAATTTAGAGATGATGTTGAAATTATTGTTTGTGATAACTCTGTTCCTGATAAAGCAAATTTGAACGAAAAGTTATTTAAAGGTACTGGAGTTATTTATTATGCCAATGAAAAAAATTTGGGATTTGCAGGAAACGTGTTGAAATGTTATCGTTTGGCGAGTGGTAAGTTTATCTGGCTTCTTCCTGATAATGATGATATATTAACGGATGAGTTTGTCAAGATGTTTAAATGTTTAAGTGTGAATAGAGATTCTATTGGAGCCATATTTTTACAGTATAGATGGCAAGATCTATTTTTAGAACAAACGATTTTATATCCCCAAATTACTTGTATAAACGACTTTTTTAAGAAAGATATCGTACCTTTTTGTCTTATTATCGAATGCTATTGTTCGAAGAAATATGGATAATTATGACATTATAGAAGAGAAATTCTCAAATAATGATTTTGTTCAAATAGCCCTTCATTCAATGGCCATAAAGGATGGTGAACAATTGTATTTTTATCCAAATCCTGTTATTTATTATCATGTGGAATATGTAGGTCGTTTTAATCCTGTGAAGGTTTTTGATTCAATGCATGCTGTTTTGGAGTATTTATCGTTATATTATACTGTAGATATAGCAAAACGCGATTATTTTGAATATTTGGAAAAGCAAAAAAGCAATATTATCTCATGATTTAGGTATCATTAAAGTTTATGAAGTTGAAGAAATAAGAGAAGAACTAATGGCAATGATTGGAAAATATAAAGGTATAAAAACTTATATTTTTCATTTTTTATTGAATTTACCCAAGAAGTTAAGGAGAATATTGTACGGCTTAATTGTATTATTATTAAGTTCCCTCGAACTTTGTATTTATATCCAAAATATTTAAAATTGAAAAAACGTATAAGACAAACTAAAAGTATTGTCTAATATAAAAAATAACTCAATGTGAATTAGCCGTACAGTGAGTGCTTACTTGATTGATATATGAGAAAAAATAGTACTTCTTTCATTTGCTAATACAGATTATTCTGATTCATTAATTAGATTAGAAAAAAAACGAAAGGCTTTCCTTTTGATAAGAGAATTTTTTTTCTTACGGAAAAGAATCTTCAGCCTGAATTGAAAGAAAATTCACTGGTTCAAACATCGGCGTGGCTATGGATATTGGCGTTGGAAAGGATTTATTATATATGATCAACTTCAAAGGATGGAAGATGATGATATACTGGTTTATTCTGACGCAGGAAATGTCTTTAATAGTAAGGGAATACCAAGATTTTGGAATATATAAAGATGTTGGATGATAGTACTTCTGGAATTTTGGCATTTCAAGAGATCTATAAGGAAAAGGTATATACAAAAGGGTGATTTATTTGAATTTCTAAATGTGAAAAGCGGAGACTCTGTGATAGAATCTAATCAATATTTGTCTGGGTGTATTTTTCTTAAAAAGAATATTATAACATTGACTTTGACCAAACAATGGTATGATATTAGTTTTTACCACTATGATTTGATTACTGATAAAAGATCTAAAGTACCAAATTATGATGGGTTTATAGAAAATCGTCATGATCAAAGTGTTTTTTCTTTATTAGCAAAAAGTTTAATCCTATTGTATTAGAAACAGATGAGTTTATCGCTGTGGATAATAATTGGGATAAATTATCAGAGAAACCTATCCATGCAAGAAGGGCTCGTTATAGTGATCAGTCTTTAAAAGAAGAAGATAAAACGCTTCTTATTAAGACCTTTGATCTTAGTGATTCGTTGGTATATTATTATATTTGAGAACATGGATATGAGATACCCCTTTCAAATAAAAGGAAGAACTTTTTAACGTTGTATTAATAATTAAAAACGTTTTGGAATTTAATTCTGGACACTAGTGATATGAGTGTACTACAATCTATAAAAAGTATTTTGACTAAACTAAAGAGTTGAATTTTTTCTCTACTATTTATATCAATTTTATAACTTTTTCGTTTGATAAGGCGATACTTTTTCCTATCCTTATATTTGGAAGAGTGAATATTAAGAATGCTCGGAAAGGAAAATTAGTTTTTGACTGTCCATTGAAAACGGGGCTACTTCAGATAGGGAAACATGGTTTGGGCTTTCTTGATAAACGGAATTGTTGTACAATATGGAATATAGCTGGTATATTATACATAAGTGGTAAGGCGCGGATTGGTCAGGGATGTTGTGTAGAGGTAGGAGAGAATGCTACGATGACTTTTTGGGAGAGATTTTAATGTTACAGGGCGTTCTGTTATACTTTGTAGTAATCATATAACTTTTGTAGATGGATGCCTTCTTTCTTGGGATTTGCTTATTATGGATAAAGATTGGCATTCTGTAATTTCAACAGTTGATGGTAGCATATTAAATCTTTCAAAGCCAATCAATGTAGGAAATCATGTGTGGATAGGATGTAGAAGCACTATTCTCAAAGGAGTGAATATTTCAGATAATGTGATTGTAGCTGCCAATTCAACGATCAGTCGTAGTATAGATAAAGAGTTTGTGGCAGTGAGCGGTAATGGAGTGTTAAGGGAGGATGTGAGATGGGAATATTAAGCGATATTGAATTTTAATAATCTTATATACAATGCTTAGAGTATGATGAATATTCCAATTATTTCAGTAATTACTGTATGTTATAATGCTGCTGCAAGTCTTGAGGAAAACGATGTTGTCTGTTTTAAATCAGACATATGACAAAAGTGGAATATATTGTCATTGATGGTGGTAGTAAAGGATGGGACACTGGATATTATCAAGAAGTATGCTAATAGGTTAGCATATTGGACGAGTGAGCCGGACAAAAGGAATTTATGATGCGATGAATAAAGGCATATCAAAAGCAACTGGAAACTGGGTGAATTTTATGAATGCTGGAGACTTGTTTATAGATAATGAAGTCTTGAGTAAGTGCTTTTTAAAAATAACTTCTATGATAATGTGGACATTCTTTATGGAGATGTGATTTACAACTATAAGTTTGGAAGCGTATGGTAGAAGCAGGTAATATTCAGCAGATTATAAATCATATGGTATTTAGTCATCAAAGTACTTTGGTTCGGAACCAAATAATGAAAAATGGATTTAATCTACAATGGAGGCTAGCAGCTGACTATAATTTCTTATTAGATTGTTTTTTGAGAGGAAGAATATTCGCTCATGTTGGCATTCCAATGAGCCTAGTCGAATTGGATAATGGAGCAACACATAATAATTATTCTCAATCAAGAAAAGAAGTATTAGATATTCATAGACAGTTTGGGTATTCTTTTTTTAAACGCTATTGGTTGTATTTTGCTGATTTGTTTCATTTTTTATGTTAGTAATATAGTGAAGTTTATAATGCCAAAGTCACTTTTGGATAAAATTTATAATATATCAAATTGATGATGTCAGTAAATAGTAATGTTGCATACGAATAATAAATTATATTGGCTATATAGCCTTCTTATATTTCTGACACTTTATACAGATTCTCCTTTATCGACTTATTTGGGAGCTTTTGGTGAGTCAATGTTGCCAAGTATTAGCCTTTGTTTATATATATTGTTTGCTTTAACAAATAGAATTAATAGAACAGATAGCTTTGTTAGGAGATTTAGTTTTCTTATCAAAGTTACAACGCTTTTTGAGTTTGATAGCATTTTTTATATATCCATTATTTAATATTAGTTATACACAATTGGGTGAATCGTTATTCGTGAAATTAGTGAAGTTGTGGCTTACTTTTCAAGCTTATATTTGTTATTTACTACTATTGATTAATATTGCAGGGGATTATACAATAGAACGAATTTTGAAGCCTTTCTTTTTGGGGATTTGTTGGATTAACAATAATATTACTGATAGAATTTTACCAATCTCCTTTTGCATTTATGTATCTCCATACATCAACCTCTGATGTTTATTATAGAATCCGGTTACTTACTCCAGAATCTTCAGCGACAGCATTAATGTTAGAAGTATTTTTTTGTATTGTCAGTGTTTTATACTTATTATGTACGACAAAGTAAATTTCTGTTGGGGGGTGGTATTGATATGCGCAGGACTACATATTGCTTTATCTGGTTCAAAGACATTATTGACGATTATATGTGTTTCTGGGATTTTACTTTTTTTTCAGAGGACAAAAATATATATTTAGTTTTAAAGGATTACTAGTAATGACAGGATTGGTAATTGGTGGAGGCTATATAGCGTCATTCATTCTTCCTAAATTAATAGAAAGTTTTATGAATGATTTGGAGAATTATACATCTGTAGTTACACGATTCTATTCAATATTCATAGGGTATTCTATTGGTATATGTTTTCCGCTAGGTACCGGATTTCAGACATATATGTATTTATTCCCAGAGATGATGCGAAATAATCTATTCCTCATTGATATGATAAATATGCCATTGCGTCCTGATGAAATAATCGCTTTAGCAACTAGTGGAGATGACAATGCGGTAGTGGCGAAGTCTTTTTTAGGGCAAAGTAGTATATATTGGGGAATAATAGGAACGTTTGTATTTATTAGAAACTATCTAAGATTGTGTAAGCATTCTACAAAGAAATTGAGAAGGGGAATACTTTATTTAAAGTGTTATTTGTCTTAATTGTTATTCAATTACTATTTTCTTCGGTATTAGACTATTGTGTGATTGCATTATTTTTTGTGCATATACGAATAAAGAATAGTTATAGACCAGTAAAGATGAGAATACAATGGGGACTTCTGACAAATGATCCGGATAGGATTGATGGAAAATAAGTATATTAAAAAAGAGGGTGATATGAAGGTGATTTGGATTTCATCGGAATGCCCATATCCTGCTAATACTGGAGGGCGCATAGTAGTAATGAAGAAATTAGAGTATTTTTCACAAAAATAATGAGATATACTTTTTCTGTGTGGTAGATGATGATGATGAATATAAATATAGAATATATTTGTTGAAATATTGTAAAGAAGTGCATTTGTATAAAAGAAATAAAGGCGCTGCTTTGTTTAAATTGATAAAAGATCCTTTATATGTGTATCTCGATGGGTAGCATCAATGAAAAAGGATATAGATATATGCTTCGAAAGAGAAAAAAGTAGATTGGTGATAGTAGAATTCCCACAGATGTTAGGTAATATAAGTTGTAAAATTTTAATTCCAACAAATTGATTATAAGTCAGCATAATATAGAATATGCTACATTAAACAATTTGGCTAAAAAGTATTACCAATCCGTTGAAAAGAGCAATTTATAATGTAGAGGCAAAAAGGTTATATCATTTTGAAAAAGATATTATAGAGAAATGAGCGTTAAGTTATTTACATTTGTCTCTATTGAAGATAAGGCTTTTTTTGAAAAAAAAAGTTTGGTAAATTTAACACATTGTTGGTTCCTGTAGGGACAGAGATGCATGAGTATAAAGCATATAAAGATTCTAGTAATATTATTTCGTTTTTTGGAAAAAAAAATGTCTTACCTACCAAATGTAGAAGCTGCCCTTTGGTTTTCTAAACAAGTTTTTTTCCTCTTATTCAAAAAAAAAATACCAGAATCCAAGTTTTATATTATAGGTAAAGATCCGTCTAAAGAATTGGTGGAACTATCAGGAAGCAATCCTAATATAGTTGTGACAGGCACAGTGGATAGCATAGAGGACTATTATGAACATACTGATATAGTTGTGATACCATTAACACATGGAGGAGGAGTGAAAGTTAAAGTTCTAGAAGCTTTGGGGACACGGTAAATTAGTTGTCTCCTACGATTAAAGGTATAGAAGGAACGACTTTTCGAATGGAAAAGAATTACTGACATCTGCATCTGCCAAAGAATTTGCATGTGTATGTATAGATATATTACAACATTTGTCTTGTTATGAGGGGGTCAGAAGAAGTGGTTATGAAAATGTTCGAGAAAATTTACATGGAAGACTATTGTCGAGAAATTTGAATTGGAACTAAATAATTTGAATTTGTGATTCTATTTGATTTTTAATGAATAAAATCCGTATATTTATATAGTTCAATGTGCTGGTGGAGTAGATTTATCTATATATGCTTTTGGCACATATGGACAGATATCAGTTCGAACATATATTAATCTGTTCGCTTGACTATTCTAAGGATGAATATAAAAACTTGGTTGATGAGTTTGTACAAATAGAAATGTACAATTCTCTATCATTAATGAGTGATGTAAAAGCAGTAGGTCTGTGTGCAATTTTATTAACTACTATCATTCTGATATAATATATTTTCATAGTAGTAAAGCTGGCGGTATTGGTCGCATTGCTAATATAGGGGCGTCTTTTGTTATTAATGCCTTTTTATGAAGGCTGGGGCTTACCTATCATTGAAGATATGTAGTAGGGCTTTCCTTATTGCTTGTTCTAAACTGCCTGTTTTTACGAGATAGAAGATCATAAATTACTATTTTTTGATCTTGCCGATTATTGATGATATGAAATCGACTACCGAAATAGGATTATCCATGAGTCAGCCGATAGAATATAGGCTATGGCAACGTGGTTGATACGGTTAAGTAAATAGCTTCTATCTTTAAAAACTTAAAAATTGATATGTAATGGAAGATAGTAACAAAGAGAAAAGAGAGTACTTCATATTTCTAAGTATTATTATCCATATCTTGGTGGTACTGAATCAGTTTGTCAGGATATTGTGGAAGGATTAAAAGAATATGAAAATCGGGTTATATGTTTTAATGATTCTAATAGGACTGTTTGTTGTGAAATAAACGGTATACAGATTCTACGAATTGGGTGTTTTATGAAAGTGGCAAGTCAATCATGTTCTCTTTTCTACTACTATTATTTAAAAAGAAATATACAGTCTTGGCAACCTGATATTATACATTTCCCATCATCCTAATCCTTTTGTTGCATTTCTATTGGTTAGATTGATTCCTGCAAACACGAAGTTGATTGTTCATTGGCATTTGGATATTACTAAAACAGAAATATATTTATCCATTAGTAAAGAGGAATGAACGCCGGTTATTAGAGCGTGCGGATAGTGTTATTGTGACAAGTCCGCAATATCGGGATGCTTCATTACCTTGAAGCCATTTCTGCAAAAAAAAAAGTGAAGGTTGTGGCTAATGGAATAAATATTCATCGTTTTGATTTACAATGTAATGATGAGATGAGAATAAAGATATTCATAAAAAATATCATTATAAAAGGTTGATCTTTTTGTAGGTCGTCATGTGGAGTATAAAGGTTTAAGGTATTTGATTGAAGCGGAAAAAAATATGTAACTACAGATTGCCATATTGTTATAGCCGGGCAAGGCCCTTTGACTGAAGAATTGAAAGCTAAAAGCAAATTTGGGACGAGTTAGTTTTGTAGGTCGTTTAAGTAATGATGATTTGCGTTGTTATCTTCACGCAGCAGATGTGTTTGCTTTTCCTTCTATTACAAAAAAAATGAAGCTTTTTGGGCTTTGCACTTGCCGAAGCAATGTATTGTAGATGTCCTGCTGTTACTTTTTATATTGAAGGATCGGGGGGTTAATTGGGTCTCATTAAATGGTGTAACAGGAATTGAGGTTGATAATTCAGATAGTAAAAAATATGCATCGGCCATAGATAAACTATTGCGGGATGATTTATTGAGAAAACAATATGCGGATGCTGCACGGGAAAAGAGTGGTGGAATACTTTACAATAGAGAAAGAACAGGAAGCAGCTAATGAAATTTATAAACAGTTATAATCCTTGTTTTTTTTATTACTGAATAAAAGTATAAATGTAAATGATTGTTGCTTAATGGCAAAAAGGAAGAGTGTTAACGAAAGTGTATAATTGGGTATAAAATAAAATGTTGAGATGTAATAAACACATGAGTGTTTCTGTATGTGAGATGAAAAAATGTAGGTCCCTTAGCTTCATGCTGTAAAAGGCATGATTCTCCTACATTGTGGATTGGAAATCGTACGACGGTACATTTCTGATCTACGCCCTGACATCGGAGGTTAAAGCCGATGTGAATTTCCCACTATATCAACTGTCTGTGAAGATCGTTGATATTTCAAAATTGAAATCATAACTTTTTAATAAAATAATAACTCATAGTGGGCTAAGAGGCGTAAAAGGCTCGATAGTTACACAATGAGTACCAAAGAATATGTAGGTCCCTAGATTCATGATAAATTCATGAAATCCCTACATAATGCGGGTTGGAAAGAGTACGGCGGTATATTTCTAACTTAGCCCTCATATTGGTTTAAAAACTGATATGTATCTATATGTGAAATATACCAACTGTCTGTGAGGATCGTTGGCATATTATTTTTTAAAACTATGTTGTTGATAACTAATATAATAACTATCTAATTGATAAAAAAGCGGCTCCCGCAAGGAGCTTTTTTCTTTTCTATCCGGAATAAAAGTTTCACCTTTGCATTGTTGATCAACGAAAGGTGAATAAATAACTTGAATTTAAATCTTTAAAAAAAACGTAGTATGAGTGTAATTTACAAAAGTCATTACGCGACCAACAGATCCGCGTGTTCCCAATTCTCCTAAGAGATATTATCCGCATCTGATCACTTTAGGTCAGTCCGTCAACCTGAAATATATTGCACAGAAAATGCAGGATCGTTCTTCGCTGTCTATCGGTGACATCAAGAGTGTAATCCAGAATTTTGTGGAAAAAATGAAGGAGCAGTTGTTGGAAGGTAAGTCTGTGAATATCGAAGGTTTGGGTGTGTTTATGTTGACTGCCCGTTCGAAAGGTGCGGAGTTGGCGAAGGATATCAATGCTAAAAGTGTGGAGAGTGTCCGTATCTTTTTCCAAGCCAATAAAGAGTTGCGTGTCACAAAAACTGCTACCCGTGCAGATGAGAAGTTAGATCTGATCAGTCTGGATGAATATCTGAAGAAAATTAGCGTTACTGTATCTCCGGAAGATCCCGAGAAACCGGATGAAGGCGAAGGTGGCGGAGATGAAGGTGGCGGTAGCGGAGAGGCACCGGATCCCGCAGCTTGATGAGTTGCTAATTGACGATTACTCGTTAGGGTGTTTTTAGTGTTTAATTTTAAAATAAAAATGTCTATGAAGAAAACGTGGAGTATCATTTTGAAAGTGATTATTGCTGTTGCCGGTGCGATTGCCGGAGTGGTAGGTGTGCAGGCAGCAACTTTTTAGTTGGTATCTTATAAATAGATATAGTTAGGTATGAATGGCAGGCGGGGGTTATTAAATCCCGCCTGCTTTTTTAGGATAGTTAAAGAATATAAAAATAGAGCAAACTCATTATATTCCTAAATCTTTCCGGAATCTGTATCGTTATTTGCAGTATAGAATAAAGTATAGTATTAACGCTAAAAGAATAACGATTATGAAGAAATTTCTATCTCTATTGGTATTGGCTCTGATAGCCATTCAGTTTTCATTCGCAAAAAAAGATGTGATAACCAAAGACATGAATCAGTTGCCGCTTTCGGCACGTAATTTTATCAACAGCCATTTTACAAAACCAGAGGTGGCTCATATCAAGATTGATAAAGATATGATGGAGTCTGCCAAGTATGAAGTGGTATTGATGGATGGTACGGAAATTGATTTTGATAGCAAGGGCAACTGGGAAGAGGTAAGTGCAAAGAAAGGACAGGTTGTTCCTGTTAGTATTATTCCGGGATTTGCTGTCAATTATTTGAAGTCTCATAATTTTGTGAACGAAGGAGTGACCAAAGTCGAACGTGACCGCAAAGGATATGAAATAGAATTGTCTACCGGACTTTCTTTCAAATTTGATAAGAAGGGAAAGTTTATCAAGGTTGATGATTAACTGAAGATTTGTGATAAATAGACCTAAACAAGAAGATAGCTATGTGGAGATTTAAGTTTAGCGCTTGGGCAGTGGTATTGATGATGACTGCTCTTTCGTTTGGCGCATGTGATAATGACGATGATGACACCTTTGTTCCGCCCAGTAATATTACAGAAGCTTTAAAACAGGTATATCCGGCTGCCCAGAATGTAGAATGGGAGATGAAAGGTGCCTATTATGTAGCTGACTGTTGGGTTAGTAATGACGAACTGGAGGTCTGGTTTGATGCCAATGCCAATTGGGTGATGACGGAAAATGAACTGAATAGCATAGACCAGCTGGTACCGGCTGTTTATACGGCTTTCATGGATTCCAAGTATAATGTATGGGTAGTGACGGATGTGTATGTGTTGACTTTCCCACAAAATCCGATGGAATCTGTGATTCAGGTGAAGCAAGGTAGCCAACGCTATGCGCTTTATTTCTTACAGGAAGGCGGATTGCTACATGAAAAAGATATTAGCAATGGAGACGATACAAATTGGCCGCCGACTGAATAGTTTTTAATCATAAAAATCAAAACGGGCTATTTCTATAAAAGGAATAGCCCGTTGTTTTTTATAATTACATTTGTTTATAATCCTTGGCTAATCCTCCTTCACTTGTTTCTTTGTAAAGTGATGGAAGGTCGTGTCCGGTTTGTTTCATTACTTGTACTACTTTGTCGAAAGAGACACGGTGCATACCATCGGTGAAAGCTGAATAAAGATTAGCATCCAGCGCACGTGCAGCGGCGTATGCATTTCTTTCGATACAAGGGATTTGTACCAATCCGCATACCGGATCGCAAGTCATTCCCAAGTGATGCTCCAAGCCCATTTCGGCTGCATACTCAATTTGTGCAGGACTGCCTCCGAACAATTGATTGGCGGCAGCCGAAGCCATTGCGCAGGCAACACCTACTTCTCCCTGACAACCTACTTCTGCTCCGGAAATGGATGCGTTGAATTTGACGATGTTGCCAAACAAACCGGCAGTGGCTAACGCACGTAAAATGCGCATATCGCTAAAGTCACGGCTTTTTTTGAAGATGATAAAGTACGGCAGGCATAACTCCACAAGAACCACAGGTAGGAGCGGTTACTATTTTACCACCGGAAGCATTTTCTTCACTTACTGCCAAAGCATAAGAGAAGACGAGCCCTCTGGATTGCAGGGATTGTTTGTATCCGGTAGCACGTATGTAATAAGTGGAGGCTTTTCGTCTAAGATTTAGTGGACCGGGCAGTACGCCTTCCGCTTCCAGTCCACGGTGAATGGCATCTTTCATGGTGGCCCATACTTCAGCCAGATAGTCCCATATATCTTCTTCCTCACATTCCTTTACGTATTCCCAATAACTTTTTCCGGTATCTTCACACCATTGGAGTATTTCAGTCATGTTTTCCATACCATATACATCGGGGCTTTCGATGGTTGGATTGTCATTATTTTCTGCCAGTGCACCACCACCGATGCTATAAACAGTCCAATTCTCCTGCACTTTATCGTTGCTATCCAAAGCCGCAAATGTCATTCCGTTCGGATGGAACGGTAGAAAGACTTTGGGCTGCCACACAATTTCTACCGGGGCAGTGGGTTGCAAGGTGTCTATAATGGCCACATCTGTCATGTGTCCTTTGCCCGTAGCGGCTAAACTGCCGTAAAGGGTTACTTTAAAAGATGCAGCATCCGGATGACGTTCCAGAAACATTTCGGCAGCTTTGCGCGGTCCCATTGTGTGACTACTGGAAGGTCCTGTGCCGATTCTGTATAATTCTTTAATTGATTTCATGACTAATGATGTGTTTTTGTTAATACCATTTCTTTTTTCTGAAGTACAAATATACAATAATACCGATAATTGCCATTATAATCCAGGCAAATAAATACCCGTATTGCCATTCGAGCTCGGGCATCCATTTGTAATTCATTCCCCACACTCCAACCAGAAATGTTAGCGGGATGAAAATAGTGGATACGATGGTCAGCCGCTTCATGATATCGTTCATTCGCAAATCATTGTTGGAGATATAAAGATCGACTAATGAAGAAAGGGTTTCCCGGCAGATTTCGATGGTTTGTAATACAAATTGCAAGTGGTCGTTTACATCATTGAAAAAGGCGCGGTTCACTTTATGGATGAGCAGGTTTTCTGCTCGCAATAGCTTTTATATATTGTTCTTTTAAGGGGAGGATTGCTTTTTTCATTAGCATATATTGGCGTCGTAATGCTTGAATCTGGATACCGATGTCGTCTCCGCTGGTGATGGTTAGTAATTCTTCTTCCAAATCTTCGAGTGCGTCATCGATGGAAGAGATGGTTGAAATGTAGTTTCCCATCACGCTGTTGAGCAGTACGCTAAAGTAGATAATCTGTTTGACGGCTGCGTATCTTCAGAACATCATTACGCAAGGCAGAACTGACATCATCAAAGAAATCAGTTTCTTTTTCGAGGAAAGTCAGTACATAATTATTTCCTATGATAAGGCAGACTTGCTGTTGGAGCAGTTCGTCCAGTTCATTTTCTTCTTTATGTTCGTTCGGATAGAATATCTTTAAGATCAGGACAATGTATTTATCATGTTCTTCTATCTTAGTCGGATGATTCGCATTCAATATATCTTGTAAGACAAGGAAGTCTATTTCGAAATGGCTGCAAATTTCCCGGATAGTTTCTGTGTTTTTCATTCCGTGTATCTGTAGCCAGTTGATTTGATCGTTGTTTAGCGTACCTTTGATGGCTTGAAAAGTATCACTAGAACTTTCCTGCATCTCGGTAGCATTGTAATGTACAAAGATGTAAATGGGTAGGAGTAAGACTTTCTCCTGTGTAAATAAGCTTTTCGCTTAACAGATTATTTTTCATGCTTTATTCTCGTTTTAGAAAACCACTGTAACAAAGGTAGTGGTTTTCTAAATGAGAACAAGTTCTTTGAACGTTTTGTTTACATGTTAGTCAAAATCGACTACTGTGATTCCGGCACCGCCAAACTGTACATGTTCGTCGGAATAGTGGCTGACTCCCGGTACGATAGCTAGATATTGGCGGATGAGTGTACGAAGTATTCCCGTTCCTGTTCCGTGAAGGATACGTACACGGTCTATACCCAATAGTATGGCATCATCGATAAAATAAGTTACTGCTTGCATCGCTTCGTCGCCACGCATACCACGTACATCAATATCTTGTTTGAAGCTAAGTTTCTTTTCGTACATCTGGTCGTGTGTCTGGCTGCTGACAAAGGTGCTTTTTGGCGATTCCTTCCGTCTTGGGCGTATGATTGGTACGTTCCAGACGGTCTATTTTACGGTCGTTTTTATGCTTCCAAAAGCAACAGTCGCATTTTTACCACTGATTTCCATCACTTGGCCGATGCTTGTCTGTCCTTTGATTTTTACATTTTCTCCTACTGCAATCGGCACTATTTTAGGGGCACTTGATGGAGAAGAGACTGCAGCTTTCAGTTCACTCTTCTTCGTTTTTCTTCCGCTCTTGCTTTTCCTTTAGTTTCTCCATTTTTTTGCAATCTTCTCTTCATGCTCTTTAGATGCCAATGCATCCAGAGAAGTACGGAAGTTTGTTAGTTCCTGACGTGCCTGACGTGTCTTTTCCTTTTTCGGCTTGCGCTTCCTTTATTGTACGGATCGTATTTTCAATACGGGCATTGGATTCCTGTAGCATTCGTTCCGCTTCCTCTTTTGCTTGCCGGATAATCTCTTTCCGTGATTTTTGCAATTCTTCCATCTCTGTCTGGTAACGGGCAATGGTTTCTTCCATGTGCTTTTCCCGTTGACGGATGGTTTGACGTTTCCCTTCCCAGTAGCGCTTGTCACGCACAATGTCCTGAAGGTATTTGTCTGCATTGATATATTCGCTTCCTACGATTTCCGAAGCATCTGCAATCACATCTTCCGGCAATCCGATTTTCCGGGCAATCTCTACGGCAAATGAACTGCCCGGATTTCCGATTTGTAGTTGAAGAGTGCCTGCATCAAATGGCGGTCGTACAACATGGCTCCGTTGACCGCTCCTTCATGGTCTTCGGCAAAATGTTTCAGGTTCTGATAATGGGTCGTAATGACTCCGAACGTTCCTTTCTGGTTAAAACGTTTAAGTACGGCTTCGGCAATAGCACCTCCAATCTGTGGTTCCGTACCTCCGCCGAATTCATCGATGAGGATAAGGCTGCGTTCATTACAGCTTTTCATCATGATTTTCATATTGGTCAGGTGTGAAGAGTAGGTACTCAAATCGTCTTCGATAGATTGTTCATCACCGATATCGATAAAGATGCTGCTGAATATACCGGCGTGGCTGCGTTCATGCATCGGAACCGGCATACCACATTGTAACATATATTGTAGTAATCCCACAGTCTTCAGACAAACGGATTTACCTCCGGCATTCGGTCCGGATATAATAAGGATACGTTGTTTTTGATCGAGCTCTATATCCAGTGGAACGACTTTCTTTCCATGTTTGGCTAATGAGAGTTGCAGTAAGGGATGCACTGCCATTGTCCAATCCAGTAGTTGTTCATTTTCTACGGCGGGTTTCAGGCTGTTGGTCTGTATGGCGAAGTAACTTTTCGCACGGATAAAATCTATCTCTGCCAGAAATTCGTATGATTGAAGAATTTCCGGAATAGATGGACGAAGGATATTCGAGAACTCGGTAAGGATACGAATGATCTCACGTCGTTCATCACCTTCGAGTTCGCGGATGCGGTTGTTGGCTTCTACCACTTCCGCCGGTTCGATAAACACAGTTTTTCCGCTTGCCGATTCATCGTGTACGATACCTTTGATTTTTCGCTTGAGTCCGGGGGCAACTGGAATCACCAGACGTCCGTCACGCATGGTGGGAGCTACATCTTTGTCCACGTATCCTTCGGACTGCGCACTACGCAGGATGCTGTTTAATGAACGGGAAATATTTCCCATCGTACTGGCAAGTTCGCGACGTATGCGGGCTAATTCGGTAGAGGCATTATCCTTGATTTTTCCATATTTGTTAAGAATGCCGTCTATTTTTCCTATCAGTTGCGGGAACACGGCAATATCTCCTGCCAGTCGTTGCAGGCTGGGGTAGGGGGATTGTTTCCTTCTTCATCTTCATTCCGATGCAGAAAACGTACGATGTCACGGATAGTCTCTAATGAACGGCGTAGGTCAAATAATTCCTGTTCGTCCAGATACATTCCTTCTATCCGTATCCGTTTCAGTGAAGGGCGGACATCGAAAGAAAAATTGGTCGGGAAATCCGTCCTCTTCTTGAATGATGCGAACAAACTCGGTTACCTGGTTTAAATTCTCTTCTACTACTTCATATTGTTCGGAAAAGCCCATGTCTGAAACTTTTTCTTCGCCTAAAGTGCTAAGACACTTGTCTTTCAGTAACTGCCTTATTTGGTCGAATCCTATCTTTTTGCTCAAAATTTTGAGGGTATATCATATTTCTGTTCTTACTAATGAACTGCAAAAATACGATTAATTCGCGAAAAAAATATCAGAATGTTTGCAGATTTAAAAATGATTCGTACCTTTGCACCGCTTTCAACGGAAAGCACTTCTGATAAAGGAGTTTTGGAGAGGTGGCAGAGTGGTCGATTGCGGCGGTCTTGAAAACCGTTGTACTGCGAGGTACCCGGGGTTGAATCCCTGTCTCTCCGCAAATGAATCAAAGAGAGGGCTGGAATAGTAAACCTGGACTTGGCTTTCAATATGGTCCACCACACTACTGTCACATTAGCCATTTCCGCAAATGCCTAACTCTACTCCGAGAGTAAGATTCTTGTTCATAAAGAGCATCGTCAGTACTCAGTTCTATGTCGATGTGGTGATAGATGAAAAGGTGGATGCCGTGAGAAATGTAAAAGTTGATAGCATTATTTGTATTCTGTGATAAAAACAGGCAAAAACAATTCTTATATTGCAATGCTATTTAAAATATTGCATATTATGTATATCTTTGTGCAAAACTATCAATGTGTAGTATGGCAAATGGAAAGAAATCATATCGAAATCGTTTGAGAGTTGTCCTTGCAGAAAAAGAGGTAACTAATCATTGGTTAGCCGAACGACTTGAGGTGTCTGATATTACAATGTCACGTTGGACAATCAATAAGATACAGCCTTCAATGTCTCAATTTGTAACTATCTCCAAAATACTGGATGTTGATATTTATGATTTGATAGAAGATAGTTTGACTTAAGTATGAAAACAATGAAAGAGAAGACGGCGTCAAGATATTTTATGCACAAATATTGGGGAAAGAAGCCTGCAGAGGGTATTTCTCCTCTTATTGACAAATATTCGGAAGTGGGGGATACAGTTATCGACCCATTTTCGGGTTATGGTGTATTATGCTGCGAAGCGTTTCTCAAAAACAGAAACGTCATTGTAAACGACTTGAATCAAGTTGCAAATTTTATCGCAAAGAATCTATTCTCTAAGGATGTAAATATTGCAAAGGTAAAGAAGGAATGGGAGTCGATAAAGAAAGAGTTAAAAGACTTTGTAAATGACTGGTATACTCTGAAAATTGACGGAATTGAGTATTCTGCAATTTCTGTTCTTCGTACAAAATCAGGATTACCAATTCAGTTTACGTACAAGACGGCTTCGCGTAAAACAGAGGTTATGGATATTCCAAGATCTATTGCAACAGAATTTTTTGTGAGAAGGAAGAGAAATATAAAATCTCCGACTGGTATCCAAACGTGAGTATAATCGAAAACTCAAGAATATCAGCTTATCCAAATATGACGGTTGCAGATTTGTTTACCAAACGAACTCTTTGCTTGCCATGCGAAATTATATGCATTGATTGACAAATTTAGCGAAGGAGCAGAAAAGATTTATTTTTGATAGCTTTTACTGCAAACCTTGCGAATTGTTCTCGTTTTGGTACCACCAATAAAAAGTAGAGGTGCACTCGCTCAAGGAGCCTGGATGACTGGGTTCTATATCGGAGAGACTTTTATAGAAAACAACGTTCTTCATTATTTTGAGAATCGTCTGAGTAAGGCTATAAAGGGCAAGGAAAACTACCTTTCAGAAGTTGCAGGAGATTTAATGAAACCTGAGGTCTCATCAACATTTCGAATAACAAATGATGATGCAAAATCATTGAATCTTCCTGATAATTCAGTAGATTATGTATTTACTGACCCACCTTATGGGGATAGTGTACCTTACTTTGAGCAGAGTGTTATTTGGAATGCGTGGTTAAGATTAGAACCTAAGTATACGGATGAAATTGTAATTTCTGATAGCAACAAGAGATCAAAGGGTATTAATGAGTTTGAGAATGATATTAACAAATCTTTCTCTGAGATTAGAAGAGTTCTTAAGGATAATAAGTTTTTTTTTTTTCACTTACGTTTCATTCATTATCTGGAATGGAATGGAAGGCGATTAGTAATGCTTGTGTATTCAACAATTTTATAGTTGTTGATTATGAGTGGCTTGAACAAAAAGACATATCCTCCACGACAACTCAATCGGCTGAAATCAATAAAAGGAGATGTGTTGGTTACATTTCAAAAGAAACCAGAAGCTGTTTTCTTTGAAAGTTTGTGATGATTTACAGCTGATAGAATTAGTCAAAGATTTCATAACTAAGCAGATTCAGTTAGGCATTGTTGATACCAATGGAATAATGATGGCTATTATGGAATGGGTGCTAAGAGAAATGATTATGATTGGCGACGTTGATGTTTTCAAGGTATTAAATGAGAATTATCACATTGGTGAAGATGGAAACTGGTCATTAAATAATTAAGATATGGGTGATTTTAAACAATGGGAAACCAAATTTGACAAACAGGACTTAGTTGATTTTACATTCAACAGAGAAGCCCTTTTGTGGTTAAAGTTGAAATCTATCAGTAAAAAGGAGCCTCAAAACGACTTCCTTCAGTTCTCGGGAATTTCACCACAGACAACTGGTGTTAAGAAGATATGGTGTGAACTTTTTTGACACAATGAAAAAATGATATTGAAGGCTCTATTCGTCTTCTTGATGATTTTTCTGAGGCTGAAAATCAAAAAGCAACTCAGCGTTCTTGATATCGAGACTCTGTCAAATGATTTGTATAAAGTTCAGTCATTTAAATGGGGAGGTGACCATACAAACTCTTTAGATAAGTATTTGGTTACTAGATATGTTAAAGCTATAATCTCTTATGACGAACTTCAGTCGAAGGTTCCTGAGATTGGTGATGCTGCTTATGGCTATGTCATGAGTAGTTGGTACAATCATTGGTCATCAATTCTTATTGAGCATGTTTTTTTAAGTCTCATGTCTCTGTTATTCCAACAGTAGGTCAGGTAAAAGGGTGTTGACTTCTTTGTTGATGGTATCCCATTCGATTTGAAAGTTACTCACCTCCCTAAAGGGTTTATTGATCAGATTCTCAAAGCGAAGAATTATAAGCCTGAACTTACATATTTAAAGTCTCAGGCAAAAGCATTGGGTATTACATTTGATAAGGATGCAAGTGATGATGTTATTAATTATCAGATTATTGCAAAACTTAAAGATGTGAATACTCAAGCTGCCAATGATGTGCTTGACACAACTAAAAAATAGAAGACAAGAAATACTCTCGTATGCACTTGACAATCCAAAGGAATTATCAAAATGGTTGTATGAGAACCAAGGAGATATGAGATTTGGTGCAGAAAACCGTTTGTTTCTTGTTCTGATTGATAATGATAACTGGGACAATTCTTGGTCATAAGCGTAATATTAATCTTCTTCGCCCAAAAAAATTATGGGCTATCTTGATTCTTTTAGTAGTGAAAACATTGAAGATATGAAGATTGAATTCACATTTAAATCACATTTGTACACTACATACGCAGATATTTTGTTTATTATCAAGGACTAAAAAAAAGTGAAGTGAGCATCCTCTTATATTTTTTCAAGAATGGCTTTGCTATGGTCGTTCAATTCAATGATAAGGCTGTCCGCTGTTTTGACGGTGCTCACTTCGATATGGTCAGGCTTGATGTCATTTCCTTTTCTCGCTTCGGGGTGGAACCTAGATTGTGTGATTTGACAGACATTGGAGCAGTAGAGAAAGTAGTAGACAGTAATACCTGCTGTATTTATATGGAGATTATCACCAATCCGCAGATGGAAGTGGCGGATTTACAGGCGCTCTCACGGATAGTTCATAAAAGGGGAATTCCTCTCATCGTTGATACTACGCTTATTCCTTTCACAGAATTCGATTCACATAGCTTAGGGGTAGATATTGAAGTGGTTTCCAGTACCAAATATTTATCAGGGGAGCCACTTCCATTGGTGATTTAGTAATTGATTATGGTACATGTCCGGGATTTCGGTAAACGTATGCGTACAGAGATGTTACTCAATTTGGGAGCTTATATGACTCCTCATGTGGCCTATATGCATACATTACGATAGACCTGGAAAGTAAAGAGGCATGCTTTTGCTTTCATCAAACCGACTGAAATTGATACGTCGCGCTACTAACTTGTTTGACAATAAGACGCTTGCTATTCATCCTGCAAGTACTATTTTTGGACCGTTTACTGATAAACAGCGACAGGACATGGATGTGTTGGATACGACTATCCGTTTCTCAATTGGTTTGGAGGATGTGGATGATCTGTTTGACGATGTCAGACAGGCTTTGAATAATAAAAGGATTAGAAGCAAAAATCTGAAAGTCATACACGCAACTGTAAATATACCGCAAATATGGTATATAAAATGCCATTCATACGGGATTTATCAGCTTGTATATATCTAATACCTTTGCCCCATCATTTTAACAGTAAACAATAATGGGTAAAAAGGATTCATTTATTTTTTTTGCTTGCTCTTGCAATAGGAGTGATACAAGGGGCAGCACAGGTGACAACAGTGCGGGGGCATTGTCACCACAGAAGAAGATGGGGAGCCGGTTATCGGTGCCTCAGTTATAGTAAAAGGAACTGCATTGGGTACCGTAACTGATGTCAACGGGAGATTTGAACTGAGTGGACTCCCCGCCATCAGCTACCCGGCTGCTAATCTCTTACATTAGTCTGATGGCAAAAGAGGTAGCTATTGCACCACAGGTATCGGTAACACTGAAGAGTGATACGCATCTGCTGGATGAGGTAGTAGTAACGGCTTTGGGTATTTCACGCGAGAAAAAGGCATTGGGCTATACGGCACAGGAAGTAAAACAGGATGCTTTTGGTGCAAGGGAAAGATAATAATCTGTTAAATTCGTTGAGTGGTAAGATAGCTGGTGTGCGTATTACCAATACACAAGGAGATGTTGGTTCCAGTCGCATCGTTATTCGTGGTGAAACTTCTATTGCAGGTGAGAATCAACCGCTTTTTATTGTGGATGGAATCCCAGTGGATAATTCGCAGCTTAATGCACGTTCCAGCGGACGCGATTTTAAAAATGCAATAGCAGACCTGAATCCGGAAGACATAAAAACACTTTTACTGTATTGAAAGGTCCGGAATGCCGCTGCCCCTTTATGGTGCGCGTGCTGCTCACGGTGCTATTGTCATCACTACTAAGGGGAGAGAGACAAAAGGCAGAAAGGGATAGGGATTACATTACATTCTTCCACGCAAGTCTCTTTTGTTGCTACCTTGCCGGAGTTTCAAAATCTTTTTTGGACAAGGGGCGGGGGACGGTTCAGTTATGTAGATGGCAAGGGTGCAGGTGTGAATGACGGGGTAGACGAAAGCTGGGGGCCACGTCTTGATATTGGTTTGTTGATTCCTCAGTTCGATAGCCCATTGGACGCTGACGGTAATCGTGTGGCTACTCCCTGGGTATCCCATCCCAACAATGTACGCGATTATTTTCGCATGGGTATTTCTACAAACAACGGTATTTCTGTTGCCCGTGGAGACGACAAATACCAGTTCCGTGTAGGATATAACTACGAAAAACAAGTCAGTATCGTTCCTGATGCTGGAACTAATAAGACGAATATCAGCCTAAATACGGATTACCATCTGGCAAAATGGATTGTGGTGGGAGCTACAGCCAATTACATCGTTTATACAGCTCCCAGTTTGCCGGGGTCAGCTACTCCCTCGGGCAGTAACGTACGTTCTAACAGTCCTATGCTTCAGTTCTTGTGGTTCGGACGTCAAGTGGATACGAACTCATTGAAGGCGGACTATACTCGCAACTGGAATTCAAGCTATTACGACAATCCTTTTTGGAGTGCTTCTTATAATACACAGAGTCAGGAACGTCATCGTCTGATAGGTGATCTGCATGCCGAATTCCGTCTGACAGATGGGTTGAATGTGCGTTTCCGTACTAGTACCGACTGGTATAATGACCGGAGGAAATCCAAAGTAAAATGGGGGAGTGCAGGTGCCGGTTCGCCTTACGGCAGTTATGCTGAAGATGCCTATACGGTGAAAGAGAATAACACAGAAGTATTGGCGACTTATATCAAACAGTTGAATAAAAATTGGGGAATTGACGCTCTTCTGGGTTTTAATGTACGTAACAAACAATATGAGAATAATTATCAGGCTGCTCCCCGTTTGGCGGTTGCTGATCTTTATACATTGACTAACTCGCGTGATCCGCTCATTTCGTCCAATGATTTCTACCGTTTACGGCAATATGGCCTTTACGGTTCCATACAACTGGATTACCGTCGTTGGGCTTTCTTGAATATAACAGGACGGAACGATTGGTCGTCTACACTACCTGTGGACAACAATTCTTATTTCTATCCTTCGGTGACGGCTAGTGTGTTGCTTTCTGAAGCTTTCGGGGATGGAGAAGTAAAGCTGTTAACTACCTAAAAATACGTGGAGGATGGTCTCAAGTGGGAGCAGATGCCAATCCTTATCAATTGGCAACGGTCTTTACTTCAGAAACAGCTTTCAATGGGAATCCACTTCAAAGTTCTTCTACCATTGGTATGAATCCGAATCTAAAACCGGAGAAGACGTCATCTATAGAAGCAGGTTTCGAGGCGGCTTTTTGGGACAATCGCCTATACTTGGATTTCACTTACTATAAGACCGATAGTCGTAATCAAATATTGAAACTAGCTACTACTGCTGCCAGTGGGTACACGTCGCAGGTGCGTAATGCCGGACATATCCGTAATCGTGGCTATGAAATACAATTGGGCGCTGTTCCTATACAAACATCGAAAGGGTTTCGTTGGAATCTGGATTTGAATTATGGTGCCAACAGCAGCAAGGTTGTCAAATTGGATGATGAAGGTTTGATTACGAGTTACCAGCTCTACTCGTCTGGTATTCAGATACTGGCTTCAGTGGGCGAAGCTTATGGAACCCTGTTCGGCACTTCATACGTGCGTGATGCTAATGGAAACGTTGTGGTGGATGCTAACGGTCTGCCTAAGATTTCGACCACTAATAAAAACGTTGGGGAAGTTTACGCCCGACTGGACAGGCGGTATCAGTAACACTTTCAGTTATCGTTCGTTAAGTCTTTCTTTTCTGATAGATGCAAGTGTCGGTGGTTCTATTTTTTCCAACACTAATAAAACTGGAAAATATACCGGTGTATTAGCTAACACATTATCGGGCCGGGATGCCGAGCACGGTGGCTTGTGGTATTATACTGCCGCCATGGGTAACAATGTACGATTACCAGAATCTCCTTCTTATTCCGTATCCTCTGATGGACTTTACTATGCCCAGGTCAATGGGCAATCCACCCCGTGTGTATCAGGATGGCATTATGGTAGAAGGAGTGACGGAAAGTGGTTCTAAGAACGAAGAGGTTGTATCTGCCGAGAAATACTACCATCGTATTTACAGTATTGCTGAAGCTAATGTATATGATGCTTCTTACGTGAAACTGCGAGAAGTCGCTTTGAGTTACCGTCTACCTCGCTTGTGGACGCAGAAACTGCATTTGCAAGAAGCTTCCGTTACACTGACGGGACGTAACTTGTGGACTATTTATAAGAGCGTCCCTAATATAGATCCGAATCGGCTTTGACTACTGGAAACGCACAAGGAGTAGAAGCCTATTCATTGCCTACAACACGTTCCTTTGGTGTGAACCTTTCCGTGAAATTCTAAATGTGAACCTTTAAATAATAGGATAAGATGAAAAGAAGAATATATTTTTTATATATAATATGGGTACAAGTGGTTGCCATTTCTCTATCATCGTGTGATGATGAATTGACTGATATCAACCGCAACCCCAATGCCACTGAAAATCCACAGCCGGCTTATTTACTTGCCGCTGCACAGTATCATGCCGCCAATCTTTATTGGGGAAGTAGTACGAACTATAATTCTACTCTGTTGTGGGTGCAACATTGGGCTAAAATACAATATACAGAGCCAGATTGCTATAATGTGGATAATGGCAGCTTTACCACTACGTGGGACACCGGCTATGCAACGCTAATAACTGACTTGAATGCTATTATCAGTTCGGAACTCGGAAATGATAATTATCGAGGGATAGCTACAGTGTGGCGTTCGTGGGTTTACCTGTTGCTGACCAATCTGTATGGAAATATACCATACAGTGAATATGCAACAAAGTGTAACACCCGCTTATGATTCACAAGAGATTGTTTTGCGCGGGCTTTTGGAGGAGTTGATCGCTGCTGACCAGTTGCTTTCTACCACAGGAGGAACGGTAGAAGGGGATTTGATTTACGGAAATGATATTACCCGCTGGAAACAATTGGCCCACTCCCTACGGCTACGTATCGCCCTTGAATTAGCTGACCGGGATGAGGATACAGCGCGTCGGGTTATTGCTTCCCTTTGGGATAATCGTAACAGTGTAATAGATAGCAATGATGCTATAGCCCGTTTTGTTTTTACTTCTTCACCACAATGGAATCCATGGGCATCTGCTTTCAATTCACGTGATGATCAGCGGGTATCAAAAACGTTGATTGATAAACTGAATGAATGGAATGATCCGAGAATTGGAATTTTAGCCCAGCTACCTCAAGACGAAAGTGTGAAAAACTATGTAGGAGCTGCCAATTCCTTATCTGCTGATGCCGCTAATAATCAGGGATTTAATAAAGTTTCCCGTCCCGGTACTTATTTTTTGAAAGATAGCTCTCCGGCTGTATTTTATACGTATGCCGAGGTCTTGTTTATCTTTGCAGAATCCGCTGCACGCGGCTGGATAACGGCTGATGCGGAAACGCTCTACCGCGAAGCTATTACTGCTTCATTGAATCAGTTTGGCATTATAGACAATCGTATAATCGATTCTTATTTACAGCAGGAGGCGATTCGGTTCGACGCCGCACATTGGTATGAATCTATCGGCTGGCAGAAGTGGATCGCTTATTATGGACAGGGACCCGATGCTTTCACTGACTGGCGCAGGCTCGGTTATCCCCAGCTTATCCCTGGTCCCGATTCCGTTTTGGGTTCCGGAGAGTTACCTCGTCGCTTTTTTTATCCCGTAACGGAACAATCACTGAATGGTAAGCAGTATCAGATTGCCATATCCCATCAGGGGAGCAGATGAGATTACTACCCGTTTGTGGTTTTGATGTAGCTAATAAAGAACGATGATACCTCCGTGTCTCCGGGCTGCAATATGCGTTTGAAAAAATATCCGTTGAATTTAAAAATCAGAATAACAATGAACACTGACATTACATTTATCATAGCAGATAATCAGGATATAACCAGAATGGGAATGCATGGATATATTTCCGCTATATTCAGTGGATGTCGCATGATAGATGTGACAGACAAGAAAGAGCTCATGCTTGCATTGGTAGAATGTAATGACAGTGTCGTTATACTTGACTATACACTGTTTGACATCAATGGTATAGAAGAGTTTCTTATTATAGAAAAACGTTTTTCCGAGAGTTCGTTGGATATTGTTTTCCAATGAATTGAGCGAAGACTTTATTCGTAGGATGAGTATAGCAAGGAATATTGGTATGATTTTGAAAGAGAACTCCGGTGAGGAAATTCATTCTGCATTGATGTGTACAGCACACGGGGAGCGATTTCTTTGTCATCAGATAACCAATTTATTGATAATCGGTTCCGACAAACCGGAAATTCATTCTGTTTTGACTGTTACGGAGATTGACATTCTTAAATTGATAGCACATGGGAAATCTGTGGAAAGAAATAGCATTGAGAAAGAACCTCAAGCATTCATACTATTATCACCCATAAAAAGAATATTTTCCGGAAGTTGGGTGTGAATAAGTATATGAAGCAACTAAGTATACTTTACGCGCCGGGCTGATTGAAATGGTAGAATATTATATATGATATTCAGAAGAGTGTTAGGATAAGAGTTAAGAAGAATTTGTAGGCAGGAAAATTCTCTGTATCTTTGCCCGCATGGCAAAAAAAAAGGTGAGTTACATATAAGAAATAAGCACAATGGTCAGTATGATTTTCCATTGTTGATGGAAAATTATCCTCCATTAAAGAGATTCGTATCGCTCAATCCCTCGGAATACAAACTATAAACTTTTTTAATCCGCAAGCGGTGAAGGCTTTGAACAAAGCATTATTGGTAACTTATTATGGCATCCGGTATTGGGACATACCGAAGCAATATTTGTGTCCGCCTATTCCCGGAAGGGCGGATTACATTCATTATATTGCCGATCTTATCCAGCCGAACGGAACAACACCGGATTTACCGGCAGGAGATGCTAATGGACAGAAGTCTAAATGTAGATGTCTGGATATTGGGGTAGGTGCAAATTGCATTTATCCGATCATAGGACACACTGAATATGGATGGACCTTCGTTGGTACTGATATTGATCCGGTTTCGATAGAAAATGCACGAAAGATAGTGACTTGCAACCCTGTGTTGGCTCATAAGATTGACTTGCGACTTCAGAAAGATAGTAAGAAGATTTTCGATGGAATTATTATGCCTGATGAGTATTTTGATGTGACAATATGCAATCCTCCGTTTCATAGTTCGCGTGAAGAGGCGGAAGACGGAACGTTACGCAAATTAAGCAGTCTGAAAGGTACGAAGATAAATAAAGTGCAGCTAAATTTCGGCGGGAGTGCGAATGAACTTTGGTGCGAGGGCGGAGAAGTTCGTTTCTTATTGAATATGATTTCCGAGAGCCAAAAATATCAGAAGAACTGCGGATGGTTTACGAGTTTGGTTTCTAAAGAAAAAAATCTGGAAAAGTTATATACCAAATTAAAATCGGTGAATGTGTCCGAATATAAAGTTATTCGAATGCAGCAGGGAACTAAAAGTAGCAGGATATTAGCTTGGCGATTTGCTACCAACTCATAACAATGAGTGAATATCGAACTGTTATTTGTTTAACCTATTAATTAAATAGAATATTATGGAAACCAATTACATCACTTTGACAAAGGAGAATATTGCAAACGAACATATATGCTGTGCTTTTGCAGATAAGAAATGCAAGGATAGTTATGAACTCAAAAAAGAATGGCTGAAGAAAGAGTTCGATAACGGCTATGTGTTCAGACGTATTGATGAACGGGCAAAAGTGTTTATCGAATACGGTCCTGCTGAAAAAAGCATGGGTTCCGGTGAATGCTCCCAATTATCTGATGATAAACTGTTTCTGGGTGTCAGGTAAATATAAAGGTTGCGGACATGGTAAGGCATTATTGCAGTCTGCCATTGATGATGCAAAATTGCAGGGGAAAGATGGGCTTGTCACAGTGGTGGGCACTTCTAAATTTCATTTTATGAGTGACACGAAATGGCTGTTGCGACAAGGTTTCCAAACAATAGAAAAACTCCCTTACGGATTCAGCCTTTTAAGTTTGAAACTAAACCCGGCTGCTCCTGATCCTTCTTTTTAATGATTGCGTGTTGAGCGGTGAGTGTCCGGATAAGGATGGAATAGTCGTTTATTATACCCATCGCTGCCCGTTTACGGAGTTTCACGTTCGCGGTTCTTTTGGTCAGTGCTGCTAAGAGCAAAAAGACATTCCATTGAGAATAATTGAATTGAAAGTATGGAACAGGCGCAAAATGCACCTACCCGGCTACCATATTTACTCTTTTTTTATAATGGCAAGTTTGTAACGACTGACTTAAGTGTATGCCTTGAAGGGCGATTGAGCAAAGCGTTGGACTGTGATTCAGGAGAATAGCTGACTTGGAACCATGTTACGTCTCTGATATGTTTAGCTAATGTTTCTTATTTTTATTTTGCAAATTTAAATTGTGTCTGCACATTTTTTGGAAAATACATACCTTTGGATAATTAATGATTAAACACGATTAAGAATTTTATGCGTTTTTGGGTATGTATTTTTGTGCTTCTATTTGTACACAATCAATTTTCAAGGGCTGATAAAATTATAAATAATGACTCTTTGTATACAGAAAAATATATCAGAGATATTTATATTTCCAACCCCAAACGTGCTTTTACAGTTGTTGGATGAGGCCGAAACCAGAAAAGCCTTCCCTCTGCGTCTGATTAATGAATTGCGCAGTTTGTCATATCGTAATATGTATATGAATAAACTAGCTTTTATGTATGCAAGGAAGTCGTACTTGCTTGATTCCATCTCTCAAAGAGAACCTAAGCACATGTTGAAGATGACGGTTTATTTAGCTGAACTTTCATCCATAATGAGTAAATATAATGAGAGCATGCATTATGCTCTTAGTGGAATTATGCAGGCTCAAAAACTGAAGGACAGAGAGGCGGAAGCTAGATTGCTTTTTTTGCATAGGAGAGAATAATTGAGGCTGTCATTGAAAGATGAGGCGTATAATTATTTTGGTCGTACGATTGAATTACTGCGTGGGTCAAAGGATATGAGAGAAATGATGCTGCTTTCCTATTATTATGGAGCAGAGATGGGATTTTTAATGACAGATTCCCGTATTGATGAAGCTTTGGCTCTTGCTTATGAACGTGAAAAACTTCTTAAAAAAAATTAGAGAAAGTACCGGAGGTTCCCTGAAGGCTACATTGATGGTCAATATAGCTATTTATATGCAAAATTGGCCTATATTTCTTATTTAGAAAAGAAATATGCGCAAGCAGAAGGATATTATCAAAAATATCTGGCAATAAAAGAATCTCATACTCCGGATGGCAAGATGTATTCGATTCCTTATTTGATTCTTTCCAAACAATATGAGACAGTAATAGACAACTGTAAGGACTTTAAAGAATTGTTGAGAACACAGCGGGATACCTTGAACGCTCAATATTTAACTATACTTAATAAGGAAGTCCAGGCATATCTGGGGGCTGAATCGTTATAAAGAAGCCGCAGAAATACGTGAAACCATCATTGCAATAACGGATAGCATTAACAGTACCGACAGGAAAAATGCTGCATTAGAATTGAACGCGATGTACGGTGCTTCCGAAAAAGAAGAATACATCGCCGAGCAAGCCTCACAGCTAAAAAATAAGGAATGTTTCACTCTGCTTTTTTGGCGTGTATTGTAGTGCTGACCCTGTTTATACTTTGGCGTTTGTGGCGTTTCAACCATATAATCGAGTATAAAAACAGGATGCTTGCCAAACTGATAAACGAGAAATTTGCCAATAAAAAAGATGGTAATCAGTTATTGGAAGTGTACGAGGAACAGGAGGTTTCATCAGAATTGGAACCGGAATTGATTTCTCCTGAAGAACAGGATGAACTTTTGGACGAAACAGACAAAGAAAGTGGGGAAGAAGAAGAGAACAAGAAAATATTCCAGGAATTAAATCATACAGTCGTTCAAAAACAGCTATATCTTTCTCCAGAGCTCTCAAGAGAAGATTTGGCGCAGATTGTACATCTGAATAATGCACGCTTTGCCCGGATGATAAGAGAATGCACCGGAACTAATTTCAATGGGTACATCAACGGACTGCGCATTAATTATGCGATCAAGCTAATGAAAAAAATATCCTAACTATACCATACGTGCCATCGCT
>VOFC01000847.1_pt1 | contig 30639 bp, 40 predicted proteins | sample 5384161 | NCBI WGS metagenome assembly VOFC01 (sample SAMN12384722, study PRJNA508395) | human gut metagenome | isolation source: healthy gut B | host: Homo sapiens
CACCTTTTTGGCAGGCTCCGCATAAATCAGGATGTCCAGCACGGGAGCAACCACGATCCAGCCGATCAGGTTGGCGATCACGTTGGCCAGCGCAAACACGCCAACCTTCTTTTTGTTAAAGTCGCCTTCCTCAACATGCAGCTTTTTGGTGAACAGGCCCACCACAACGCCGACAAAAGCGGAGGTGATGACCCAGCTCCACCACGGGATGCCGCCCCAGGACAGGTCGATCAGAGCATGGCCGATGAAGTCCGAGGGGTCGATGGGGGTCGGGATCACCGGCGGCTGCTCCGGCTCCGAAGGCTGCTCCGGCGCCTTGGGCTCTTCGGGCACCACCGTGCGGGTCTCTTCCTCCCCGGTCGTGCTGCTGCCGGTAGGGTCGGCGTATTCCAGCCAGGTGGTATTGGGGTTGCCCTCCCCTTCCACCACGGCGTCCTCCCGGACAGTGGCGGAATAGGTCAGGGTCAGCAGGTCGCCGGGGGTGAGCCGCTCATCCGAGAACGTGATCTCGAAAGCACAGCCGTCCTCACAGTCCTTTTTCAGGGTGTAATCAATGTTCTCTTTCAGAGTCTGTTCGATTTGCTTCCCGCTCTCATCCCCGACCGGGCGGGTGATCTTCAGCGAAGCTGCGTCAAAGTTCAGCCCGGACATGGCATCGTGGAGGACATACTTCGACGGCTGTCCGTGCGCCACCTGAATGGTGGTCTGGAACTGCACCGTCTCCCCGGGTTTTGCGTTGTTCCGCTTGACCGGGCTGCCGGATTCCAGGATGTTTTTGGTCAGCTGCGGGTCGTAGTAACCTCTGGTATTTGGGATAAAGACACGCTGACCCGTAAAGCACAGCTGGCCTGCGTAATCCTTAGGCGTATTGGCAGGTTCCGTATCGATGTAGAAATCAAAGGGCTCCATCCGCAGCTCGTACCCGTGGGGTGCTTCCAGCTCCACCATCCGGTAAGCCACGCCTGTCTGCAGCAGGTTGCGGTTATCGCTGCCCATCGTTTTCAGAAGGCCGTTCTCATCCGAGGTCACACGGTCCAGCACGGTCTCCCAGCTGCCGGTCTTTTCTGCGTTGTTCCAGACCCATTTTTCCAGTCGGAACGTGGCACCCTGCAGCCGTTTGCCGTAGTTGCTGCTGTCCACCTTGTACAGGGAAACGCCGCTGAGCTTGACCGAGGCCGAGCTGTTCTGGACCTTCATCTCATAGTCGCTGCCCGAAGAGGTGCCCTGCGAAGAGGTGCCCGACAGCACGGCATGATTGGTCAGGGTAAACGTCTTGTTCACTTCACCGTCGCCGCGGTAGACATATTCCACCAGAAGAGGTCTGCCGTCCGGCAGATGGAAGGTCAGGACATTCTCGCCCTCCTTTTCCTCATAGGTATAGGAATATTCATCCAGGCCCAGCTCTTCGCCCTTGGTGCCGTCCCTATAATCGTAGACCTTGAGCTTGCTGTCCTCCAGGAAGATCTTCATTCCATCCGGGCGGGTCAGGGTATCCACCAGTTTCAGCCGCTCCTTGCCATCCAGGAAGGTGACGCCATCCGGGTTGACCACGATCTGATACTGTACCTGATTCAGGGCATTGTCCAGCTTTTTGCCGGTCTTGGCAATTGCATTATAATTCTGGTTGTAGAAGATATCCTGCTCCTGGAATGCGGTATAGCCGCTTTCCGGCAGGGTGCTGCTGGTCACGGTGACACTGTTGCGGAACCGATGGGTCGTATCGTGTTCCCACTCTGCCACATTCACGGGCGTCACCGTCACTTCCAGTGTGATGGTCTTGTTCCGCAGGTCCGGGTTATTGTAAACCGCCTGAGGGACCGTAAGTTCAATTTTTCCGTCCTCTGCAACCTCGGCGGTCACCGGTGCGCCATCGGCCGAAGCCGTCCAGCTGGTTCCTTCTTCATTGCTCTGGAATTTCACATCCCCGGTGAAGAAATCGCCCTGCTTGAACGTCAGTCCTTCCAGCTTCACACCCTCGGGCAGGTTTTCGGTGATGGTAAAGGAGGCTGCTTTCTTCATCTTGTCCGACATGGTAATGACGACATTCCAGACCAGTTTTCCGTCTTTCAGCTCATGGTATTCATGATTTGTTGTACCGCCGGTCTCCGTTTCGCCGGTGCTGACATCCAGCTTCTGCACCACGGTTCCCTCGTGGTAATAGTTGGTGCCGGTCACCGTGTAGTTTTCAAAGGTCGCCGCATTGGTAAAGGCGTAGCCCTTGACCGTACTGGTATCCCGGTCCCAGGTAGAGGAATATGTAATCATCTCCTTCCGATTTGCAGGCCACTCGCCGGTACCCTTTGCGGTAAAGCTCTTGCCATCTGCCGCAGTCTTCACGCTCCAGCCGTTTGCTGTCTCCCCTTCCGGAGCGGTGTTTTCATAGATTTTATCATTGCCGTTTTTTTTCGACGTCCAAAGACACTTTCAGAGAGTTTTCATCGAATTTTGCACCCACCAGTGCCTTGCCCAGATTGAGCTGCAGCGCATCGTTGCAGAAGCCACCGGGGTGCCCTGGGTTCCTTCTTCGGTGCTGACCGTGACCTGATAAGTGATCTTATTGTTGGCGACGTCCTTTTGAATGCCCTTTTTCACAATGCTCAGGTCCACCGGTTTCGGCTTCACAGTCATCTCGAACCTGACATCTTTGTTGAAATCCAGTTCCACCTTGCCGTCGTCATCCGCCTTCAGCTGGGAAACGGTGCCGGACAGCTCAATGGTGCCATCGATGTTGCTTTCTTTGCTCTTCCCGATGTAATCCATATCCGTAAAATGGATGGTCACAACACCGTCCGAAATCCACGCCATCGGGATCGATTTCCACATCCGTGTCCGCATCCCCCGGTGCGTCCGGGTCGGAGGGGTCGGCGTAGTAGACGACCGGTATGCCGGAGGACGCATCGTCGGACGGGGCGGGCTCCTCATCGGGCTGTAGGGTCACGGGGTGTTCCTCGGTCAGGTCCGGCAGGGTGGCAATGCCGCTGTCCGGGTCGGAGTCGGACTCCGTATCTGCGGCAAGCAGTGTCTGCGCCGGGCCAGATGCATCCCCCTCAGTCAGGGCATAGGCTGCGGACACCTGCGCCCCAAAAAGGCAACAAAATCCCGCATTCTTCGACAAAAGCCACATTTTTTGCATACAAAAAGCCCCCGCTCACGAAGAGCAGGGGCTTTCTCAGGAACGGTTTTATGCTGCGGAGAAACTCCGGTCAGCTTCAGTTCTTTGCGGTCAGCTTGAAGGAACTCAGGGTCTGGAAGGTCGTCACGATGACATTGACGTTGTTCACGATGGAGCTGCCTGCGGAGAACACACGGGCAATGTAGTTGAACAGCTTACCGACGTTCAGGAACACGTCCCAGGCAGTAGCCTCAGAAGCATCGGCACCGCCCTGCAGGTACACCATCTCGTTCTCATCAATTGCAGCAAAGCTTGCGGGCATCTTGATCTCATTGTTCATCATAACAGGGATTCCTCTCTTTCAATTCAATCTATATTACTGCCTGCCCCGGGGATCGGAACAGCCAGCATCAGAACCAGAACGGTGGTTCTTACGACAGGAAAAAGCCAGAGTGCGGAGCCCCGCCGCTCTGAAATGTTTCCTATATAGGTTATACGATAAATATTCGGTTTTGTCAATCGAAATTTCATAATTTTTACCATTCTGACCCATTTGTGGGCAAGTCTGTCTCAAATTGCGCAAGGATTCGACAGCTTTCTGCAGAATAATCGTTCAGCGGTTTTCCTCGCCGGCAAAAACCCAGCCGATGATGGTGGAAAACGCGAAGCAGCAGAGCGCCACCGCCGGTGAAGATAGACGCACCAGCCGCCGTAGGTGGCCGTAAAGCCGGAGATGGTCAGCTCTGCACCGGCTGCGGTGCCGTAGTTCACCGGGGGTGCCGCTGCACAGGATGACCATGGCGGTCAGGGTGCAGATGACGATGGTGTCGGCGAAGACCTCGAAGATGCCGAACATCCCCTGCTTGACCGGCTTGTGGGTGTCGGCACAGGCGTGAGCGATGGAGCCGGTGCCAAGGCCGGCCTCATTGGAAAAGATGCCGCGGGAAACGCCCTTCTGCATGCTGATGAAGATGCTGCCGATGGTGCCGCCGGTGAAGGCAGCGGGGTTGAAGGCACCGGACGAAGATGGACTCCAGCACATAGGGCAGGTCCTGAATGTTCAGGATCACGACGCCCACAGCCAGCACGATGTAGAACAGCGCCATGAAGGGCACCAGCTTTTCGCTCACGCTGCCGATGCGCTTGATGCCGCCCAGCAGCACCATGGCCACCAGCATGGCCACCACGATGCCCACCACAAGGTTCAGGGTGGGACAGGGCGTTCTGGGCCCACCACGCTGTACTCGGTCAGGGCCGTGTCGATGGCCGCCACGATGGTATTGACCTGGGTGGCATTGCCGGTGCCGAACACGGTCAGCACGCCGAACAGCGAGTACAGAAATGCGAGGAACTGCCAGCGCTGCCAAGGCCGTTCTTGATGTAATACATGGGGCCGCCCACAAACTCGCCGGTATCGCTGCGCTCACGGAAATGCACGGCCAGCGTCACCTCGGCAAACTTGGTGCACATCCCCAGCAGCGCAGAGCACCACATCCAGAACACGGCACCCGGGCCGCCGATGGCAATGGCGCCTGCCACACCGGCGATGTTGCCGGTGCCCACGGTGCCGGCCAGTGCGGTGCACACCGCCTGGAAGGGGGTCATGGCACCGTCCGAGGCGTCCTTTTTGCGGAACATGCGTCCGATGGTGGTTTTGATGGTGTACGGGAATTTGCGGATCTGCAAAAAGCCGGTGCGCACACTGAGCAGCAGTCCCACGCCGATGATGCACACCATGGCAGGGATGCCCCAGATGAAATTGTTGACCGCCTGATTGACGGCCGTGATGGTTTCGATCATGGTCTTTCCACACCTCTGAAAAATCAACTTCCGTGGCCGGGTGTTCCCCGGCAGACACGCTGTCTATTGTATCGTATCTTCCGGGTTCTGTCAATTTTTCGGCAGCACCGGCGCAAAATGGCTGGAAGAACAGACCGTATGGACCCGCTTCTCCTCCCCTTCCGGCTGCCGGACCGTCCAGAACACCGCCGTAGGGCCGTCCGCCCCGCCGATCACGGCAATGGCGCTGTCGGCACCGTTTCCCGGAGCCTCCAGACCGTATTTTTTCTGCCAGCGCGGCCCGCTCCGGGGAGACGGGCGGCCGCGGATGCGGCTTGCGGCGGGGCCGGTCGCCCTCGGCGCAGTCGTAGAGACGGAAGAACCGCTCCGAAGCATCCGGCGTCAGCGTATAGCTCATCCGGCAGACCTGATCCGGGAACTCCCAGCCGTTCTCCGGCGGGATCGGCACGGTCTCCGCCGCTGCTTCCCGGACGGTCAGCTGATAGTCCCCCTGCCCCGGCACCGTCAGCGTCACCAACGCCCCCTCGGCAGGGGTCCGGAACGTCCCCACCGGCACCTCGGCCCGCTCTGCTTCCAGTGCCAGTTCCAGACGGCGCAGGCGCTTTTGGCAGCTCTTCCGGCTGTCCGTCGCCCAGCGGAAGGTCTGCCGCCAGAAGCGCATCACCTTCGTCCGGTCCAGCCCATAGTGATCGATCCAGGCCAGCGCTTCGGGGTTTGACCCTTCCTCCCCGGGACCCAGCCGGTCCCGCAGCCGCCGACGGAGCGCAGCAGGGCCCCATTCAGGGTCAGCTCCGCGCGGAAATCAAAGGACAGCGGGTTTTCCTGCTCGATCTGACGCTCTTCTGCCCGGCTCAGGGTGCGGCGGCATTCGCCGCTCTCATCGAAGCCCCACCGCTCCATGAAGGCCCGGAATTCCGGCTCCGGCACCTCCATCACGAAATCCGCCGCAAGGCCCTCCCTGCAGCGGTAGACCGCCGGGACTTTCCAGACCCAGCCGTTCCACCGGAACTCCCGGTCCAGACGGAGTTCTTCGCCTGCCTCCGCCGCAGCCCTTTTTCCGCCCATAGCCTCCTCCAAAGAAAACGCGCCATTGCTTCTGCATCCGTAGGGCCTCCTTCTGTTTTTTGTTCATTCTATCACGGCCGTCTGCTGCCGCGCAATGATTCCTGCAAATTTTTGCCGGAGCCTTGCAGCGGAGCCCCTACACAAACCCCGGCGATTGTGCTATGATAGGGCTGAAAAAAAAACGGTTTGGCACTGCCAACCATAAGAAGGTGTCGTTCATGTCTGATTTGTTCGAAACTCTCCGGCAGGAAGGCATTGACCCTGCCCTGCTGAACGCGGTGGAGGAATACCGCACCGCCCATCCGCTGGCCGAGGGGCTGCGCCCCCGCATCCCCTCCCCGGCCTTTACATATTATGGAAAGGACGTCTGGGAAGAGGCGCTGGCGGCCCTGCTCTGCGGCGAGAACCTGCTGCTGGCGGGCGGCAAGGCCACCGGCAAGAACGTGCTGGCTGAGAATCTGGCCGCCGCCTTCGGCCGCCCGGCATGGGACATCTCGTTCCATGTGAACATGGACGCGGCCTCCCTCATCGGCATGGATACCTTTGAGAACGGGGCTGTGGCTTTCCGCCCCGGGCCGGTGTACCGCTGCGCCCAGTGCGGCGGCTTCGGTGTGCTGGACGAGATCAACATGGCCAAGAACGAGGCGCTGGCCGTGCTGCACGCGGTGCTGGACTTCCGCCGGGCCATCGATGTGCCCGGCTACGACCGCATCCCGCTGGCCGAGGAGACCCGCTTCATCGCCACCATGAACTATGGTTATGCCGGCACCCGGGAGCTGCACGAAGCCCTGACCTCCCGGTTCGTTGTGATCCAGATGCCCACCATCACCGGCGAGAATCTGGAAAAGCTGCTCCGGGCCCAGATGCCGGACCTGAACGAGAAGTATATCCGTCAGTTTGCCCAGCTCTTCCTGGATCTGCAGAAAAAAGTGCGACAGCGCGGAGATCTCCACCAAAGCTCTCGACCTGCGCGGGATGCTGGACGCTCTGCGCCTGATGCGCCGGGGCGTCGCCGCCGGGGCTGCGCTGGACATGGGCATCACCAACAAGGCCTTTGACTCCTACGAGCAGGGCCTGATCCGGGATGTCATCGCCGCCCGCATCCCTGCCAAGCTGACAGCCGAAAAGCTGTTCTGCTGATGGACGCCCGGAGCTACACCGCCGAAGAGCGGCGGGCTGCCAATCAGGTGTGGGCGGCGGCCGGGGCCTACGGCTTCGAACCGCTGTTCCTGGCCCGCAACACCGACGGCACCATCGATTTTTACATGAACTGCATCGTAGGGCTGGCCCACCGGTACTACGGCGACGATCTTCTGCGGGAGATCTTTGCCGCCTGGGAGGGCGACCTGCGGCAGAGCCAGCTGGACGACCTGACCTGGCTGTATCTGGAAAACGCCGCCTACCGGCTGGAGCTGCCCCGCCGCCCGGTGCTGGCCGAGCTGCGTCTGGCCCACGCCGATTATTTCTTTGGCATCCAGTACAAGCTTTCGCGGCAGGAGTGGATGGCCAAGAACCAGCTGGTTTACAGTATGCAGGCTGCCCGCTGGCGCACCGTGCAGGGCCGCCGCCCGCCGGTGATGACCCCCTACGAGAGCCAGCTGGCCCAGGCCCTTGCTCCCGCCCGGCCGCCGGAAGCCGGACAGCTCAAGGCTGCTCTGCTGGCGCTGTTTGCAAAATTTGCCCTGTTTGACGGCAAAGTACATCAGAAACCGGGGCTGCACCTGCATCTGGAGGGAGCTTTCGCCGCACTGGCCACCCGGACGCTGCCCACCCAGATGATCAAGACCGACCGGCTGACGGTGGAGCACTCCAAAGCAGCGGAGGGCGGCGGCAGCGGCCCCACCGCCGACAAGCGGCTGGCCCACATCACCCTGCGGCAGAACGCCGCCGAGGACCGGGCCTACATCGAGAGCTGTTTCGGCCGCTCGATCTACCCGCCCGAACGGCTGCGGAAGGCCGAGCAGGAACTCTGCACCGGGGCGCATCTGGGGTGCCGCCTCTGGTTTGCCTCCGGCGTCCCCAGCCCGGAGCAGGCCCCCCCCGGAGGCAAAGCATCTGGCCGAACAGGCCCAGCTGCAGGCCGGGCGGAACCGGGCCTACTATTCTAAGAATCTGGAACTGCACCGCAGCGTGGAGCTGCGCCTTACCGAGCAGATCCGCAACTGCATCCTGGTCCACCAGCAGCCCAACGCCCGGATCGCCCGCAGCGGCAGTCTGGATGCCGACCGGGTCTGGCGCGCCATCCGTCTCAACGACAGCCGGGTGTTCCGCTGCGCCGAGGAGGAGAACCACCCCTCCTTCACCGTGGATCTGCTGCTGGACGCTTCGGCCTCCCGGCTCCACTGTCAGGAAGTCATTGCGGCCCAGGGCGCGATCCTGGCCCGGAGCCTTGCCGCCTGCAATATCCCCGTGCGGGTCAGCGCCTTTTTCCAGCCTGCGGGGCTACACCGTGCTGCGGGTGCTGAAGCGCTTTTCCGACAAGAAACTGCAGGGGATCGATCAGTATTTCGCTTCCGGCTGGAACCGGGACGGTCTGGCCCTGCGGGCTGCAGGCGACCTTGTGGCCTTCGACCCCGGCCCGGCTTCCCGGCACCTGCTGATTTTCCTGACCGATGCCTCCCCCAACGACAGCCGCCGGGTGCCGCCCTCCTCCGGGCAGCCTCTGGGCTGCGATTACGGCGGCACTTTCGGTGTGGAGGATGCCGCCGCCGAGGTGCGTGCCCTGCGCCGCAAGGGGCTGCGGGTCTCGGCCGTGTTCATGGGTGAGGACCGCTCCGCCCACGATGCCGAACGGATCTACGGCAAAAATCTGGCCCGCATCCGCGGCATGGACCAGCTGGCCCGGGCCGCCGGACGGCTGATCCAGAACGAGCTCCGGGAACTGGGCGACTGAGTCCGCCCGGCTGTTTACAACCATTCCGTTTGTATCGTTTGGATTTATTCGAAAATATTTTGGTTTTTGGCAAACTTTTAGTTGTATTTCGATCAGGTGTATGCTATAATAGGGTTGCAGAACAACCATACGGTAGTTTTTGGGAGAGTATTCAAAACCAAGGAGGAGACCTGTTATGGACGCCAACCGTTATTTTGAGGGAATGCACCGTGCCATGTCCGCCCAGAAGACCGGGCTTGCCCTGCTGCTGACCGTCAGGGGTACAGGACCTGGGCGGGGCCGATGCCTATCTGGAACTGCGGCAGGATGCTGCCGGGCGCGCCCGGGTGTTTTACTCCACCATGGGGCGGCGGGACCTCAATTTCCAGCTCTTCCGCAAAGGGTGGCAGCAGTGCCATAACGCTTCCGGCGAGATGACCGGCCGGTTCCCGGCCCGGGCCGACACCCTGCTGGACACCGCCGATTTCTCCGCCTGTATCCGCAGCGACCCGCTGGACACCGACCGCACGGCCCGCATCCTGCAGGAGCTGCGGCGGCTCTCCGGCACGTCCTGCTCCTGCCCGCCCTCCCCTGCCCGGGAAGGTGCCCTGATCACCGCCGAAAGCTTCGTGGGCCGGGGCGGCCGCTGGTGCTACTGGTCCGCTCAGGCTTCCGCCTGCCTGCCGGTGGCAGCGATCCTCTGCTGGCTGGGGGATTTTCTGGCCGGGAGCGAACGCCGCACCCTGCAGTCCTGCCCGGAAGCCATAGCGCTGGCCTCCCGCTGGCTGGCCGAGTCCGCTTCCCCCTTCTCCTGCCCGGCAGACGCCCCCCCCGCACCCCGCTCCGCCCGCAGGTCTCCGCAGCGCCCCGCCGGGCCGCTGCCCCTGCCGGCAACCCCCACTGGCAGAGCATCCTTGCCGTGCTTGCCACGGTGTAAGGCGTTTTCCTCCGCTCTATAAAACAGACACAGCCGTCCGATGCACCTGATGATGCGCCGGGCGGCTGTTTTTGCCTGTCAGGAATGCTGCGTTACAGTTCGCTGAGGGTCTCCGTGATGTTCATCATGCAGATCCGCCGGGCCGGGGCGTACACGGCCGCAGCCGCCGGAACGCCCCCGCAAACACCACCCACATCCCCATGGGCATCCCGATGTACTTCATGTGCGTCCTCCTTCTGGTTTGCATCTGCACAGTTAGTTTTTGCTAACTTTTTCGTTTTGAAAAAGCCGCCCTTTGCGTCTTTCGGTACAAAAAGCGGCTTTCTTTCGTCTTATTTCAGAAAAGCGCCCGATTATTCCGGCAGGTCCTCTTCGTTCTCGAGGCTGTGCCAGACGTTCTGGACGTCATCGTTGTCCTCCAGAGCATCCAGCAGCTTGCCCATGGCCTTGAGCTGATCGGGGTCGGTCGGGCGGGTGGTGGTCATGGGGACCATGGCCAGATCGTCGGAGAGGATCTCGTAGCCCTTCTCCTCCATGGCCTTGACCACAGCAGAGTAGTTCTCGGGATCGGTGGTGATCTCAGCAGCCTCTTCGCCTGCATCGAAGTCCTCTGCACCGGCGTCCAGAGCGTCCATCATGGCCTCGTCGGCGTCCTTGTCCTCCAGAGAGATGTCGATGACGCCCTTCTGGCTGAACAGGAAGGACACACAGCCCATGGCACCCAGGTTGCCGCCGTTCTTGTCGAAGTAGTGGCGCAGGTCGGCAGCGGTACGGTTGCGGTTGTCGGTCAGGGTCTCCACCATGACTGCCACGCCGCCGGGGCCGTAACCTTCGTAAGTGATTGCCTCGTACTCGGTCTTGTCGCCGCCCTCGGCCTTCTTGATGATACGCTGGATGTTATCGTTGGGCACGCTCATACGCTTTGCCTTGGCGATCAGGTCAGCCAGCTTGCTGTTGGAAGCCGGGTTGGGGCCGCCGGTACGGACGGCGACGCTGATCTCGCGGCCGATCTTGGTAAAGACCTTTGCCTTGGCGCCATCGGTCTTTTCCTTCTTGCGCTTGATGTTGTTCCATTTGCTATGTCCAGACATGGGGAACCTCCTGTATTTTATCGTAAATCTCCGCCTGCGGGCAGACGGGCTGTGGTCGCCCGCTTGTGGCAGCACACAAAATCCAACTCTATTATTGTAGCACAATCGCACAGCCCGTTCAAGGGCTGTAACGTGGTTTTATGCTGTTTGAAGTCGAAAAACCGGCCATGCAGGCCAGTTTTACAGCAGCCGCAAGGCCTTGGGGTAATGGTTTTTGACCCGTCCGCCGGAGACCTTGCCCCCGCCCAGCGGGCAGCCGTCTACCGTCACGCAGCACCAGCCGTCGGCGGCGGTGGCGGCGGGGATCTCCCGGCCGGAGAGGTATTCCTTCACCCGGGGGTCCGAGAGGGTCAGCTCCTCCCGGTTGGCGCACCCGGCCCCGAAGGCCGTGAAGAGGTGATGCTCCGGCACGAAGCGGTCCTTCTGCACACTGCCCACGAAGACCCCCGCCCGCAGGACATGAAGCCCTGTCTGGGGGAAAGGCACCGGCAGCAGCACTCCGCCGCCGTGTACCACGGCAGGGCGGTCAGCCAGAGCGGGGAAATACTGCCCGGCAAACTCCTTCCAGGCCGCGAGGCTCTGGGCGGGCGTTGCCTCCCCTGCCCCGGCGTCCCGGCTGCGGGCGTTCCGCCCCTGCACGGCGTCCCGGCAGGCCCGGCTGTTCTCCCGGCGGGAAGACCGGGCGTCCGGGGTCCGGGGAGCTTTGCCGTTCTTTGCGTTCTTCTGCTTTTTTTCCCTGCTCTGCGGCAGCGGCCAGCCAGAGCTGTTCTTCGGGGGGTGTGTTCCCGGCGCGGGCAGGGTGCGGGGTGTGCCCGCCTTGACCAGCCGGGCAATGAAATGCCCCTCGCCGCCCTGACAGGGCCAGATGCGGCGGACCTTGCTCACATCCAGCGGCAGGCCGCCGGTGCGGTTGGCCTCACCCGGGCTGCCGAAGGTGTAGTCCACATGGCCGAACACATCCGCCAGCGCAAACTCCGGGTGCCGCTGCAGGAAGGCGGCCACCTGTCCCTCGTCCTCTTCCGGGGCAAAGGTGCAGGTGGAGTAGATCATCTCTCCGCCGGGGGCAAGGCAGGCGGCGGCGTTGTCCAGGATCTCCGCGCCCAGGGCGGCGCACTGCTTTACCAGCGCTTCGCAGTGCTGGGTGACGGCCACCGCCTCCTTGCGGAACATCCCCTCGCCGGAGCAGGGGGCGTCCACAAGAACGCGGTCGAAGAATTCCGGCAGCGCGGCGGCGATGCGGCCCGTGTCCTCGTTCAGGACCACCGCATTGGCCACGCCCATCCGCTCCAGATTGCTCTTCAGCACCTCGGCGCGGGCCGGCACGAACTCATTGCTCACCAGCAGGCCCTGCCCGCCCAGAGCGGCCGCCAGCTGGCTGCTCTTGCCGCCGGGGGCCGCGCAGGTGTCCAGCACCCGCATCCCGGGCTTCACGCCCAGCAGGGGCGCGGCGCTGGAAGCCGAAGGCTCCTGCGAATAGAACACGCCCGCATGGTGGTACGGGTGCCGCCCGGGCCGGAAATCAGCATCCGGCACCACGAAGCCCGCCCTGCAGAAGGGCGAAGGCTCCAGCGGGAAATCCGCCTGTGCGGCAAACTGCTCCGGCCCGGCGCGCAGGGCCGAGACCGTCACGCCCCGGGCCGCCATCTGCTGCGGGGCCGCATAGAGCGTATCGTACCGGTCCCCAGCAGGGCGCGCTCCCGGTGTTCAAAATATTCCGTAGACATGAAAGCTTTTTCCTCCCATGAATAAAGTCCGTCCGGACGGCAACACTAAGGCTGCGGGGGCGATCCCCCTGCGAAAGGAGTAACACGCCATGAACGACCGTACCGAAAACCGGACTGAAAATCGCACCGAGAACCGCAGCAGCAACTGCAAGACCCGGAACCAGACCCAGAACCGCACCACCGACCAGACCACCAACGAGCACAAGCATCCCAACCAGTACACCAGGGGTGCCGATGACGAAGGTGCCAAGAACAAAAAGTAAGCGCGTTTCCTGAAAAAAGCCCGCTGCCTTCCCTGCCGGTTGTCCGGTGCGGAAAGCAGCGGGCTTTCGCATTTTTATTTCTGTTCCGGGTCAAACTGCTGCCACAGGGCCTCGAACAGCTCCTCCACCCGGCTCATCTGGCCGGTGAGGTAGCAGCCAGCCCAGCAGGCACTCGAAGCCGGTGGACGCACGGTATTCCTCGGGGAAGCGTGCTTTGCCACACTGGCCTTGCTGGCGTTGCGGCCCCGCTTGAACACGGTCAGTTCCTCTTCCGTGAAGAGGGGCTCCAGCAGCTGCTCCTCCCGGAACTGCGCCCGGGCCGAGACATACTTGACCTTTTCTGCATTGAGCTTCCCCGCCGAGAGCCGGTGATGCCGGGCCAGACGGGTGCGCACCAGCAGCTCCAGCACACTGTCGCCCACAAAGGCCAGCGCCAGCGGATTCAGCTCCCGGGGATCGATGGTTTCCGATTCGTTCATAGTTGTAGCATCCTCACCCTCTCCGTCATTGCTTCGCAATGCCACCTCTCCCGAAGGGAGAGGCAAGACATCACAGAGGACAGATGCTGCTGAATCTGGAATCGCCCTTGGCTCCCCCCTTTGGGGGAGCTGGCGAGCGCAGCGAGACTGAGAGGGTGAGCCTTCTTTTCCTTAGAAAATATAGTCAAACTGATAATCGCCGATGAGGATGGTATCGTTCTCCTGCACACCCTTGTCCACCAGAGCGGTCAGGATGCCGCTCTCGTCCAGCTGGCGCTGGAAGTATTGCAGGCTCTCGTAGTCGTCCACATTGCTGCCCGCCAGGATATACTCCAGCCAGGGGGCGTCGATGCTCCAGACGTGGGCCTCCATCCGCTGGATGGTGAACTCGCGGCCGCCGGCCTTGGGCTCCGGCTTCTTGTACTCGGGAGCGAACACGGGCACGGCGGGGATCTCCTTCAGGCGGTTGTAGACCAGACCCGGCAGCTCCCGCACACCCTGCATGGTGGCGGCGGAAATGGGAACGAAGGTCAAGCCCTTGTCCTCCACATACTTGCGGAAGGTGTCGATCTGCTCCTCAGCGGCCAGATCGCACTTATTGCCAATGACGATCTGGGGACGCTGGGCCAGCGCGGGGCTGAACTTGGCCAGCTCCTCGTTGATCTTCTCAAAGTCCTCGATGGGGTCGCGGCACTCGCTGCCGGAGACGTCCACCACATGCAGCAGCAGGCGGCAACGCTCCACATGGCGCAGGAAGTCGTGGCCCAGGCCGATGCCCTCGCTGGCACCCTCGATCAGGCCGGGGATGTCGGCGCAGACAAAGCTGGCACCCTCTCCCACCGACACGACGCCCAGGGTGGGCACCAGGGTGGTGAAGTGGTAGTTTGCGATCTTGGGCTTTGCCGCGCTGATGGTGGAGATGAGGGTGGACTTGCCCACATTGGGGAAGCCGATCAGACCCACATCGGCGATCAGTTTCAGCTCCAGCGTCACCTGGATGTCCTCACCGGGCATACCGGGCTTTGCAAACTTGGGGATCTGACGGGTCGGCGTTGCAAAATGTGCATTGCCGTAGCCGCCCCGGCCGCCCTTTGCCACCGTCACCGGGGTGTGGTCGGACAGGTCGGCGATGACCAGACCGCTCTCGGCGTCCTTGATGACAGTGCCCAGAGGCACCTTGATGACGAGGTTCTCGGCGTTCTTGCCGTGGCACAGGCTTGCGCCGCCCTTGCCGCCCTCGTCGGCGGTATACTTGCGCTTATAGCGGAAATCCATCAGGGTGGTCAGGTGGTCGTCCACCACAAAGATGATGTCGCCGCCCCGGCCGCCGTCGCCGCCGTCCGGGCCGCCTGCGGCCACGAACTTTCACGGTGAAAGCTCACAGCGCCGTCACCGCCCTTGCCCGCATGGAGCCAGATGGTGGCGATGTCGATAAAGTTGGTTTGTGCTGCCATACAGCCCCTCCTTACTCAAAAAAAGAGCCGGGCCACGAGGGTCCGGCTCTTCGGGTTGCAGATTTTCAGACAGAAGTTACTGCTTGACGCTGCACTTCTTGCCGTCCTTGCCCACGCGCTCAAAACGGACAGTGCCATCGACCAGAGCAAACAGGGTATCATCGCTGCCCTTGCCAACGTTCTCACCCGGCATGATGTGGGTGCCGCGCTGACGGACCAGAATGTTGCCGGCCAGAACGAACTGACCGTCTGCACGCTTGGTGCCCAGACGCTGAGCCGCAGAATCACGGCCGTTCTTGGTGCTGCCTACGCCCTTTTTATGTGCCATTGTAATTTACCTCCTTAGCCGTTGATCGCAGTGATCTCAACCTTGGTGTAGGGCTGACGATGGCCCATACGACGAGCACTTTGCTTCTTTGCGCGATAGGTGATGATGTTCAGCTTCTTGCCCTTGCCATTCTTGATGACCTTGGCAGAGACGGAAGCGCCCTCAACAACAGGAGCGCCAACCTTGACAGAACCCTCCTCGCCGATAGCGAGAACCTGATCAAACTTCACTTCGGAGTCGGCCTCAACGTCCAGCTTCTCGATGTAGACGATGTCGCCCTGCTCCACGCGGTACTGCTTACCGCCGGTAACAATGATTGCGTACATTTGTTTCATTCCTTTTCGTTGTACTCGCTGGTCGTAAAGGCAGGCCCTCACGGGGCCATTTGCGGTGCCCACACCAAGCGGCTAGAATAGTATAGCAGAAAAACGTCCGCTTTGCAAGCGTTTTCGGGCATTCTTTCAAAGTTTTTTGTCTTTTTCTTCTGCCTGTTTATCATCCAGCTCCGCCTTCACCGCATCGTTCCAGGCGGCGGTCTTTGCCACGAACTCGGCACGGGGGCGGAGGCGGGCAGGGTGCTGTCCTGTCCGGCAGGGACTGCGGGAGCCTTCGCCTTCTTCATCCGGGCGCGGTTCTCACTGTTGAGGGCCAGCGGCACCATCAGGGGCTTGTCCTTGTATTTCTTCGTCAGGATGATCTCCGCGATGACGCCGCCCACAACGGCCGCGGCCGCCACCAGCTGGGACACCCGCAGGCCGATGCTGGGCACCAGCAGCAGGCTGTCCGTGCGGAGTGCTTCGATCCAGAACCGCCCGGCGCCGTACCAGATGAGGTACCGCAGGGCGATGTCGCCCGCAAATTTCCGCTTCTTGATGTACCGCACCAGCAGGAACAGCCCCACGAAGCACCAGATGCTCTCATATAAGAAGGTGGGATGCACCGGCAGGTTGGGGTCGATGGTCATGCCCTTGGGCACAGTGACCACGCTGCTTGTGAGGTAATCGTGGGTGGCCTGGCTGTACATGCCCCAGGGCAGGGTGGTGTTGCAGCCGAAGGCCTCCTGGTTGAAGAAGTTGCCCCAGCGGCCGCAGCCCTGCCCGATGAGGAAGCCCATGGCCGCCAGATCGAACATGGGCAGCATGGGGACTTTCCGCCACTTGCAGGCCAGACCGCCGAACAGAAAGGCTCCGATGATGCCGCCGTAGATGGCAAGACCGCCGTCCCGGATGGCAAACACATCGGCAAGGCTGTGGTACTCGTAGGGCGAAAGGGCCACATAATAGAGCCGGGCGCACAGGATGCCCATGACCACGCCGATCAGGATCACATCCACCATGGCGTCGGCATCCACGCCGAACTCCACCCCGTGGCGGAAGGCGAACACCAGCGCCAGACACATGCCCGCGGCAATGCAGACCCCGTACCAGTAAATGTTCACGCCCCCAATGGAAAAGGCCACGCGGTTGAGTTCAAAGCTCAGCCCCAGCCCCGGGAACTGTACCAGATTCGTCATTCTGTTTCCTCCTCATCGTCCGTTTCTTCCCCGGCCGTGCCGTCCGGCCGGATATCCATGACGGCCATCCGCTCCTCGCTCAGGATGTTCTGCAGCGCGGCGTCGGCATCTTCTGCCGTCAGGGAAGCCAGCGCCGCGATCTGCTGGGCCACCGTCTGGCCGCTGAGGGCAAAGTCCGCCATCTGGCTGGCCGAGTCCTCCACGTTTTCCAGATTTTCGATCAGCTGGCCGTATTTTTCGTTCTTGCAGAGGGTGAAGATCTCCCGGTCCACGCCCTCGGCCCGGACCCGCCGGATCTCATCCAGCAGCAGCTGCCGCACCGTGTCGGGCACATCGCTCTCGCCGGTGAACAGGATGCAGCAGCAGCCGTCCACCCGCAGCACTTCCCCGCCGAAGCCGGGGTTGGTCAGGCCCTCATCGTAGAGTTTCCGGTAAAGAGGCGACATTCCGCCGCAGATACAGCAGAGGATCAGGTCATACAGCATCTCGCTGCGCAGGTCGTCCGGCGGCAGGGGCTGCTCCTTGAAGCCGATGCCGAAGCAGGGCTTGGATACCGGCATGGTGATGGTCTTATGATCGGCGGCAAGGGTCATGGGCTCTTCTGCCCAGAGCCGCTGTACCCGGCTGACCGGGCGCGGTCCCATCAGGCCGTGGCGCTCGCAGGCAGCCAGGATCTGCTCCATGCTGGTGTTGCCGGCCGCGGCCAGCACCATGTTGTTGGGGGCGTAGAAGGCCCTGCAGCAGTCGTAGAGCATCTCCGGGGTGATCTTTGCAATGCTCTCCACCGTGCCCGCGATGTCGCTGCGGATGGGGTGGCTGTGGTACAGGCACTCGCACAGGCCGGTGATCAGCCGCCAGTCGGCGCTGTCATCGTACATCTTGATCTCCTGCCCGATGATCCCCTGTTCCTTGGCAATGGTCTGCCCGGTAAAATAGGGGTGCCCCACCATCCCCAGCAGCACGTCCAGACTCTCGTCCAGCTGCTCGGTGGCGGTGAAGAGGTAGCAGGTGCGGTCGAAGCTGGTAAAGGCGTTGGCGTTGGCCCCCGTCTTAGCGAATTTGGCAAAGGCATCGCCGTCCTCATCCTCGAACATCTTGTGTTCCAGAAAATGCGCCACACCGGCCGGCAGATGCACTTCCCTGCCCTGGACCCGGAAATCCCGGTCGATGGAGCCGAAGCGGGTGGCGTAGATCACATGAGTGCCGGAATAGCCCGGCATGGGCCGCACCAGAACGGTCAGCCCCGAGGGAAGCACCCGCCACTCATCGGCGGCGGCTTCGGTCAGGGCGCGGTTCGCAGAAGCTTCAGGCATGGGCGTTCTCCTCCTCCCGAGTCAGAAGGCAGCTGACCGACAGGGACAGCTGCCGCAGAATGGCGCGGACCTCCTCTTTTGTCACCGCCAGCAGCGCCGCGCGGGCGTCCTCCGGCGTCTGGACGGGGCCGCCCCGCAGCACTTCCATGTAATACCAGGTCTCGATGCCGCCCAGAGTGTCCTCGATGCCCGCCATCCCGCTGAGCAGCGAGCGGCGGCAGTCCTCCAGTTCTTCGTCGGTGATGGGCCCGTCGCAGAGGCCGGCCAGTTCTCTCAGGATGGCCTGCTCGGCCCGGGCGGCATCGGCGTGTTCCACGCCGCTGTTGACCGCCATGCTGCCGGTAAAGCTCTGGAAGGACGACGAGCAGTAATAGCACAGGTGATCCCGCTCCCGCACGTTCAGGAACAGGCGGCTGGTCACACTGCCGCCGTACAGGGCCATGGCAAGGCGGACCGCCGCCATCTGCTCCGGCTGCATGGGGGTGCCCAGGGTAAACAGCATACAGAGCTTGGCCTGCACGGTGTCGAAGCGCTCCACCCGGCGCACCGGCTCCTGCCGGGGCATGGCCAGATTTTCCGTCAGGGGCAGCGGGGCGCGGTCGATGTGCGCAAGCTCTGCCAGCAGAGCGCGGCACACCTGTTCGGTCTCGGCCTCCCCGCAGCCCAGCACCAGCAGTTCGATCTGGGCGGTGCGGAGCATTTCGCGGTAGGCATCCGTCAGCATTTCCGGCGTCAGGGCGTCCACTTCTTCCAGATAGCCCTCCTGCCGGATGCCGGCGGGGCTGTCCCCGAAGAACTCCCGGTTGGCCTGCCGCTGGCAGTAGATCCGCTTTTTCGTTGATCTCGTCCTCCAGCGCCTTTTTTCAGCATCTGCTTCTCGATGGCCACGGCCTCCGGGTCAAACACCCCGTCCGCAAAGGCCGGATGAAAGGCCGTGCCCAGCGCCCGAGCCGCGTACTCCCGGGTCAGGGCCTCCCCCTCCAGCGCAAACTGGTCTTTGATGCCCGTCACGCTGACACAGAGGTTGTGGTTGGCGCCCATGGGGCGGGCATCCACAGTCAGGTCCGCCCCGTAGAGGCGGGCCAGCTTCTTGGTCATCCGGGTCATATCCGGACAGTCGGCATAGCCCCGCTCCATCACCAGCGGCAGCAGGGCATGAGCCGTCGCGGTCGCCCGCTTTGCCGGGAGGGCAAAGTGGATGCTGACGCGGCAGCGGTTGAATTTTTGCGCCGGGTCACAGGAAAGGTGTACCCCGGGCGCGATCTCCATTCGTTTCAACAGTCGTTCTCCTTCGATCTATCGTCAGGTTTTGGCACGTTCCAGTGCCAGGAATTCTTCCAGCGAAAGGCCGGATGCCCGGATGACGAGGGCGTTGTCCCCCCCACATACCGCCAGTGCCAGGGCTGGTACACCATGCCGGTGGCGGCCTGATGTTCCTCCGGCCAGCGGAGGATGAAGCCGTACTCGGCCGCATAGGCCGTCAGCCACTCGTAGGCGCGGGTGTCTGCAAAGGCGGTGGTCTTTTCTCCGCAGTCCGGGCTGAGGATGTCGGCCCCGTAGCCGGCGGCCTGTTCGCTGGCCATTGCCTGGGGCTGGACGCTGACGGCCCGGGCCGCGGCGTCCTCTTCGGAAAGCCCTTTGCTCCGGTAACCTTCCAGACAGGCATCGTAGGCGGCCTGCCGGGCGGCGGTATCCTGATACCCCGTCACGAGGGTCAGGGTGACCCCGTCGGCAGCGGCCGCCTGCACCATGCTGCGGAACTGCTCCGCCGCCTCCGCTTCCAGCTGCTCGCCGGTGGCGTCGTCTGCCACGGCCAGCACGAGCGAAGGCTCTGCTTCCAGCGGCAGGTTCCGGTTCACCAGCACCAGCCGGGGTCCGAAAGTTCCACTCCCTCGCCGCTGTCCTCATAGGCCCGGGCCGTAAAGGCCTCCGGCCCGGCAAGCAGAGCGTGGGCCCGGGGCAGAAGCCACAGGATGCCGCTGGTCATCAGGGCGACGGCGGCCCCGCAGGCCGCCAGCAGGATCGCCCAGTTCCGCGCCAGCCGCAGACAGCGCCGGATCTTCCACTCCCGGGTCATCCGCCGCCGGGGGGCTTGCTTTTTCTGGTTCATGGATCATGTTCCCTTCTCACTTCAGTCCGCAGTGTACAGCCGCAGCGCACCGCGCAATACATTATTTTATTATACTCTTCTTTGCGCATGGTGTAAACGGCAGGGATTGTTAAAAAACTGTGTCCGCCCCGGGCGGCGAAATTTTTTTGCTGTCCGCGGCAAAAAACAGTTGACAAATCCGGACCGATTTGCTAAACTATACAGGAAGTTTGCAGGGTTAGCTCATCCGGTAGAGCGACTGCTTCCCAAGCAGTAGGCGGCGGGTTCGAGTCCCGTATCCTGCTCCATAAAACAGCGGCAGAACGTGTCTTTTGGACGGTTTTGCCGCTTCTTTTTTGTTTTTGGGCCGAAAGAATGCGGGATCTCCCCAAAAATGGGGACATCGAAAACATCTTATATGAGGGTATGCTCAAAAATGAGCAGCCCCCTGCCCCGGCTGCAGCAAACGCGGCAAAATCGCAAATGCGATCCTTGCGATGAAGATATCGCAAACGTCGCTGTTTCTGGTTCTGGTTCTGCTTCTGGTTCTGATACTGGTTCTGATACTGCTTCTGGTTCTGGTTCTGCTTCTGCAGAAGAGACAGAGGCCGCTGCCGCGTCCCGCTCCCCCGCATCTCTGTTCACTCTTGCATTTTCTTCCGGTTGCTTTATAATAAGTAGGAACGATCACAAAGCCGGAAAGGATTCGCCATGATCTTTGTACCTTTACTGCATTATTTCAAGTGCAAGAACACATACAGCGGCAACGAGCTGGGGATGCGCTACCGCATCACGCCGGGCAAGCGGAGCGTCCCTGCCCCGGAGGGCGGCGATGCCGCGGCGGAGGAGGCCATCCTGACGGTGGACCTCTGGCCGGACCCCTGGACGCTGGATAAGACCGACCCGGCGCTGCGGCGGCAGGAGGTGTTCCCCTGACGGAGGAAGGCCGCCTTGCGGTCAGCCGGTATCTGGAGGACAGTTTCAAGGCCGATCCGGACCGCTGGAAGCAGCAGCCCTCCATCCTGGACTGCGAACCCTGGGCCCCGCCTGCCCCGGAACCGGACGACACTGCCGAAAGCTGAGGGAACCGCACCATGATCTACCGACTGAAAGAACTCAAAGGCGACACCATCGCGGTGCCGCAGCTGGTGTTTGCCAAGCTTGGCATTGCCGAGGAGTATAACGTGCGGGTGGCCCTGTATGTGCTGGCCACCGGCATCACCGACCCCGAAAAAACTCTGCGAAGACCTGAAGCTCCGCAGCAGGATGACCGCCGAGAGCGCCCTGGCCTTCTGGGCCGGTGCCGGGCTGCTGGAACGGTACGAGGAGAACAGCGCCCCGGGCGGCGAGCCCACAGCCCCTGCCCCCATGACCTGGGCCGAGATCGCTGCCGCTTCCCGCACCGACCCCATGATCTCCAGCCTCATCGACTGCGCCCAGACCAGCTTCGCCCGTCCCCTGACCCACGGCGAGATGGAGAAGCTGGTCCACTTCTACCTGCAGGAGGGCTACTCCCCCGAGGCGGTGATGCTCTGCGTGGCCTATGTGGCCAGCAGGGGCAAGCGCACCATGGGTGCCGTCAGCCACGAGCTGAAAGTCTGGCGGGCCGAGGGCGTGGAGACCGGCGAGCAGGCCGATGCCCATCTGCAGCTGCTGGCCCTCCGGGCGCAGCGGGAGCAGTACGTCTGCGGCCTGCTGGGCCTGACCGACAGCGACCTGACCCTGGGGGGCCGCAAGGCCATCGCCCGGTGGTACGAGGTCTACGGCTACGACGACGCTATGGTGCAGGAGGCCGCCATCCAGGCCGGGCCCAAGCGGGACCTGTGGTACTGGAACAGCATCCTCAAGACCTGGAACGCCAAGGGGCTGCGCACCGTCCACGACGTGCGGGGCCCGGTGGCCGGAGCGGGTGCCAGCCGGAACATCCGGGTGGACCGCCCCCGAACCCAGCGGGAACGATTTCCTCAAGAACGCCGTCCGCCGCCGTCCGCTGCGGAAGAAAACCGACGAGACCAACACATAAGGAGCTTTTATGCGTACCAGACAGGAACTTTATCAGGACGCCATGCGCACGGTCGCCCTGCGGCGGCAGTCCGCCCGGGCCAACGCCGAGGATGCCCGGGCCGAGGCGGAAGCCGCCATCCCTGCCCTGCGCCATGCCGAGGACGAGGTGCGGGTGCGGGGCATCCGGTGCGCACTGGCCGGGGCTTCCGGCAAGGACCGCACCGAGGCAGCCGCCGCTCTGGCACAGGCCAGACAGGCCCTCACCGACCTGCTGGCCGCCAGCGGCCGCCCTGCCGATGCACTGGAACCCCGGTTCACCTGCCCGAAGTGTCAGGACACCGGCAGCTTTGAGTGGCACACCTGCACCTGCGTCCACAAACTGATGCAGAAACTCCGCCGGGAGGAGATCGAGGCGCTGTCCAGCCTGTCCGTTTCCAGCTTCGACACCATGGAGCTGCGCTACTACCCCAACACTCAGGACGACAAGCTGGGCGAGCCGGTGCGCAGCTACATGGGCAGCCTGCTGGCCGAGCTGCGCAGTTACGCCGAGGAGTTCGACCACAACAGCGAGAGCCTGATGCTCTTCGGCAACGCCGGGCTGGGCAAGACCCACGCGGCTCTGGCCATTGCGGGCATCGTGCTGCAGAAGGATTACGACGTCATCTATGTTTCCAGCCCCGATTTCTTCGGGCGGCTGGAATCTCTGCACTTCGGCTCCGACCCCTCTGGCGAGGAGGAGACCCTGCTGCACACCGCCGCTTCCGCCGACCTGCTGATCCTGGACGATCTGGGGTCTGAGTTCAGCTCCAGCTTCCTCATCAGCACCCTGTACAGTCTGCTGAACAACCGTCTGGGGGCTAAGCTGCCCACCATCGTCACCACCAATATCACCGACGGTGCCCTGCTGGAAAAGCTCTACACCGAAAAGATCTCCAGCCGTCTGTCCTCCTTTGTGCCCTGCCTCTTTGTCGGGCAGGACATCCGGGGGCTGAAGGCGGAGGAAGGGTAAGCACCGCAGGCCTCCCCCCCCCGCAGGGGGGATGCCGCGGCCGATCATCCACGAGACCGACGAGACCGAAAGGAGAATGTGTTATGGAATTCCGGGACAAGCCCATGCAGAATCTGGTCCGCATCAAGGACAAGGACATCTGCAAAAACGTGCAGGAGCTGCTGCTGGACGGCGAGGAGATCGTAGGAGCCTACAAGACCGTGCGGGATCAGGCCGTGTTCACCACCCACCGCATCTTTCTGGTGGATATGCAGGGTGTCACCGGCACCCGGCAGGAGATCTTCGTCCTGCCCTACCGGAAGATCCTGCACTTCGGCATCAAGACGGCCGGCTTCGGCGACCCGCTCCAGACTTCGGAGCTGACGGTCTGCTTTGCCGACGAACACGAGGCAAAGTTCGGCTTCATCGGGCAGGAAGAGCTGCTGGCCGTCGCCCGGGCCATCAGCCGCTGCATCCTGTAAAAAAAACGCGCAAAACGCCCGTCCCGGCTTCTGACCCCGGGGCGGGCGTTCTGCGTTGCTGTATCGCAAGGCAGGAAACCAGCGCGAACGAAGCTTCATGTCTGCGATATGCAAACCAACGATGTTGCCGAGGCATTCAAGAGTTGGTTTGCAATAATATGCGAAAAAAAGGAGAATCGCTAAGGGATCAGCAGGCTGCGCGGTCGCGGCGGCCGGCTTCCAGCATGTAGTGCAGGAACCCGGTGACGTCGGCGGGGTCGGTGACCGAGATGTCAAAGCCCTTTGCCGGGGCGCCCATCATCTGGAGCAGCTCGGTGGCGGCCATGTCCTTCTTCAGGTCACAGGTCTCGCCATTGTTCAGGTGCAGCAGCACACTGCCGCGGCTTGCGGCCACCTGCTGCATGAAACGGTCTTTATCAAGATACTGGATACGAAGCATAAAAATACCTCCTACAACTGAATTTGTTTATTTTAAGTGCGCTGTCCTGCGGGTCAGCTGCTCGTGCATGAGGACCATCAAAGCCAGCAGGCAGAGCAGGTAGACCGGGAAAAGCGCAGGGGTGACATTGTTGGCGATCAGGCCGAAGAGGGGCGGCATGAGCAGATTGCCTACATAGGCGCTGGCCATCTGGATGCCGATGACGGCCTGGGAGCGCTCGGCCCCGAAATGGTTCGGCGTGGAGTGGATGATGCTGGGGTAGATGGGCGCACAGCCCAGCCCCACCAGCACAAGGCCCGCAAGGCTCAGCACCCGGGGCCCGGGCAGCAGCAGCGCCGCCACACCCACGGCCAGGATGCCCTGGCCCAGACGGATCATCTGCGTGTCGTTGAGCTTCAGGGTGACGAAGCCGCAGAAGCCGCGCCCCGCCGTGATGCCCAGATAGAACAGGCCCGCAAAGGCGGCGGCGGTGTCGGCGTCCACGCCTTTGGTCAGAGTCAGGTAGCTGCTGGCCCAGAGCCCCGCGGTGGTCTCGAGTGCGCAGTAGCAGAAGAAGCAGATGACTTCCTTCGCGCCGGGGATGGCGATGACCTGCGGCAGGGTCAGGGGCTTTGCCGGGGTGCCGTCATCAGCTGCGGCAGCCGGGCGGCCCTTCCACAGGGGCAGGCTGAAGAAGAGGATGGCCGTGATGCCGACCTGGATCAGGGCCACGGTGCGGTAACCGCCGCTCCAGCCCCGGCCGCCGGTGAGGGCAGCGCTCATGATCATGGGGCTGAGGATGGTGCCCACGCCCCACATACAATGGAGCCAGCTCATGTGGCGGCTGGCAAAATGGAGCGCCACATAGTTGTTCAGGGCGGCATCCACGCTGCCGGCCCCCAGCCCGTAGGGCACGGCCCAGAGGCAGAGCATCCAGAACGAGCTGCTGATGGAGAACCCGAAGAGGGCCGCCGCCGTCAGGGCCACGCTGAGGGCTGTGACCTTCCCGGTGCCCAGCGCCCGGGTGAGCCGGTCGCTGCACAGGCTGGAAAGGATCGTCCCCGCTGAGATGATCATGGACAGGATCCCGGCGCAGGAGACCGGCACCCCCAGGGCCGGATAGAGATTCGGCCAGGCAGACCCCAGCAGGGAATCCGGCAGCCCCAGGCTGATGAAAGCCAGATAAATAATCGGCAAAAGAAGCTGTGCCATGGGTTGTCACCCTCCCTTCCGGGTGTTATACTTGGTGTGTGCCTCTGGTAGAATAATACCACGAAATCGACACGATCGGTAGAACAAAAGCACCGGATTTATACAACAAATCCGGCTTCGTCAAAAAAAGCTTCAAAGTTTTGCGGAAAGGAACTGTTCAATATGGCATATCAGACAGGCTGCGCCACCCATGCAGTCATCGACATCGGGCTGGCCCCCAGCGGGACATCCTTGCCTCGGCCGATGGGCGCGAGCAGGTCCAGCACGGAAGTGCCCTGTTCCCCATCGCCTGCTACGCCGAGGGCCTGAAAAGCTACTCGGTGGCGTGGCACTGGCATGAGGAGTTCGAGTTCATCCTCGGGGTCAAAGGGCCGCTGATGGTGGACGTCAACAAGGCCCGGCTGACCCTGCGCACCGGGCAGGGCGTGTTCCTGAACGCCGGGGTCCTCCATGCGGTGGAACAGGCGCAGGAGGGCGACGCCCTGCTCCACTCCGGGGTGTTCCACCCCCGGCTCGTGGGCGGCATGGATACGGTGTTCTGGCAGAAGCTCATCCGCCCCTGCAGCAGCCCGGTGCCCCGGCCTTTTTCCTGCTGGACGAGGCCGTGCCCTGGCAGCGGGAGGTGCTGATCTGCCTGCGGGAGGCCTGGCAGGAGGTGGCCGACGAGCCCTTCGACTACGAGAACCGGGTGCGGTATCACCTCTCGGCGGCGCTGCGGCTGCTGAGTACCCAGTGCGTGGGCGGCCGGACCAAGGTCTCGCAGCAGGAGCAGATCGCGGCCGAGCGGATGAAGCAGATGCTCCGCTTTGTGGAGGAACATTATGCCGAGGAGCTGACGGTGGAGCGGATCGCTGCCTGCGTGGCCCTCAGCGAGAGCGCCTGCCTGCGCAGCTTCCGGCAGCTGCTGGGCATCACCCCATCCAGTACGTCAAGCAGTTCCGGGTGGAAAAAGGCCGCCGAGCTGCTCCGCTCTACCCGCCTGCGCACCGGCGAGATCGGGGCCGAGTGCGGCTTTACCGACCTGAGCTATTTTACAAAGACCTTCCGCGAGATCAAGCACTGCACCCCGAAGGAATACCGGGAAACATACTGTTTTTGAAAAAAAAGGAGACATGAACATGAAACAGCAAAATCTGACCCAGGGGCCCATCACAAAGGGCATCCTGCTGTTTGCCCTGCCGCTGATGTTCGGCAACCTGCTCCAGCAGATGTACAACATCGCCGACACCTGGGTGGTGGGGCGGTTCCTGGGGGCGGACGCCCTGGCCGCGGTGGGCTCGGCCTACACCCTCATGACCTTTCTCACCTCCATCCTGCTGGGGCTGTGCATGGGCAGCGGCGCAGCCGTCTCCATGCAGTACGGCAGCGGCGAGGCCGACCGGATGCGCCAGAGCGTGTTCCAGTCCTTTGTGCTGATCGCCTGCATTGCGCTGGTACTCAATCTGCTGGTCTATCTGGGGCTGGACGGCATCCTCTGGGTGCTGCAGGTCCCCGGGGAGCTGCGGGGCCTGATGAAGGACTACCTCCTCATCATCTTCCTCGGCATCACGGCCACCTTCCTCTACAACTACTTTGCAAACCTTCTCCGCGCCATCGGCAACTCGGTGGTGCCGCTGGTCTTTCTGGCTGTGTCGGCGGTGCTGAACGTGGCGCTGGATCTGGTCTGTGTGCTGGCGCTCGGCTGGGGCGTCCGGGGGCAGCGGCCGCCACCGTCTTTTTCCCAGTATGTCTCCGGCATCGGCATCGGTGTCTACACCCTCCTGCGCGAACCCCAGCTCTGCCCGGCGGGCCGACCTCCGGTGGGACCGGCAGAATCTGGCCGGGATCCTGAACCTCTCGGTCATGACCAGCGTCCAGCAGTCCATCATGAATTTCGGCATCCTGATGGTGCAGGGGCTGGTCAACAGCTTCGGCACCGTCATCATGGCGGCTTTTGCGGCGGCGGTGAAGATCGACTCCTTTGCCTACATGCCGGTGCAGGACTTCGGCAACGCCTTCTCCACCTATGTGGCCCAGAACTACGGTGCCGGGCAGTCCGACCGCATCCGGAAGGGCATCCGCAGCGCCGTGCTGACCAGCGCCGCCTTCTGCGTCCTCATCAGCCTTCTGGTCTGCACCTTTGCCCGGCCCCTGATGGGCATCTTCATTGACCCGTCCCAGACCGAGATCCTGGCCGCCGGGGTCCACTACTCTCCGCATCGAGGGGGCCTGCTATGTGGGCATCGGCCTTTTGTTCCTGCTCTACGGCTATTACCGCGCCGTCAACCGCCCGGGGATGTCGGTCATCCTGACCATCGCCTCCCTCGGCACCCGGGTGGCTCTGGCCTATCTGCTCTCCGCCACCGCCCTGGGCGTCACCGGCATCTGGGTCAGCGTCCCCATCGGCTGGGCCCTCGCCGACTGCATCGGCGTGGGGTATTATTATCTGAAGCAGAAAAATCAGCCTGCCTGAGCGGCCGCTCTGGCTTTCCCCCGCCTCCCCCTCGCCTTTTGCGGTGGGATGTGCTATACTGGGCAGGAAAACGAATCCACCGGGAAATGAGGTTTGAACCATGGAGATCATCATCCAACAGGCAATTCTACACGTGCTGGACACCACGATGGACGCGCCGGTGCTCAGCGGCGGCGGCATGGAGCTGACGGCGGAAAAACCGCCTACCTCCAGAACCATATCGAGAAGCTGCTGGCCAGCGACGACATCCGCCAGTGCCGTCCCCTGCCGGACTCGGCGTTCCGCAATGAGCTGGAACACAACGGCGACTTTGTGGACCTGTCCTGCCGCATTGCGGGGGTGCTGTTTGATTATATGCATGCCCACACCACCATCCCCGGGGCAGACCTTGCGGTGGTGGATTTCACCCGCGACGGCGAACCCTGGCTGGGCATCCTGAAGCTGAACTACAAAAACGGCTACACCCACTACACCGAGACGGTGGAGGGTGCCCCGGTCAACTCCATCATCCAGCAGCGGGCCTGCCTGCCCACCCAGAGCGGCAAGGTGGAGGAGGGCGCTCTGGTCAACCTGACCGACTATTCCATGCGCCTGTTGGAAAAGAAGTACGACATCGACGGCCACAAGGAGTTCTACCTGTCCACGGTGGTGTTTCAGTACACCCAGGCCGAACCGGAAAAGAAAAAAAGCTGCAGGCCATCCAGGAGGCTGCAGCTCAGGCTGTGAAAGATACGTATGAGGACGAGCCCCACGCCGACGCGCAGGTGGCCATGCTGATCGCAAACCAGGCCGCCGACAACGACAATCAGGTGTCGGTGGAGCAGGTGCGCCGCCAGCTGGAAGAGGACTATCCGCTGGCCGCCGTGCCCTTCGACGACTATGTGGAGAAGAGTGATGTGCTGGACTACGCCCAGCAGCCGGTGACCGTGACCCCCGCCCGCATCCGCCGCATGGAGAGCCGCAGCATCCACACCGCCAACGGCATCGAGGTGAAGATCCCCACCGAGCTGCTGAACGACGAATCCGAGGTGGAATTCCTGCACGACGCCGATGGCAGCGTGTCGCTGCTGATCAAAAATGTGATCCTGTAAGGGCTCACAGCACCCGTTCCAGCGTTTCCATCAGAACATCCACATCAATGGGTTTTGCCACGTGGCCGTTCATCCCGGCAAAAAGCCTCAAATTTCGCAACAAAACGCCCCCGGACCATGGAGAGAACAGGTCCGGGGGTTCTATCGTCCGCTTGTTCAGCGATTCAGCTGCTTGTTCCGGTACATATCCCGGTCAGCCTTGTGGTAAGCATCGGTATAATCAAAGGGCCCTTCGGTGACGGTGTGGTAGCCGAAGGCCACATCCAGCCGGAGACGGTCATCGCTCTTCCGGGCAAGTTCTGCCTGGATCTTCGCGATCAGGGCTTCGGCCTGCTGCGCGGAGCAGTGGCTGCAGACCATGGCAAACTCGTCCCCGCCCAACCGCAGGGCAATGCTCTCGGGGGCAGTTGTTCCTGCAGGGTGTGTGCCACCTGCATCAGCAGCAGGTCACCGTAGGTGTGGCCGTAGGTATCGTTGACCCGCTTGAGGTAGTTGCAGTCCCCCATGATGACGGTGATGGGCAGCTGTGACTGTTTCAGCCGCTCGGCACCCCACAGGGGCCACATAGTTGCGGTTGTACAGGCCGGTCAGACTGTCGTGGACCGAAAGCTCCTCCACCCGCTTTTCCAGCCGGATGCGCTCGGTGATGTCGTTGATGAAACCGACGATACCCACGATCTTCCCGTCCATCCGCACGGGGTTCTTCTTGATCTGGAAATACCCGGGGCCGTCATCCCGCGGCACTTCGCTGATGTATTCGATCCCCTGACCGGTGGGGTCAGACCAGATCTCAAGATCCGTCTTGCCCAGGATATCATCCCTTCTCCCTTTTTTCTGCGGGCTGAGATGTCCCACATCCGAAAGAAAAAAGATAACGGCAGTCCGCATCCTTGAAGAACAGGTTGGCCGGCGTATTTTTCAGGAAGGTCAGGAGCACATCGTAGTCCATCTGATGGTCATCTTCTTTTTTATGTTTTTTCCGTTTTGTTACTCTGCAGAATTGAGCCGTTCTTTGTGGTATTGCAGCGTGTACAGCTGATAGTAGCGTCCGTGCTGTGCCAGCAGCTCCTGATGCGTGCCCTGCTCCAGGATCCTGCCATGGGAGAGTACGATGATGTTGTCGGCGTGCTGGATGGTGGACAGCCGGTGCGCCACGATGAGCATGGTGCCCACCGAGCGCATCTTCTCCAGCGAATCCTGGATCAGCAGCTCGGTCTCGGTGTCGATGTTGGCGGTAGCCTCGTCCAGGATCATAACGCTTGGCTTGTGGATGATCGTCCGCGCAAAGCTCAACAGCTGGCGCTGCCCGGCGGAGAAGTTATTCCCGCGCTCGCGGACCTCCTCATCCAGACCATGCTCCAGCTTGTCGATGAAGCGGTCGGCGTTGACGTAGCGGCAGACCTGCAGGATCTCCTCGTCGGAAATGCCCTCCTCCCGCAGGACGATGTTGCTGCGGATCGTGCCCGAGAAAAGGAACACGTCCTGCAGCATCTGCCCGAAGTGCTTCCGGAGCGAAGAGATCTTGATCTTCCGGATGTCGATGCCGTCAATGAGGATCTCGCCCTTCTGGAACTCGTAGTTGCGGCAGATCAGGGAGAGGATGGTACTCTTGCCGGAGCCGGTGGAGCCCACGAAGGCCACGGTCTGGCGGGGGTCCACATGGAAGGACACCCCTTCAGCACCCACTCGCCGGGGATGTAGCTGAACCAGACATCCCGGAACTCGATCTCGCCCTTCACCTCGTCCAGTTCGATGGCGTCGGGGGCGTCCGTCATCTTCGGCCGGATGTCCATGATGGAGAACACCTTCTCGGAAGAGGCCATTGCCGACTGCAGCCAGTTGAACTGCTCGGCCAGGGTCTGGATGGGGTTGAAGAACTTGGAGATATACATATAAAAGGTGACGATGGTGCCGCTGGAAATGGTCTGCCCCAGGAAGGTGACGTGGTTCAG
>VOFC01004375.1_pt1 | contig 30635 bp, 46 predicted proteins | sample 5384161 | NCBI WGS metagenome assembly VOFC01 (sample SAMN12384722, study PRJNA508395) | human gut metagenome | isolation source: healthy gut B | host: Homo sapiens
GCTGACTACCCTCGGTACGGGCGCGATCTTCCCTGACCACCACGCATGTCACCACCAAGGTAACGCCGGTTTCCGTACTGAACGATGTCTGCCGCGCTGTGCCGATCCCGGTCGTCGCGATCGGCGGCCTGAATGCGGACAACATGGATGTGCTGTCGGAAAGTCCGATCGCAGGCGTTGCGGTTGTCTCCGCTGTAATGAAGGCGGCGGACCCTGCCGCCGCGGCAGCGCATATCAAGGAAAAAAATTCGATAAAATGCGTACAAAATAAATGCAGACTGCAATAAAAAGGCTCCCGAAAGCGTAATCGGGAGCTTTTTTTCTGTATTTATGCGGCATCCTGGAGTTCCTCGACCGCTTCCTGTCTGGCGTCGGCGGAAAACAGGAACGCGCCGTCTGCGTCATATACCTCGATGTGTCCGTTTACATATTCCAGCGTGCAGTTCATGTTGCGCGCCTCCCCTCGTTTTCGATGGTTTTATTATACCGAAGAATAAGGGAAATAAAGCGGACTTATTGCGCCGCTGTCACTCGATCTGCTGGAGGAACATACGCTTCTTGAGGAAGGTGCGCACTTCGTCGGCCTGCGGGATGGAAGGCGCTGCGCCGGCACGGGAAACCGCGAGGGCGGCAGCGGCAGAGGCCTCGCAGAGTGCTGCCTGCGGCGATTTGTGTGCGCAGGCGGCCGCGAGGAAATAGCCGCAGAAGGTATCGCCTGCACCGGTCGTGTCCACGGTCTTGACCGGGAAGGCCTCCTGCACGTATTCTGCGCCGCCGAGAAAGGCGATTGTGCCACGTTCGCCTGCTGTCCCGACAAGAGCTGCCGAGGGGAACCGGAGATGCAGATGCTCGAGCAGGGTTGCCGGTGCAGTGCCAGGGGCGGCGTTTGCGAGAAGCGCCGCCTCGCTCTCATTGACGATAAACATATCCACATCGTCAAGCGGCAGCGCATCGGGATTCACCGGGAAGGGTGAGGGGGTTGAATACTACGCGGAAGCCGAGACCGTGCGCACGGCGGATGATGCTGTCGGTGAGGCTGGTCTCGTTCTGAAGCAGGACGATATCTCCGTCGCTGCCGCAGGCGAACACATCCTCAAGATACGTGTGCGTCAGCCCGCGGTTTGCGCCGCCCCAGACGAGAATGCGGTTCTGTCCGCCGGCGTCGACCTCAATGACAGTGTGACCGGTGGGAATGTCGAGCCGGAGCAGATGACCGGCATCCGCTCCCGGCTTCTTCGAGCAGAGAGGCAAGAAAGCCGCCGTCCGGGGCCGATCGCGCCGCCGTGGATGACCTCCGCGCCGGCACGCGCTGCGGCGATCGACTGGTTGAGGCCCTTTCCGCCTGCAAAGACCGTGTGGCTCTTTGCGGTAACGGTCTCTCCCGGACGGACAAATTCCTCGACAGTGTAAACGTTATCAATGTTCAGCGAACCGAAATTAAGTATCTTCATGGGTTTTCCTCCTGTTCTGAAGCAGCCTTCCCGCCGCTCTGACGGTGAGGGGCGAACGGATGCGAGCGGATTTTTTCTGCGCAGCCTCGCGCAGACTGCTGTCCTCGATATGGGTATAGATCATGGTCGTGCTGACGCTTGTGTGCCCCAGAATAGTCTGGAGCGTGCGGATGTCAACGCCGTTCTGATACATGAGTGTTGCGGCGGTGTGGCGCAGCTTGTGTGCGGAATATTTATGCGTGTTAAGACCGGCCTGACCGACGTATTTCTTGACGAGCCATTTCACCGTCTGGACACTGATGCGGTTGCGGTTGCGGCTGATGAACAGCGCGTTTTTATCCCCTGTCGTGCGGGCGGAGACGGTGCGGCAGGTACTGGTTGATCGCGTCGGCGCAGGCCTCGTTCAGATAGACCGTGCGCTCCTTGCCGCCCTTTGCCGGTGACGCGCACGGTATCACGCTGAAAGTCGGTAAGATTGAGACCGACGAGCTCGGATACGCGCAGACCGCAGTTGAGAAACAGCGTCAGAATACAGTAATCGCGCTCGGCGTATTCGCCCTGCACGGCTTCGAGCAGTTTTACGCTGTCATCGGCGGTCAGATACACCGGAAGCGTTTTGCGGATGGTCGGGGACTCGAGGCTTGCCATCGGATTGGTCTCGAGCAAATGCTTTTTGTCGGTCAGATAGCGAAAGAATGCGCGGATCGCGGAGACCTTGCGCGCGCGCGAATTTACGCTCAGGCCGAACTCGGTATCCGGACTGTTCTGCTGCGTGGGGCGCTCACCGGACATGTATTCCAGATAATCATAGGCATCGCTCAGCGTCACGGTTTTGAGAAAGTCAATGTCGATATCATCGATGGCAATGCGGTCGATCGGCAGCTCGCGCGGCACGAGACCCTTGTTGTGCTTGAGCACACGCAGGAACAGCCGCAGATCGAGATAATATTCGTGGGCGGTCCTGGCGGACTTGCCCTGAATGGTCGAAATATAGGTCAGAAAATCGCGCAGGATGCGCGGCGCATCGGCGGCGTATTCGGACATCGGTCGCTCCATGCGGAAAACCTCCTTTGTATGGGGCATATCATTTCAAAATAAGTATATAGCACAAAGCCTGCGGGATTTTCGAGAACTTATTGATTTTTCACGCGTGCAGCGGTATAATAAGTCCAATAAAACACCCGGAAAGAAGGCGCGTTTTCATGCCGAAAAGCTCGAACCAGAAGCTGAAGCTCCTTTACCTGCGGCGAATCCTGCTCGAAGAGACCGACGATAATCATCACCTGAATGCAGAACAGCTGGTCTCCAAACTGGAACAGCTGGGCATCAATGCCGACCGAAAGACGATCTATGCAGATGTGGCGGCCCTGCAGGACTATGGCATGGATATTTTTCTCCAGCGCGGTCCGGGCGGCGGCTACAGCGTTTCCTCACGCGAGTTCGAACTCCCCGAGCTCAAGCTGCTCGTAGACGCGATCCAGTGCTCACGGTTTATCACGGAAAAGAAAAGCCGCGAGCTGATCGGCAAGATTGAGTCTCTTGCAAGCAGGGAAGAAGCGCGGCAGCTTCAGCGCCAGGTCTATGTCAGCGACCGCCTGAAAAACATTGATGAGAAGATCTACTACAATATCGACGCCCTGCACCGCGCGGTGTCGAGTGGCGTGAAAATTCGATTTCTGTATTTCAACTGGGCACTCGATTTCACACGCCGGGATAAAATCTACCGGAATTACCGTCATGACGGCGCATATTACTGCGTCAGCCCGTGGGCGCTGACATGGGACAATGAAAACTATTACCTCATCGCTTACGACCCGTCTGCGCCGGAAGGCTCGCGCATCCGCAACTACCGCGTTGACAAGATGGAAAACATCCAGCTGACTGAAGAAAAACGTGAGGGTGCGCAGCATTTCCGCGGCAGTTTCAGTCCGGCAGCGTATTCGCGCAAGATGTTCGGCATGTTTTCCGGGCATGAGGAGATCGTGCGCCTGCGCTGCCGCAAGGATGCCATCAACATCCTGCGCGACCGCTTCGGCAAGGAGCTAATGGTGCAGCCGGACGACGGGGCACACATTTTTTCGCGAGCGTGACCGTGGCGCTCAGTCCGCAGTTTTACGCATGGGTGGTCGGCCTGAATGGCGCAGTGCGCATCGTTACACCGCAGCACGTCTGTGACAGCTTTCGAAAGCTGCTGCTGGAACAGCTTGAAGAATAACAGAAAACAGTCCTCCGCCGGTTTGGCTGCCGGAACGGAGGACTGCTGTTTTTCTGAAATTATTCCCAGTCGACCTTGTGCTGGAGCGGACCGGAGCCGCGGCCGAGGTCGAGACCATAGGCGATGCAGGCGGTGAGATACTGCTTGGCGCGGCGGACGCTCGTCGCAAGAGAATGTCCCTCGGCGAGGTTGCAGGCGATCGCGGAGGACAGCGTGCAGCCGGTGCCGTGTGTGTTGGGGTTGTCGATGCGCGGCGAGGGAAACCAGTGACAGGTTTCACCGTCAAACAGCAGGTCATCTGCACAGTCGGCAAGATGCCCGCCCTTGACGAGCACAGCGCCGCCGGTTTTCGCAGCGATTTCCTTTGCTGCCTGCTCCATGCCGTCTCGGTCGGTGATCTCGTGGCCGCAGATGGCGGCGGCCTCGTGCAGATTAGGCGTGACGAGCGTGCACAGGGGAACAGATCGCCTATGAGCGCGTCGGCTGCGTCCCTTTGCAGCAGAACCTGACCGCTCGATGACATCATGACCGGATCGAGCACGATATTTTTCGCGTGATGCGCACGCAGACACTCTGCGGTCTTATGTATGATCTCCTTATCGTACAGCATGCCGATCTTGACAGCATCCGGGCGGATGTCCTCAAAAACGCAGTCGATCTGCCTGCCGACGAGATCGGCCGGCACAGCCTGCATGCCGGTCACATGAAAGGTGTTCTGTGCGACGACAGCAGAAATAACCGCCATGCCGTATACCCCGTGAGCCTCGAAGGTCTTGAGGTCGGTCTGAATGCCCGCACCGCCCGTCGGGTCGGTACCTGCAATGCTGAGTACATTTTTCATTGTTCTGTTTCCTCCAGTCCGCTGCCATCAAAGGCAGGAATAAAGCTCTCGCTGATCGACTCGTCCTGCTGAAAGAAGCCGCCAAGACCGAGCTCACGGAACTCTACGCAGGCTGTTTCGTACTCTTCGGCGGTGATCGTCGGTCTAGCTCGGGATATTCGCCCATATCAAAGGGAGTGTACTGCCGCATGAGGCTGACGAGCACGCAGTTTCCCCAGCGCACAGCAATATCACGCAGTATCTGCGAGGTGTCGCCGCCGAGACCGGGCAGCATGAGGTGACGGATGACCGTGCCGCGCGTCAGCATGCCGTTTTCATCAAATTGCGGCGCACCGGTCTGACGCACCATTTCATCGATGGCAGGAACCGCGAAATCGCGGTAATCCTGTGCATGCGAGTAGAGGCCGGCGTAGTACCTGCTGTAATACTTGTAGTCGGGCAGATAAATGTCGATCTGTCCGTCGAGCAGGTGCAGCGTCTCGATACATTCGTAGCCACTCGAGTTGTAAACGACAGGGAGGGCAAGGCCTTCGTTCCGGGCAAGCGTGAGCGCGCGGATGATCTGCGGCACATAGTGTGCACCTGTAACGAGATTGATGTTGGCGGCGCCTTTGCGCTGAAGCGAGAGAAAGGTGGCGGCAGAGCTTTCCTCTGTAATCATTCGGCCTGCGGCCTCTCGGCGGCTGATGGCACGGTTCTGGCAGAATACGCAGCCAAGCGAGCAGTGCGAGAAAAATACCGTTCAGGCCTTTTTGCTCCCGAAATGACCGGCTCCTCCCACAGATGCAGCGATGCGCGCGCTGCTTCGACGGAAGCGCCTGCACCGCAGACGCCGCGCATTTTGTTCTGTCCGCACCGCAGGCGCGCGGACAGAGCTTGCAGTTTTCAGCAGACTCATCAAAATTCGTTCCCTCCATTAAGATATATTATAGCGCATTTTTGTATGGAAATAAAGGGGCGGCGTGTTATAATAAATCATAATGCCGAAAATTTATACGGTGATAACAGAGTGATTATGTAGGAGATACAGGATATGAAAATTTCTGAACTTTTGAAGCAGGACAAAGGTCACCCTCTCCTTTGAGGTGTTTCCGCCCAAGACGAGCAGCAGCTATGAGTCGGTAGCCAGGGCAACGCAGGAGATTGCGGCGCTGAGACCGGATTTCATGAGCGTAACCTACGGCGCAGGCGGCGGCACGAGCGCGCACACCGTCAATATCGCGGCTGACCTCAAGAAAAAGTACGACGTTACCGTTCTGACGCATCTGACCTGCGTATCCTCCACCCGTGAGCATGTTGCAGCGATGGTAAAAAAATACAAGGAATGCCGGTATCGAAAATATTCTTCGCTGCGCGGCGACATTCCCGGAGGGCGGCGCTCCGCATAACGACTACCACTATGCAGCGGAGCTTGTGCGCGACATCAAGGCGCAGGGCGACTTCTGCATCGGCGGCGCATGCTATCCGGAAGGTCATGTAGAGGCAGCCAACAAGACCGAGGACATTCACCACCTGAAGGAAAAGGTGGAGGCAGGCTGTGAGTTCCTGACCACGCAGATGTTCTTCGACAACAACATCATGTATAATTTTCCTGTACCGCATCCGCGAGAAAAAGGGCATCACGGTTCCGGTCATTGCAGGCATCATGCCGGTAACCAACGTCAACCAGATCAAGCGCATCACCTCAATGTCCGGTACTTACCTGCCCGAGCGCTTCAAGGCGATCGTTGACCGCTTTGGCGACAACCCGGCGGCGATGAAGCAGGCGGGCGTGATCTACGCGACCGAGCAGATCATCGACCTTTTCGCCAACGGCGTCAACCACATCCACGTTTACTCGATGAACAAGCCGGAAATCGCAGCAGGCATTCAGGCCAGCCTGTCGGAGATCCTCGGATGATCTCTGGACCGCGCGGAAGCGCATGCGCTATATGGGTTATCACGGTGCGCGAAGCCGGACGGCAGTAGCGGAGAGCCTGGACGCTGCGCCGCCGAAGCTCGCAGCAGGCGGCTGTGCAGAAGCCGAAAAGCATCTCCGCCCGTGTTCCCGCTGCCTTCACCGGGGACGCGCAATACGATCGCAGATCGGTGATCTCACCGTCACAAGCAAAAATCTGGCACGCAACCTCAGGGCTGCACGGGCGTTTACCTGATGGCGGCGACACTCGGCATCGGCGCGGATCGGCTGATCGCGCGCGCTTCGGCAGTCCGCATGAGCGATGCTGTTATTTATCAGGCGGCGGCGGCGGCCATGATCGAGACCTGCTGTGATGAGGTGAACGAGCGCATGCGGCACGGCGGAGCAGGAGGGGCACTGTACTGCCGTCCGCGCTTCAGTCCCGGCTACGGCGATTTTCCATCGAGCATCAGCGTGCGCTGCTTGCCTTGACCGACGCGACCCGGCGGCTGGGCGTCACCCTCAGCGAATCGAACCTGATGAACCCGCTCAAGAGCGTCACCGCCGTGATTGGGCTGTCGGATACCCCGCAGCGGGCGCGGATTCGCGGCTGTGACTTTTGCGCGATGCGGACGCGCTGCAATTTGCGAAAGGCAGGAAAAACCTGTGGAACATAAGCTGACTTTTCTGGATGGCGCAATGGGCACGATGCTCCAGCGCCACGGGCTAAAGCTCGGTGAAATTCCTGAGCTGCTTGCTATCACCAACCCGGATTTGCTGACGAATATCCACCGGCAATATATTGAAGCGGGCACGGAAATCGTCTATGCGAACACGTTCGGGGCGAATCGGCGGAAGATGCAGAAAACGCCCTACACGGTCGCGGATGTGGTGTCTGCCGCCATTGCAGCGGCGAAAAAGGCTTGCATCGGCACATCCGCCCGCGTCGCGCTGGATATTGGCCCCTTGGGCGAACTGCTTGAACCGATGGGCACGCTGCCGTTCGAGACGGCGGTGGATATGTTCGCGGAGATTGTGGACGCGGGCGTGAACGCGGGCGCTGACCTCATCTGCATCGAGACGATGACCGACCTGTACGAGGCAAAAGCCGCCCTGCTTGCCGCAAAGGAGCATTCGACGCTGCCTGTGTGGGTGACGATGAGCTTCGACGCAACCGGGCGCACCTTCACCGGCTGCACAATTCCGTCCATGGCGCGGACGCTGGAAGGCTTGGGCGCGGACGCCATTGGTCTGAACTGCTCGCAGGGGCCGAAGCAGCTGCTGCCGCTCTTTCAGGAGCTTTGCCGTGTGACGACCCTGCCCGTGATTGCCAAACCGAACGCGGGTCTGCCCGATCCGGTTGATGGGCATTATGACCTGCCGCCGGAGGAGTTCGCCCGCACGATGGTGGATGTGGTGGGCGCGGGCGTGAGCATCGTCGGCGGCTGCTGCGGCACGAACCCCGACTACATCCGCGCGCTGCACGATGCTGTGCACACCATGACGCCCGGCGCGCGCGACATTCATCACGGCAGCTTCCTCTGCACGCCGACGATGCCGCTGGAAATCTCCGGCGTGCGGGTCATTGGCGAAAGAATCAACCCGACGGGCAAAAAGCGCTTCCAGCAGGCGTTATTGGCGGGCGATTTGGATTACATCGTCGATGTCGCCATTGCGCAGGTGGACGCGGGCGCGCAGATTCTGGACGTCAACGTCGGCTATCCGGGCGTGGATGAAGTCGCCATGCTCCCGCGCGTGGTCAGGAAATTGCAGGAAGCGGTGGATGTGCCGCTTCAGCTGGATTCCACCAACGCCGCCGCACTGGAAGCCGCCCTGCGCGTCTATAACGGCAAAGCGGCGGTCAACTCCGTCAACGGCGAAGAGAAAGTGCTGCAAACGCTGCTGCCGGTGGTGAAAAAATACGGCGCGGCAGTCGTCGGTCTGGCGCTGGACGAGAAGGGCTTGCCCAAGACGGCGGCGGAGCGCGTCGCAATCGCGAAGCGCATTGTGGCGGCGGCGGAACGCTTCGGCATCCCCCGCGAGGACGTGTTCATCGACTGCCTGACGCTGACCGTTTCCGCCCAGCAGGATCAGGCGGAGGAGACGCTCGCCGCCGTCCGCACGGTGCACCGCGACATGGGGCTGCAAACCGTGCTCGGCGTGTCGAACATTTCCTTCGGGCTGCCGAACCGCCTGCTGATGACGCAGACGTTCCTGATTCGCGCGCTGAACGAGGGCTTGACGCTGCCTATCATCAACCCGAATCAGAAGGAAATCATGGACGCGGTCGCGGCGTTCCGCGTGCTTAGCGGCGAGGACGAGGCGTGCGCGGCGTATGTCGAGCGCTTTGGCTCGGAAGCCGCGCTTGCCGCTGAAAAGCAGCGCGCCGCCGCTGTTTCGTCTGCCCCGACCGCGAAAGCAGCTGCCGCCGTCACCAACCTCGATGACGCGATTATCCGCGGCCTCAAGGCAGACGCAGCGCGCTTGGCGAAGGAAGCGCTGGCGACCGAAAACGAATTGTCGCTGGTTGAAAAGCACCTGATTCCCGCCTTGGACAAGGTTGGCACGGACTACGAGCGCGGCGTGGCGTTCCTGCCGCAGCTGCTGGGCGCGGCACAGGCGGCGCAGGCGGTGTTCTCCGTCATCCGCGACAGCTTGGCGGCGAAGGGCGGCGAACCCGTCAAGAAGGGGCGCATCGTGATTGCGACGGTCAAGGGCGATATCCACGACATTGGCAAGAACATCGTCCGCACGGTGCTGGAAAACTACGGCTACGACGTGCTGGATTTAGGGCGCGACGTGCCGCCGGAAACGGTGGTGGACGCGGTGGTGAAGGAGAACATCCGCCTTGTCGGTCTGTCCCGGACAGCGGAAATGCCGATCTCGTGCGCCGGACGCTTTTCGCGGCGCTCGCGGCGGTCGTAAACATATTCCGCCTTGTAGGGCAGGGCGGAGGCAACTGCGTCTGCGAGCATGATCGCCGTGCCGGACGGCGCGTCGAGCTTCTGATTGTGGTGCTTCTCGATGATCTCAACGTCGTACTTGTCGCCGAGAACGGAAGCGGACTTCTTGAGCAGCTCGCTCATCAGGTTGATGCCGATGGACATGTTGCCCGAACGGAATACCGGAATGGAGGCGGAGGCTGCGCGGATGCGGTCAAGCTGCTCGGCGCTGTGGCCGGTGGTGCAGATCACGACCGGCGTGCCGTGCTGCTCGCAGTAATCGAGCAGACGCTCGGTCAGCGCGGCGTTCGAAAAGTCGATGACAACATCGCAGTCGCCCTGAAACTCCGCAAAATCCTTGTAAATCGGGAAATCTGCGTACTGTTCCGTGCGAATATCAAAGCCGACAACGATTTCCATGCCGTCTGCCGCTGACAATATCGTTGATGACATGGCCCATGCGGCCGCAGCAGCCGGAAAGTGCAATTTTCAACATCTTTTTCTGTTATAGCTCCTTTAGATCTTGCAGCCGGCGTTTTCCAGCTCGCGCTTGATGTACGCGATGTGCTCCTCGCTCGGCTCAACCAGCGGCAGACGCAGACCGCCGACCTTCCAGCCGAGCAGCTCCATAGCCTTCTTGACTGGGATCGGGTTGACCTCGCAGAACAGTGCATCGATCAGATCGTGATACTGCAGCTGCAGCTTAGCAGCCTCCGGATAACGGTTTTCAAAGGCACAGCTGCGTGAGATCGTGGGTCAACCTGCGGTGCAACGTTGGAACAGCACCGGAAATAACGCCCTTTGCGCCGAGCGACATCATCGGAACGATCTGGATCGTCGTTGCCGGACCATACGTTCAGGTTGTCGCCGCACTTCGCCATGGTTTCAGCCAGCAGCGAGAAGTTGCCGGAAGCAGCCTTGAGGCCGTTGATATTCGGGTGCTTAGACAGCTCATACAGGGTATCGGCGGTGAAGGAAACGCCGGTACGGCTCGGCACGTTGTACAGAACGATCGGAAGATCGCAGCAGTCTGCGATTGCGGTGTAGTGTGCGATCAGGCCGCGCTGCGTAGTCTTGTTATAGTACGGCGTAACCGACAGACCGGCATCTGCGCCGCATTCAGCTGCAAACTTGGTCAGCTCAATGGCGTATGCGGTGTCGTTGGAACCCGTGCCGGCAACGACCGGAACACGGTGGTTGACATACTTGCAGCACCATGCCAGTGCTTCGCGGTGCTCCTTGTCGTGCAGGGCGGGAGGCCTCGCCGGTCGTGCCGCAGACGATGATCGCATCAGTATGATGTGCAATCTGGTAGTCGATAATGCGGCCGAACTCCTCGTAGTTTACCTCACCGGTGGACTTGAACGGGGTGATGATCGCAACACCCGCACCGGTAAAACAGGCTTCTTCATAGTAAAGAATGTCCTCCTTAGCGGTCCATATAGCCCTCGGCGCACAGCAGCTCTGCCATCAGAACAGCGCCGCCTGCTGCGCCGCGCAGAGTATTATGCGACAGGCTGACGAACTTGTAATCAAAAATGGTGTCCTCGCGCAGACGGCCGATGGTGACGCCCATGCCATTCTCGGTCATGCGGTCGAGCTTGGTCTGCGGACGGTTATCCTCTTCGCAGTAGGTGAGATAGTGCTCGGGAGCGGACGGCAGGTTCAGCTCCTGTGCGCGGCCCTTGAAGCTGTTCCAGCGCTCGATCATGACTTCCTTGGAGGGCTTGTTCTTGAACTTGACGGAAGCCGCAGCCATGTGACCGTCAGAGCAGGCAACGCGCAGGCACTGCGCAGAGATGACCGGGACAGTCGCCGGCTCGATGTGGTCGCCCTCGATGTGGCCCCAGATCTTCAACGGCTCCTGCTCGCTCTTTTCCTCCTCGCCACCGATGTAAGGAATCAGGTTATCTACCATCTCGGGCCAACGTTCAAAGGTCTTGCCGGCACCAGAGATGGCCTGATAGGTACAGACGGAAACCTCGGTCGGCTCGAAGTCCATCAGAGCGGACAGCGCCGGAACATAGGACTGGATCGAGCAGTTGGACTTGACCGCGATAAAGCCGCGCTTGGTGCCCAGACGCTTGCGCTGTGCCGGGATGATCTCAGCGTGGTCGGCATTGATCTCCGGAATGATCATCGGAACGTCCGGGGTGCCGCGGTGAGCGGAGTTGTTGGAGCAGACCGGGCACTCGAGCTTTCGCATACTTTTCCTCGAGAGCGCGGATCTCGTCCTTCTTCATATCGACCGCGCAGAAGATGAAATCGACCTTGGAGGCGATCTCCTCTGCGTCTGCGGTTGCGTCGTACATGACCATGTCCTTGTACTTGTCGGGCATCGGAACGGTCATCTTCCAGCGGCCTTCACAAGCCTCGGCATAGGTCTTGCCCTTGTTGCGCGCAGATGCTGCGAGAGCAACGACCTCGAACCACGGGTGGTTTTCCAGCAGCAGGGTGAAGCGCTGACCGACCATACCGGTCGCGCCGACGATGCCTACTTTGTACTGCTTCATGTTTATCAAATCCTTCCAGAAAGGTGTAATAACGTGTGTGTGATGCATCCGGCGGATATCCACTGCAACTTTTTCACCGGCAGCGGCAGTTTTCTGTGAGAAATATCACGCTGTGTGCCAAATATCAGAAAAATACCGGTTGAAAAACCGGTATGACCTATACTATAATAGAAAGAGCGGAAAAAATCGCCGCCGCTTTCTAAACAGAATAGCTCTCCACCGGCATTTCTGCTGATGACAGACGCTGGGATTTTATCCGCAGCATCCAGTCACGGTCCTGCCGCAACAGAACGACCGACTTCGGCGGAAGACCCTTTTTCGGCTGATGAACGGGTTTGCGGACCCTGTCAGGCGATACTGATGAAAACCGCGCCTCTATCTGTATCAGATACTTTTCCTTCTTATTTTAAGAATAAGGCGATATATTTGTCAATAAGAAGAAGGCGGCAAAATAAACAATTTCTAACAGGAGTTGAACAGAAAATGAAACGCTGTTTTTCGGCGCTGCGCCGTGCGCGGCGGTCTGACCGGCACGCTGGCCGTGCCTGCGGCGGGTGCTGCAAGCACGGATACCACGCTTCGTGTCGGTCTGACAGTCGGCGGAGCGTCCTCGTTCGCCACACCCATGCTGGAAAATGTCTCCGGTGAGAGCACCGGCTATACGGTCGGAACGGTAAGCGGCACGACTTTCCAAGAGCGCCGCTTCGCTGGCAGTGCGCTTACCATCCGGCTGAATGATAAAAACGCCTTTGAGGTGTGCGATACCGAGACAGGCAAGGTGCTGTTTACGTCCGCCGAGGGTCTCGAGCAGCTGGCGATCCGGCCGAACAGCCGTCTGACCTGGTTCAAGGGCTATAAAGTGGTACGGCGATTTTGTCTATCGCCGCGCCTCGAACGGAAACATCACCGTTATAAACTATGTGAATGTCGAGGATTATGTGAAGGGCGTGCTGCCGTATGAGATCGACCCGGACTGGCCTGCCGACGCACAGAAGGCGCAGGCGATCTGCACGTTCGTTTGCACTCGGCACACACAAGCACGGACAGCTGATTACGATCTGTGCAACACCACGAACTGTCAGGTGTATCTGGGCGCCAGCCGCGCGACCGAGCGGCCTCGGATGCCGCGGTGAACGCCAACGGCGGGTGAAACGCTGTCGTACAACGGCAGCTCGGTCATCGGTTACTTTTTTCGTCGGACGGCGGCGCAACCGAGGACGCAGCGAACGTCTGGGGCGGCGATTACTGCGTATCTCAAGGGCAAGGCTGACCCGTATGAGGAAAAGGACAAGGACAAGTGGAGCGTGACGCTGACGCCGGCCGAGGTCAAGACCAAACTGACGAATGCCGGCTATTCGATCGGCACGGTCGCGAAGGTCGAGGTCACAAAGCGCACCGCGACGAACAATGTTGCCGAAGTGACCGTTACCGACACCGACGGCAAGAAGGTAACGCTGACGCGCAGCAGCGTGCGCACGGTTTTCGGTCTCAAGAGCATCAACTACTCGATTACCGCGAACGCTGCGGCGACGAGCTCACAGACAAAAACCGCTGTGCAGAAAACCGCATCCGCGACAAAGACGAGCGTTAAAATCTCCCCGTCGGTACATACAGTCACGGTTGACGGCAAGGTGGTGAAGCCGCAGGGCTACAACATCAACGGCAATAACTACTACAAGCTGCGCGATGTGGCGTGGATCCTGAACGGCACGGGCAGCGAATTCAACGTGACCTGGGACGGCGCGAACAACCGCATCCTGCTCAGTCCGAATGCGCCCTATGTCAAGGTGGGCGGCGAGATGAGCGATCCGTCGCGGCGGCCAAGAACTCTCACCCTCGACAGCGGCGGTCGCTGTGGGGAACAAGACCGTGCAGCTGACCGGCTATAATCGTAAACGATAACAACTACTACAAGCTGCGCGACATCGGCGATGCGCTCGGCTTTGCGGTGGACTGGGACCCGGAAGGCGTGGTCGTTATCCGCTCGGTCGACAAGACGACCGATGACAAAAAATGATACGTCTGACGGCAATAACGGTGGAAATGCAAGCAGCGATCAAAAAATAACAGCAATAATAATACCGGAATGACGGGCCGACCGTTAGAAACCGACCAGCTGGACGTTCAGCGGCGCAGGCTGGGGACACAGCGTCGGCATGAGCCAGTGGGGCGCTTACGCAATGGCGAAGCAGGGCTTCACCTATGAGGATATTCTGAAATTCTACTTCACCGGTATCGAAATAATCGAAATAATATGAGACAGGAGGTACAGCAGGTGGACGCAGGGCGAAAAACTGTCTTGCGCCCATGCTTTGTGATGAAGAAAGAGTGATTTTTATTTTGATCTGCCGGAACGGCTGATCGCCCAGCATCCGCTCGAGCAGCGCGACGCATCGCGCCTGATGGTGCTCGACCGCAAAGACGGCTCGGTGACACACCGCCATTTTCATGATATGCTCGAATATGTTAAAACCGGGCGACTGCATTGTCTTCAACAATTCGCGCGTTATTCCGGCGCGTCTGATGGGCCACGCAGTCGGCCATGTGACGCCGATCGAGGTTCTGCTGCTGACCGACAAGGGCGACGGCCTGTGGGAATGCCTGACCCGTCCGGGCAGAAAGACCCGCGCGGGCGTTGAGCTGACGTTTGGCGACGGCCTGCTGACCGCCGGTCGAGGCGGTGCAGCCGGACGGCAACCGACTGATCCGCTTCCACTATGAGGGCATTTTCCTGAGATTCTCGACAAGCTCGGCACGATGCCGCTGCCGCCGTACATTAAGGAAAAGCTGGAAGACCCGGAGCGCTATCAGACCGTTTACTCTAAAGACGCCCGGCTCTGCAGCCGCGCCGACCGCAGGTCTGCACTTTACGAAGGAGCTGCTCGAAGCGCTGAAGAACAAGGGCGTAAAGCTCGCGTTCGTCACGCTGCACGTTGGTCTGGGTACGTTCCGCCCGGTCAAGGAGGACGAGATCACCGATCATGTCATGCACTCCGAGTTCTATGTCATGGACGAGGAGACCGCGAAGATCATCAACGACACACGTGATGCAGGCGGCGACATCTGGGCGGTCGGCACGACGGCGACGCGCACGCTCGAGACCATCGCAGATGAGACCGGTCATGTCCGCGCACAGTCCGGCTGGACAGCGATCTTCATCTATCCGGGCTATCGCTTCAAGGCAGTCGATCATCTTGTGACCAACTTCCATCTGCCGGAGAGCACACTGATGATGCTGATTTCGGCATTTGCAACACGAGAAATGGTCATGAACGCTTATCAGGAAGCCGATCAGGGAAGAATACAGATTTTTCTCGTTCGGTGACAGCATGATGCTGTACTGATGCCGCAAACCCAGTATGTAATATGTAATTTGTGAGGAATATATGGGAATCGGAAAATTTAACCTAATCAAAACCGAAGGGCCGCGCCGCGGCGAGTTCTGCACGGCACATGGCGTGGTGCAGACGCCGGTATTCCAGAATGTCGGCACAGCCGGCGCGATCAAGGGGCGCGGTCGATGCGTTCGACCTCAAGGAGCTTGGCTGCCAGATCGAGCTGTCCAATACCTACCATCTGCACGTTCGCCCGGGCGATCAGATCGTCCGCAGATGGGCGGCCTGCACAAAGTTCATGCGCTGGGACGGTCCGATCCTGACCGACTCCGGCGGATTTCAGCTTTTCCCTTGCGCAGCTGCGCAGGATCAAGGAAGAGGGCGTGACCTTCCATTCGCACGTCGACGGCCGCAAGATTTCATGGGGCCCGAGGAGAGTATGCGCATCCAGTCGAACCTCGGCTCGGATATTGCGATGGCGTTTGACGAGTGTATCGAGAACCCCGCGCCGCGTGAGTATGTTAAAAACTCCATTGACCGTACCACGCGCTGGCTCAAGCGCTGTAAGGCCGAGCTTGACCGTCTTAACAGCCTGCCTGATACCGTCAATCCGCATCAGATGCTGTTCGGTATCAATCAGGGCGGCACCTTATGACGACCTGCGTATCGAGCACATGCAGGCAATTCGGAACTTGATCTGCCGGGTTATGCGATCGGCGGTCTGGCCGTCGGTGAAAGCACCGAGGTCATGTACCATATTCTTGATGTCGTCCTGCCGCACGCGCCGCAGAACAAGCCGCGCTATCTGATGGGCGTGTCGGCACACCGAGCAACATCATCGAGGGTGTTGCGCGCGGCATCGACTTCTTCGACTGTGTCATGCCGACCCGGAACGCGCGCCACGGTCATCTGTTCACGCACAGCGGCATCCTCAACCATCATGAATGCGAAGTACCAGACCGATGACCGCCCGATTGAGAAGGCTGTCAGTGCCCGACCTGCCGCCGCTTCAGCCGCGCATATCTGCGCCATCTGCTCAAGAGCGGCGAGATGCTGTCGCAGCGTCTGCTCGTCATGCACAACCTCTGGTTCTACAACCACCTCATGCAGGAGATCCGCGACGCGCTCGATGAGGGCCGATTCGAGGAATTCCGTGCAGAATACAGCGAAAAAAATGTCCAAGCGCATCTAAGGCCGCGCAGGATACAACAGAAAGCGTCTGCTGTGAGGGCAGGCGCTTTTTCTGGTTTTACGGAACTGTGTTCGCTCATATGCTGACCCGAGAGGGGAGGCGCAGGCAGGTGCGGTTTCGGAAAAAGACAGTGCTGTATGCGGCCGGGGTGCTCGCGTGCGGTAATATCGCCCCCTGCAGGTGCTCGGATTTGTCTATCGCGTGGTGCTCAGCCGCTTTGCAGGCGCAGAGGGTCTCGGCATGTACCGACTTGCTAATTCGGTGTATCTGGTGCTGCACACCGGCTGCCTTTCGGGTGTGACGATGGCGTGCTCGCGGCTGTCGGCGGCGTGCGAGGCAACAGGGGAGAAGGGGAAGACCGGTGCGGTGCTTCGTCTCGCATTTTCAGTGTTTTTACGCTTGCGTTCGCAAGCGCGGCAGGGCTGCTGCTGTGCGGCGACCAGATTGCAGCAGGCATTCTCGGCAATCCGCACGCGGCACAGGCGTTTCCGTTCATGCTGCTCTGCCTTATGCTGACCGGGATTGAAAATATCCTCAAGGCGCTGTTCATCGGACTGGAATGCGTGCAGTACAACCGTGATCAGTGAAACAGGAGAGCAGCTGGTGCGCATTGCAGCCGTCGGCGTGCTGCTGCACACAGTCGGCGGCGACTGCGGGACAATGGCGAAGCTGATCTTCGCCGGAATGGCAGTCAGCGAGGTGTTCAGCGTGCTGCTGCTCAGCCTTCTGTTCCGTCGGGAACGGGGAGAGGCGCACCGCACGGCTGTCAGGGTCGATGCTGCGCTTGCGCGGCAGTTTGCGGCAATCGCCATACCGCTTTCGCTGTCCGCACTCGCGGCCAATCTGCTTTCGGCGGCAGGTTCGGTCATCCTGCCGCGGCGGCTGATGGCGGCAGGACTGGACGCAGAGCAGGCGCTCGCTGCGCTCGGAACGCTTTCCGGCATGGTGCTGCCGCTCATGCTGCTGCCCTCGGCGCTCATCGGCTCGATCGGCACTGCATTGCTGCCGATTGTGACGGCGGCGCACGCTACGGGGAACCGCGCCCGTGTGCGCGCCCTCGTCGGCCGGGCGGTCATGACGGTCGGACTGATCGGCATCCCGGCGACCGCTGTGCTCATTCCGCTCGCACCCTCACTCAGCCTGCTGCTGTTCGCGCAGCCGCTCACGCTGCGGTATGCAGCGCTCACCTGGTGCAGCGGCAGTTGCCATGTACTACCAGATGATCACTTCCGGCCTGCTGAACGCACTCGGATTGCAGAATCGGAGCGTTCTGACCGCCGTTCTGGCGGAATTCGTACAGCTCGCACTTTGTGCTTCGATGGTGCTCGCGCCCGGCGCTCGGCATTTACGGGTATCTTCTCGCGATGCTGTTGAGCGGCGCCGGAGCGGCCTTTTTAATCTTGCCGTTCTGCATCATGCGACCGGCTTTGCGCTGCGTCCGATGCGGCGTCTCGGACTGCCGCTGATGTGCGGCGCGGCGGCGGGCCTCTGGACGCGGCTGTTTGCGCTGTTTTTCTGCGCATGTGGCAAGTCCTGTTCTTGCGCTTGCGATGACGCTCGCCGGAGCTGGAATGCTCTGTCTTGCGCTGCTGCGGCTGTGCGGCCTGCATCCGCTGCGTTATCTTGCCGCTCGGAGAGAATAGAAAACGCAGCAAATCTTGACAAATGCGCGTAAAAAAGCTATCATAAGAAAGAAATAATATCGAGATAACGGCTCCTGCCTCGGAGGCAGGGGCCTTTTTGAAGGAAGCAAAAATGGAACTTACCATGTGCTGCCCGACGCTGTTCGGGCTTGAGGGCATCGTCGCGGACGAGCTGCGCTTCGGCGGCAGGCTGACAGATGTGCGTGCGGAAAACGGCCGTGTATTTTCGAGGGTGACGAGAGCACGCTTGCGTGGGCGAACCTTAATCTGCGCTGCGCAGAGCGCGTGCTCATCCGACTGGGCGCGTTCCGCGCAAAGACGTTCGACCAGCTTTTCGAAGGCGTGAAGGCGCTGCCGTGGGAGTGAATTCATCCCGGCGGACGGCGCATTCCCAGTCAAGGGACACAGCCTGGACTCGGCGCTGCATTCCATCCCGGACTGCCAGAAGATCGTCAAGAAGGCGGTCGTTTCGCGCCTGTCGCAGAAATACGGCCAGGGCTGGTTTGAGGAGAGCGGCGCGAAGTATCAGATTCAGTTCGCCCTCATGCACGACACGGCGGAAATCTACCTCGACACCTCGGGCGCCGGTCTGCACAAGCGCGGCTACCGCGCGAACAGCAACGCCGCGCCGCTGCGCGAGACGCTCGCCGCTGCAATGGTCAAGCTCGCACGCTGGCGCGGCCGGGAGCCGTTCCTCGATCCGTTCTGCGGTTTCGGGCACGATCGCCATCGAGGCTGCTATGATCGCGCAGCGCCGCGCTCCCGGTCTGCTGCGCCGCTTCGATGCAGAGAAATGGAGCTGCTTCGATAGGTCGGTCTGGCAGCAGGCGCGTGAGGACGCGCTCTGCATGCCCGGATGCCGGACGCCCGTTTTGATATTGTCGGCAGCGACATCGACCCGGAGTGCGTCAAGCTCTCCATCTCGAACGCCCACAAGGCCGGCGTTGCGGGTACGGTATTCTTCGAGCAGGCGGACGCGACAAAGCGCGATTACAGCGGCAGCGGCATCCTGTTCGCCAATCCGCCCTACGGTGAGCGGCTGCTTGACCAGCAGCAGGCAGGAGCAGTCTTTATACGGCGCTCGGCCGCGCGACGAAAAATTCGCCGATGAAGCAGTATATCCTCAGCTCGGACCCCGCTCTTTGAACGCTGCTACGGCCGTCCGGCAGACAAACGCCGCAAGCTGTATAACGGCATGATAAAGTGCGAACTTCATATGTATTTTCAAGAATGCGCCGCGCAAACCGCGCCCGCAGGTTTAAGCACTTACAGACCTCGAGTGCTAAAATTGCCATTTTCTGAAAGAAATAATTCATAAATTATTCAAAAAATTTTTGGCGTTACCCCCTTGCATAATAGCGAGAGTTGATGTAATATAATACTCGAGTTAGCACTCCTGTATTTTGAGTGCTAAGCTCCCTGACAATGTATATTTTTATTTTTCATAGGAGGTAATCCATTATGAAGCTCAAGCCCCTTTGCGACCGTGTTGTCGTTAAAATGGTAGAGGCAGAGGAGACAACCGCAAGCGGTATCATTCTGACCGCATCCGCACAGGAGAAGCCCCAGGTTGCTGAAATTATCGAAGTAGGCCCGGGCGGCGTTGTTGACGGCAAGGAAATCAAGATGGAAGTTCAGAAGGGCCAGAAGGTCATCACCGGCAAGTACTCCGGCACCGAGGTCAAGCTCGACGGCGAGAAGTATATCATCGTTCGCCAGAGCGATATTCTTGCAATCGTAGAGTAATTTCAGGAGGTAATTCATCATGGCTAAGCAGCTTATTTACGGCGAGGACGCGCGCAAGGCTCTGCAGCGCGGCATTGATCAGCTCGCTGATACCGTTAAGGTAACCATCGGTCCGAAGGGCCGCAACGTTGTACTGGATAAGAAGTACGGCGGTCCGCTGATCACCAACGACGGTGTTACCATCGCTAAGGACATCGAGCTGGAAGACCCGTTTGAGAATATGGGCGCGCAGCTTGTTAAGGAAGTTGCCACCAAGACTAACGATATCGCCGGCGACGGCACCACCACCGCTACCGTTCTGGCGCAGGCTTTCGTTCGTGAGGGTCTGAAGAACGTTGCAGCAGGTGCAAACCCGATGGTTATGCGCCGCGGCATCTCCAAGGCAGTCAAGGCTGCTGTTGAAGCAATCGCAAAGAATTCCAAGACCGTAAACGGCACCGGCGACATCGCCCGCGTAGGCGCTATCTCCTCCGGCTCGACGAGATCGGCGCTCTGATCGCAGAGGCTATGGAGAAGGTTTCCACCGACGGCGTTATCACCGTTGAGGAGTCCAAAACCGCTGAGACCTATTCTGAGGTCGTAGAGGGCATGCAGTTCGACCGCGGCTATGTTACTCCGTATATGTGCACCGACACCGAGAAGATGGAAGCAAACCTGGACGACGCTCTGGTGCTCATCACCGACAAGAAGCTGTCTAACATTCAGGAGCTGCTGCCGGTTCTCGAGCAGGTCGTAAAGAGCGGCAAGAAGCTGCTCATCATCGCAGAGGACATCGAGGGCGAGGCGCTGTCCACCCCTGATCGTAAACCGTCTGCGCGGCACCTTCACCTGCGTAGCTGTCAAGGCTCCGGGCTTCGGCGATCGCCGCAAGGATATGCTCCGCGATATCGCGATCCTGACCGGCGGTACCGTTATCTCCGAGGAGGTCGGTATCGAGCTGAAGGACGCTACCATGGATATGCTGGGCTCCGCTCGTCAGATCAAGGTCACCAAGGAAAATACCACGATCGTTGACGGCGCAGGCGACAAGCAGGCTATTGCAAACCGTGTTGCCGAGATCCGCGGTGCAATCGAGACCGCACCACCTCTGACTTTGACCGTGAGAAGCTGCAGGAGCGTCTGGCTAAGTCTGGCAGGCGGCGTTGCAGTTAGCAAGGTCGGCGCTGCAACCGAGACCGAGATGAAGGAGCAGAAGCTCCGCATTGAGGACGCCCTGAACGCGACTCGTGCAGCAGTCGAAGAAGGCATCGTCGCAGGCGGCGGCGTTGCTTACGTCAACGCGATCGCAGCAGTTGAGGCTCTGGCAGCAGAGGCAGCCGGCGACGAGAAGACCGGTATGCAGATCGTTGCACGCGGTCTGGAAGCTCCGATGAAGCAGATCGCTGCCAACGCAGGCATCGAGGGCGCAGTTGTTCTCGACAAGGTCAAGAATTCCGACAAGGTCGGCTACGGCTTTGACGCTGCAACCGAGACCTACGGCGACATGATCGCAAACGGCATCGTTGACCCGACCAAGGTTAACCGTTCTGCACTCCAGAACGCAGCATCTGTTGCTTCCATGGTTCTGACCACTGAGAGCCTGATCGCTGACAAGAAGGAGCCTGTCGCTCCGGCTCCGGCTGCTCCGGATATGGGCGGCATGTACTAAGAGACGCCGCAAAGCCTTGAAATTGCTTGATTTTTTGAGCGTGCAAAAGCGGATTTACGCCTTGCCTTACGCCACTTACGCCAAAAATTCAAGCGCATGATAGGGTAACAGAAATCGGCACCTGCCTTAAAAGCAGGTGCCGATTTTTTCCTTATTTGCGTTTCTTTTTGCCTTCCCGTGCGGCAACTGCGGTCTTGCTTTCCCGCGCTGGCTGATGGGGCTTTTCAGGTACTTGGACAGCTTGAGTATTTCAATCAGCGAGACGAACTGTTCTTTGGTGAGCTTGTCATAATCAATACCAAAGGTAGCGAGGAATGAACGGACTTGCTTTTCCTCGGAACTGCCCTCAAAGTTCATCGCATCCTGCAACTGACCCTGCACGGTTGCAACAAGGGTTACTTCATCCGCAGTCATGGTGTCAGGGCGATGTTCGTTTCGAATGTCGCAGAGGATGCCTTTTAGATCGTCCGCAATCAGGCTTCCGAAATATTCATCTTCCCGAATCTGCGCCACTTCTAATGTCCGCAGATGCAGGTCATTTTCCTCGCCGCCATTTTTTATCAACGCCATCTGCCGGACGGCTTCCAGCACGGCATTCATATCGTTGACGCGCATATCTGCGATCCGGTCAACGTAAATCTCAGCATCCAGCATAAACCGCTGGAAATCCTTGTGGCAGATCAGCTCCGACAGCAGCCGGTGGTTGAACTTGCCCGTTCTCAATATTTCGATTGCATCATCACCCAAATGCAGAGCGTCCAGCTCTGTGTTTGGGTGATTTTTTTGTTCTGTCAGCCCCAGCAGGTAATCGGTGGACACGCCGTAGAACTTCGCCAGTGCCACCATGCTGAACGGGCTGATATCCTTGAAATCGTCGGCTTCGTATTTTCCCAGCGCGGACTTTGAAATACCTGTTTCCGCAGATAGTTGTTCCAGCGTCAGACTGCGCTCCACGCGCAGGTCTTTGAGCCGTTCCTGAATGGTGAGTTTGGGCTGCATAGCGGTGTCCTCCCTTCAAATTTCTGCCCTTTCCCGGTCTTGTCCATGAGCGTGGAAATCCGCGTTTTTCGGTGCGTTTTCCGACCTCTTAGATATACGGGGGAGGGCTATATTTTTCGCTAAAATGGTCTTGCAATCGCACCTGAACCTTGAAAATTGCATGACCGTCCGAACGGGATATGTTCTCTGGCGAAGTGCCGCATCCAGCGCACCAAGGAGAACGAAACGCCGGGAGCGATCCTCCGGGCAGGAACGACGTTCGGAAAGATCGGCAAAATCGAATGTCAAAATCAAAGCAAGTGAAAACGGCGAAATAGTTTTCTGCTCTGTGCGGTAATCTGCACGGAATAGAGCGCTATTCAGCAGTGAACGACGTTTGCTGTCTCGTTTGATATTTCGCCGTTTCACGCAAAGACACATCAAACGGCAAAAGCTGCGGGTGCCGTATGTGACCAACACATCATCGGCGGCAGTTCCAGCGAAAAGCCGTATATCAAAAACCAGCGCCCTATGGCGAATAGGTGTCACGATTTGACAAACCCATTTTACCATAGAGCGCACCGAAAAAACAGGAGGAAAGTTCGAACATGAGAAAATCTGAAACTTATCGCAATGAGATCAAGTCCTACATTGTCCGCACCGGCATGACCATGACCGAGGTGGTGGACTACCTCTCCGATGAATACGGCTGGAGCCGCAGCGTTCCCCAATCTCTCCGGCAAGCTCAAACGTGGCTCGCTTCGCTACGGCGAGGCGGTAGAGTTGGCGGACGCGCTGGGGTATGACATCGTGTGGGAGAAGAGAAAATGAAAATCTTAGTCTGATTTGCAACACAAATAACAAGTCTTTTTATTTCGAGGCTGGAAAAGTTCTGTGCAATATGATAAAATTGAAAATGAGGTGAAAACCGTATGATCAAATTCTCAGACTTTATGCCAGTCGATTTTCCGGATAAGACGAAAGTCAAATTTAACATGAATGCAGGGAATACTGCTTTGCGTGCATGGGACTATCTGTTGGATGATGCTCCTGAATGGGTTGCAATGAACGCGCATAAGCGCAAACAGGCAAATAACAACTTAAATCACGCGGATTATCTTCTGGCTTTTGCGCAGTATTATCCTTACGGTCCCCAATATTATATTTTTGGTGGAATGTACCAGGTTGAAAAAAATTCTCCCAGAAGTATTTGATGCTGTGGGGTATAAGCTTACACTTCTCCCTGATTACGCAGACTATCGCAAACGGTTGATTATTAGGCTAAAGAAGCCAATCGGCAGAGATATTTATAACAAGCCATATCAGTCTGTTCAAAGAGATTTTGACCCCGAAGTATACGAACTTGCTCCGGCTACGAAACTTGGCGCATTCCCCGGATACAGCAAAGTACTTTTTGAGCCATAAAGATTTGCAGACCATTATCAAGCTGGACGCTCCTGAGTGGAAAAATGCTCTTTCCAGCGTGAAAGGCGTTTACTGTATTACAGACCGTTCAACAGGACAGCTCTATATCGGATCGGCGACGGGGGATATTGCTGGCATCTGGCAGCGTTGGTCATCTTATGCCGATGTAACGAATCTCACAGGCGGCAATAAGGCTTTTGAAGAACTGAAAAACAATGGAGCGGACTACATCGTAGAAAATTTTTCATACTCCATTTTGGAGATCTTTGATATGCGTACAAAGCGTGAGGATATTATTCAACGTGAGTCGTATTGGAAACGGGTTTTTCAAACAATAAAGTACGGCATGAATAACAATTAGAACTGTACTACAACGGAGGGAGGTTGATGCAAATATGACGAAGCAATATAAGGGACGGACAGCAACTATTGAAATTGATGAGAAGAATGTTATCATCAAATCTTCCGGATTCTTTTCATCATCAAAGAAAACTATTCCACTTAGGGATATAAAGAATGTAGAACTTAGTGCAAGTTCATTTTTCTCAAAGGATACGGTGGAAATATACTATGGCAGCAATGTTGAAAAGTCCGGTTTTCCAATTCTGCCGATGCGAAGAAAGCAGCGACCGACATCACAGATATTGCAAGGAAAAAACAGGCGAACATCTCCACTCGGGGGAACTTACGGGACTTGCCACATCGTTATTTGAATTGGCGTATCTGTTGCCTCCGCCATAAAAAGAGGATCAAGAACGACAGCGGGAAAGGGAAATTCAAAAAGCAGAAGCCGAATATAAAAAAGGCTGTTGATGACTTTCTTAACTCTGGTAAACTAACGACCACTACTTATGTCAATGGAAGAGAGTTTAACCATCCTACTGCTAAAGACGATGTAGAAGCTGTATTTATTGCAGAGTATGCAAAGTCGCCCCGCACCGCAGAACAGCCGTGGTCACAGAAATGGACGGAGCAATACGGTATTCAAGATGTTCCTGCCTATCTGCAATCTGTGGTTGCAGATGGATATTTGGAAGAAGCCGTTTTGGGGAAAGCGCTTTGACCCTCACAGGGGAACAGCTTAAAACAATGTTGTCCGATCTTTCTATGAAAACGAGCGGGGGCAAAGGACGTTCTTATCCAGCGGCTAGTGGAAGAAGCAGATGAACATAGGGTGCGACAGCTTTTTTCCCAATCCTGTGTACGCGCTTACTGAGAAAGGCGCTGAGTTGCTGAGGGCTAATCAGTCTGTACTTGCCGATATGTGGATAGATTGTGAGAAAGCCATTGAGCAGGGCAAAAATGTTGCACCTGAGTTTAAGAGACCTGATGCTAAGAAAGTAAAAAAAGAAAAGAACAGCTAAGAAACAACTGACAGATGCAGAGAAACTTCGAGAATACAAAAAATCGCTCAGGACTCTATATGAAGCATTAAAAGGTCCTGAAATTCGAGAGCAAATTTCAACAATCAAAGCTTGTAAACCGACCAGAAAAGAGTTGGAAGAGGATTGGAACAAAGGGCGCACTTCTATCTCCTGATGGGAGTATGTGCGCTCTGCGAGGCAGACAGCCCGGACACCTGAATGTCCGGGCTGTTTTGCGTCACTTCGTTCCGTACAAGGGGCTGCACCCCTTGCGCCGCTTGCGCGGCTATCCCTGCGTACTTTGCAGCGGAAACAATCTGCTGGCGCAGACCGTTCCCTCGCAAAGTCTGAAAATCCCATACCATGAGACAGACCGTCTACCGAAAACGTAGGCGGTCTTTTTCTATCCATCTATCAGTCAGGAGGTTGAAATCATGCACGAAAAAGAAATTGAGAAGCTGCAAGGCGGAGAAAGAAAATCGAACGTCAGCTTGTACAGGAACAGCACATAATTCAGCGGCTTGAAAACCGTGCCGCCTACTACGAAAAGGGAGAACAGCGCAAGCGGGCGCACCGGCTTATCACCCGCGGCGTAGCCATCGAGAGTGCTGCTCCGCAGACGAAGGAGTTGAGCGAAACTGCGTTTTATGCTTTTGCCGAACAGGTCTTTGCGCTGACGGACACGCAAAGACTGCTCACAAAAACCGTCAGAGATCATGCGGGAGGTGACTGAGTATCGCGTTATTTCATTTTCATGTAACGCAGATCAAACGCAGCGCGGGACAGTCTGCTGTGGCGTCTGCCGCCTACCGTGCTGGGGAAAAGCTGCACAGCGAGTACTACGGCGAGGACAGTGACTACACCCGAAAGGGCGGCGTGATCTGCTCGGAAATCCTTTTGCCATCCCACGCCCCGCCAGAGTATGCAGACCGGGAAACCCTCTGGAACGCCGTTGAAAAAGCGGAGCGTGGCAAGAAAGCCCAGCTTGCCTACAGCTTTGATATTGCCTTGCAGAACGAGTTTTCCATGCAGGAGAACATCGACCTTGCGAGGCAATTTTTATTGGAGAACTTTGTGAGCCGCGGCATGGTGGTGGACTTTGCCGTTCACTCTCCCGACAAAGAGGACGGCGGCATTTCCAATCCGCATTTTCACGTCATGTGTCCCATCCGCCCTATCGAGCCGGACGGCAGATGGGGCAAGAAACAGCGGCGGGAATATGTGCTGGATGAGCATGGAGAGCGCGTTCTGGACGAGGCAGGCAACTATGTATTCAACGCTGTCCCTACCACGGACTGGGGCAAACCGGAAACGCTGGAAGAATGGCGGCAGGCATGGGCTGAACTTTGCAACGCCAAGTTTGCCGAAAAAGGCTTGGACTGCCGCATCGACCATCGCAGCTTTGCCCGTCAGGGCAGTGGAGCAGATCCCGACCCAGCACGAAGGTCCCACCGTCCGGGCGATGGAGGCAAAGGGCATCCGTACCAACAAGGGCGATCTCAACCGCGTCATCCGGAAAACCAACGCGCTGCTGCGGGAGACAAAGGAAAAGATCACCGCGCTGATTGGCTGGATCAGGGACGTAAAAGCCGAGCTCGCCAAGCCACAGCCGCCCATGCTCAACGATCTGCTGGCGCTGCATTGCGCCAATCGCAACAAGGGCGCGTACAGCAATAAGGCGAAGAACGCCAACTTGCAGCGTTACGCCGAGGCGTTCAGTTTTCTGCAATCCAAAAATCTTTACACCGTGGACGATCTGGAAACTACGCTTCACACCATGCAGAACAAAATCGACACGTTGAAAAATTCTGCTTCTGCAAAGCAAGCCCACATCAAGGAGCTGAACGAGCTGCTGCGCATGGTGGACTACTACAAGTCCGGCAAGCCCGCTGCGGATAAGCTGAAATCCATCCGTTTTGAAAAATCAGACAGAAATACAAAGCGGGACACGATAACGAGTTGCGGACGTTCTACATGGCAGAGCGCAAGATGAAACCGTATTTCAAGGGTGGCAAGCTACCCATCACCGCATGGCGTAGAGAACGTGAACGGCTGGAGCAGGAGTACAAGAACATTCAATCGGATCTTTCACCGCTCCATGCCGACGCAAAAAAGCTCTGGGCCATTCACTACAGCATTTATGAAGTGCAGCATGAGCAGGAACGCCAGAATGCCGTTACACGGCAGAAAAAGCAGGAAATCGAACACTAAGGAGGACAATGCCTATTGAGCATCTTTGAAGCCGTCAAGCAGTCTGTGACCACCCGACAGGCTGCGGAGCGATACGGCATCCGGGTGGAACGGAACGGGATGTGCCGCTGCCCATTCCACGATGACAGTACGGCCAGCATGAAGCTGGATCGCCGGTTTTACTGCTTCGGCTGCGGTGCCACCGGGGACGTGATTGACTTCGTTTCCCGGCTTCGCGGGATCGGCAGCAAGGAGGCGGCAACTTTGCTGGCACAGGATTTTGCTATTCCGTATGAGGATGGCACGGGCAAAATGAGCAAGCCGCGACAACAAAATACCGACGAACAGAATTATCAGCACATGGAACGCTACTGTTTCCGTGTGCTGTTGGACTATTACCGGCTGTTATGCCGCTGGAAGGAGGATTATGCCCCGCAGACGCCGGAGGACGGTTATGATCCATGCTTTGTGGAAGCATTACAGAAACTTTCGCTGGTTGAATATCTGCTGGACGAGTTGCTGTGCGGGGATATACAGGCGCGGGCATCCGTTGTGATCGAATATGGAGAGGAAGTGAGAAAAATTGAGCAGCGAATGGCAGAGCTTGCCGCCGCAGATGAAGCAGCAGCTCAAAATGCAGGCAGGCAGCATGGCACAGCCGATGAGCGTTGAAGAAGTCAAAGCCATGCTGGACACCACGGAAAAAGGTGGCGTCCGCAACAGTATCAAGAATTGCCTGACGGTGTTTCAGCATGATCCGCTGCTCTCCGGCGCGATTGCCTACAATCTGCTGACCGACCGCACCGACGTTGTAAAGCCCATCGGCTACGACCGAAGCCCCAGCGCCTCCATGACCGACACGGATATGAAGTATATCCGGCTGTATCTGGAAGAGAATTACGACCTGACAAGTGAGAAGAAAATCATGGACGCCGCCGATCTTGCCGCCCATCAGAACAGCTATCACCCTGTCCGGGACTTTCTGAACAGTCTTGCATGGGACAGAACAGAACGTATCCGCTACTGTCTGCACCACTTTCTCGGCGCGGAAGCGGATGAGTATACCTTTCAGGCATTACGGCTGTTCCTGCTGGGTGCGATTCATCGGGCATTTCATCCCGGCTGCAAATTTGAGGTTATGCTCTGTCTGGTGGGCGGTCAGGGCGCGGGAAAGTCCACCTTCTTCCGGCTGCTGGCAGGAAAGGACGAGTGGTTCTCCGACGATCTGCGGAAGCTGGACGATGAAAATGTGTACCGCAAGCTGCAAGGGCACTGGATTATAGAAATGTCCGAGATGATCGCCACCGCCAATGCCAAAAGCATTGAGGAAATCAAGTCGTTTCTGAGCCGCCAGAAGGAGGTCTACAAAATCCCGTATGAAACCCATCCGGCAGATCGATTGCGGCAATGCGTATTCGGTGGTACGTCAAACGCAATGGATTTCCTGCCCCTCGACCGTTCCGGTAATCGTCGCTTTTTGCCGGTGCAGGTCTGCCCGGAACAGGCAGAGGTTCACATTTTGGAAGATGAAGCCGCATCCAGAGCCTACTTGCAGCAGGTGTGGGCAGAAGCAATGACCATCTACCGGGCAGGCGGCTGGAAGCTGACATTCAGCCCGGAAATGGTGCGCTACCTCAAGGAGCATCAGAAGGACTTCATGCCGGAGGACACGAAGGCAGGCATGATTCAGGCGTTTCTGGACAGCTATGCGGGCGATACCGTCTGTTCCAAGCAGCTTTACAAGGAGGCGCTGAACCACCCTTTTGACGAGCCGAAGCAATGGGAAATCCGCGAGATCAACGAGATTATGAACCAGTGTGTGACCGGCTGGACGTATTTCTCCAATCCCCGCAACTTTGCAGGGTACGGCAGGCAAAAGGGCTGGGAGCGAGAAAGAGCTGCAACCGGCAGCGGCAACTCAGCCGCAAAAATCCCGGACGGCTTTGCAGAGATTACGGAGCAGATCGAGATGCCGTTCTGAAAAGCGCGGCTGGTTGCAAAGTCTGTTGTTATCCCGTTGCCGGGCTGGTTGCCGGGAGAATCCCTGTCCTGTCAGCCTTTTTCTACCTTTGACAACCAAAACAACAGAAAAATAGAAGAAAAGATAAATCGTAAATTAACCGTCAGACCGGGATGTTTCGAGGTTTTTGGAAGTCCGTTGCCGGACTTCGTTGCCGCCTCACCCTGTCTGGCTATTTTTATAAGGAGGGTAAACTGCCTATGAAGGAAATCCCGGTTTGGGAAAAGAGCAATCTGAGCTTGGAGGAGGCTGCGGCTTACTCCGGCATTGGTATCAACAAACTGCGCGAGATCACCAACGAGGACCGGTGCAAATTCGTCCTCTGGGTGGGCAACAAGCGCCTGATTAAACGCCGCCTGTTCGATCAGTTCATCGAGCAGGCGTATTCTATTTGAAGAAGTGATGTGAAAACTATGACACAGCGACACTTTGAAAAAAGTTGTCTGTTCCTGTTCAATATCAGTGGAAATCGCATATTCGGTATGATATACTTGTATCAATCCCTATAATCGCGCTTTTCACGGAAAGGAGTTTCTGAATTGTCTGAAAAGCGCAAAGATAGCAAAGGTCGTGTTTTGAAGGACGGCGAAAGCCAAAGAGCAAACGGCACTTATGACTATCGTTATACCGATATACACAAGAAACGGCGTTGTATTTACGCCAAATCCCTGACAGAGCTGCGGAAGAAAGAGGACGAGCTGCGGCGCGACATGGCGGACGGCATCGACTATGCTGCGGGAGAAATGACCGTGGCGGAGCTGGTTGATCGCTACATGAATCTAAAAACGGGGCTTGAAGCAAAATTCGCTGCGGTCTTATGGCTCTGCGGTCAAACGGATTCACGCCGACCCATTCGGACAGAAGCCGATCAAGACCGTAAAGCTATCGGACGCAAAGGGCTGGTTTGTGTTCCTGCACGACAGCGGCATCAAGCAAAACACCATCGGTGTGCTGCAAAGCGTTGTCAGACCGGCATTTGAAATGGCGGTGGATGATGACATCATCCGCAAGAACCCGTTCAAGTTCAAGCTGTCTGATGTGGTGCCAAGAAGGATGCCTATGTACGCGATGCGCTGACCAAGGAGCAGCAGGAGAAGTATCTGCAATTCGTGCAGGACTGCGGCGGGAATTACTATGATGACATTGTGATTCTGCTGGGAACCGGCTTGCGTGTGAGCGAGCTGTACGGTCTGACACGGGCAGATATTGACTTCGACCGACGCTGTATTCACGTT
>VOFC01003213.1_pt1 | contig 30628 bp, 42 predicted proteins | sample 5384161 | NCBI WGS metagenome assembly VOFC01 (sample SAMN12384722, study PRJNA508395) | human gut metagenome | isolation source: healthy gut B | host: Homo sapiens
AAGCAGTATCAGATTGCGCCGTCCGAGCTTGATACGTGGGCGGAAGAGACGGGGAGAAAAAGCTGCTGGCGGCAAAGCTGAAGGACACCGGTGTGATCTACCGCGCGTTTGAAGAATATCTGGAAAACCGTTACGTGACGGCGGAGGATGTGCTGGAAGTTCTGGCGGGAAAGCTGGAAGAATCATCACTCATTCAAAAACAGTGAGGTACTGGTGGACGGGTTTACCGGATTTACGCCAGTACAGATCGGTGTGCTTGGAAAACTGTTCCGGCTTTGTGAAAAGGTCTATGTGACGATTATTATGGATGAGCGGGAGGACCCGTATAAAAAGGCGATTCCGCATCAGCTTTTTGCGATGAGCCGCCAGCTTGTCCAGCAACTCATGAAAGCGGCAGATGAAGCAGGGTGCCCGGTGGAGCCGGAAATCTGGGTCAGGCGCTCGGGGCATGGCCGTTTTCTGCCGGGAAGCAGGATGGATCAGTTAGAACAGAACCTGTTTCGATATGGAAAAAAAGGATTTTCCGGAAAAAAGCAGGAAAAAGAGAAAAGTCAAAAAAGAGGGGCAGGAACAAATGGAAAGAACAAAAAAGAAATTGGGCCAAGCACGCTGGAAAATGCACAGGGAGCATTTGGAGTCCGGACAAAATTGAAACAGCAGGGTATTTACATTAGTGTAGCGCCATCCACGTGCGGAGCTCGAGGAAACGGTACGCCTGATCCGGCGCATGGTGCGTGAGGAGAAGATGCGGTACCAGGATTTTGCCGTTCTGACCGGAGATCTTTCTGTTTACGGCACGTATGCGCGGGAAATCTTTGAAAAATGCGGTATTCCGTACTTCGTGGACGAAAAGCATTCTGTGCTGATGAATCCGTTCGTCGAATTTCTGCGCGCGGCGATCGAGATGGTGGTACAGAGCTTTTCCTACGAGAGCGTATTCCGTTATCTGCGATGCGGTCTCTCGAGTCTGAGCCGTGCAGAGACAGATGCGATGGAAAATTATGTTCTCGCACTTGGCATCCGCGGGCTAAAAGCGTATGCGGAGACGTGGACGCGGGGATACCGCGGCATCAAACCGGATGAAGTGCCGCAGCGCAATCTCCTTCGGGAGAAGTTCTATGACGAGGTGCAGCCGTTTGCGGAAGAGATGAAGAAAAAAAGATGCCACGGTGCGGGAGCGGACGGAGGCATTGTATGCGCTTGTCGTTCAGAATCAGGTACAGGAAAAGCTCGAAGAGCGACGGTGTCAGTTTGAACAGCAGGGTCAGGAGACGTTCGCAAAAAAGAATACAGTCAGATTTACGGCATCGTTATGGAGCTGCTAGACAAGATTGTCGAGGTGCTTGGAGATGAAAAAATGACGTTGGCAGAGTATCAGGAAATTCTGGAGGCCGGCTTTGCAGAGGCTTCCGTTGGTATTATTCCGCCGACAGCGGATCAGGTACTGATCGGTGACAATGAGAGATCACGTCTGAAGGATATCCGTGTGTTGTTTTTCGTCGGTGTGAACGACGGGCTGATTCCGCGTCACGACGCGGGAGGCGGTATTCTCTCGGAGTATGACCGCGAGGAGCTGGAGCGCGCGGATGCGAAGCTCTCCCCGACGGCGCGGGAGACGATGTATCAGCAGAAATTCCATCTGTACCGAAATTTGACGAAACCGTCGGAACGGCTCTATCTTTCCTTTGCAAAGGCAGGCGCGTCCGGCGAGGCGCAGAATCCGTCGTATCTGATCAATGAAATCCGGAAACTCTTCCCGGAAATTCTGGTGCGGGATATCGAAAAAAAAAGAAGAACATCCGGAGGAAGGCTGGAAATGCCGCGGTCCGGTGAGGCACTGTTCCTTGAGGAGCTTGGAAAGGCGGCAGAGGGCGAGATGATCCGCTGTTTGAAGAGCTTTACCGCTGGTATGCAGCGCACCCGGAGGCGTGGAATTCCGGCGGAGACGTATCGAAAAGCGGCGTTTTTCTGCGCTGTGCGGACGGTGTAATCGGAAAGAGTGCGGCATCGGCACTGTACGGGGATACCCTGAAAAACAGTGCAACGCGGCTGGAAAAGTATGCGGCGTGTGCGTTTGCCCACTTTATGGAGTTCGGCCTTCAGATCCGCGATCGGGATCAGTATGAGCTGAAAGCGGCGGATATGGGAACGGTCATGCATGAAGCGCTCGAAAAGTTTTCAAAAAACTGCAGGAGAACGGTGAGACCTGGAAGACGGTGACCGATGACACGCGTGACCGCCTGATCGAGGAGTGCGTCGAGGAGCCGATGGCAGATTACGGAAACACGATTTTTCCAGAGCTCAAGCCGGAATCAGTATCGCATCATCCGCGTAAAGCGGATTCTGAAACGGACTGTCTGGGCACTGCAGCAGCAGATCCGGCAGGGAGAATTTGAGCCAGGGGAATTCGAGGTTTCGTTCTCGATGGAGGACTCGCTGTCGGCGATCAACATCGATCTGTCGGAGCATGAGAAGATGCGCCTGCGCGGACGGATTGACCGCGTGGATCTCTGTGAGACGGACGATAAGGTCTATGTGAAAATTATCGATTACAAGACGGGAAATACATCGCTTGACCTGGTGGCGCTCTATTATGGGTTACAGCTGCAGCTGGCAGTTTATCTGGATGCGGCGATGGAGCTGGAGCAGAAAAAGCATCCGGGCAAGCAGGTGGAGCCGGCGGGCGTGTTCTATTATCATATTGATGATCCGATGCTTGATCAGGAGGAGGATGAGACCGACGAGGCGTGGGGCCGGCGGATGCTGAAAGCGCTGCGGATGGATGGCCTTGTAAATGCAGATCGGAAGGTGGTGGAGCTTCTCGACCGTGTACTCGAGGACGGAACGACGTCGGATGTGATTCCGGTTGGAAAGAAGAAGGATGGTAGTTATACGAGCTATTCGAAAGTAGCGTCGCCGGAGCAGTTTGATGTGATCCGTACGTACACCAGAAAGAAGGTACGTGAGATCGGCGAGGGCATTTTTCGGGAAATGTAAAAAATTTCGCCATTTCAGCGGGATGGAGCAACGGCATGCGCATACTGCGAATATCAGGGAATCTGCGGATTTGATCAGAAAATTCAGGGATACGAGTACCGTAAACTGAAAGGCATGGACACGGAACTGCTGATGAAGGCGATGCAGGAGATAACACAAAGTGATCAAAAGGAGTGACTGCCTTCTGAGAAAGGAAAGATGAAGTGCATTGTTTTCCAAGTATGAGGGAAAGATAATCAGCCAGAAAGAAGAGGGAAAGATACATGGCAGTAAAATGGACAGCGGAACAGCAGAAAGTCATTGATACGAGAGACCGGAATCTTCTGGTCAGCGCAGCGGCAGGTTCCGGAAAGACGGCGGTTCTGGTAGAGCGGATCCTTGCAATGGTGAAAGACCCTGTGCATCCAATCGACATTGACCAGCTTCTTGTCGTGACCTTTACGCGTGCAGCGGCAGGAGAAATGAAAGAGAGAATCGGCCGCGCTCTGCAGCAGAGCCTTGCGGAAAACCCGGAAAATGAGCATTTACAGCGGCAGCAGACCCTGCTTCACCATGCGCAGATCAGCACGATTCACGGATTCTGTTCGTACGTTATCAAAAATTACTTTCAGATGATCGATCTTGATCCGGTATACCGCATGGCGGATGAGGGGAGATCCGTCTGATGAAAAGCGATGTGATCCAGAAGGTCATGGAGGACGCGGTTTACGGAAAAGGATCCCGCATTTACACGGTTTGTGGAGAGCTACGCGGCGGGCAAGCAGGATGACGGGCTCGATGCACTTGTGCTGAAGCTGTATGAATTTTCCATGAGCTATCCGTGGCCGGAGCAGTGGCTCGAAGAGTGCCGGGCGGCGTATCAGATCGATTCACCGGAAGCAGTGCAGAAGAGCATCTGGGTACAGGACTGATGAGCGAGGCGAAAAAGCGGCTCTCGAGTATTCTGGAAGGAATTCAGGAAAACCGAAAAACGGCGGTAAGCCCTGGAGGACCGTATTTATATGATGAGGCGCTGGCATCAGATCAGCAGATGGTGGAAGAGCTGATCGAGACGGAATCGTTCGAGGAATGGTGCGCGCGATGGCCGGAATGAAGTTCAAGGCGCTTTCGCGGAAAAAAGGCAGACGATGTGAGCGAGGCGCCGAAAGATCAGGTGAAGGCAGAGCGCGATGCATGCAAAAAAGAGCTGCAGAAGTTAAAGGAGCAGTTCTTTGAGAAGGATAGCGCTGCGATTGCGGAGGAGATTGCCGACTGCCGGGAGCCGATCGGGGTGCTGATCGACCTGACGGAGCAGTTTGCAAAAGCGTTTGCAGAGAAAAACGGAGCAAAAATATTCTTGATTATGCCGATCTGGAACACTTTGCGCTCGAAATTCTTGTGCAGCAGGAGGACGGCCGTCTGGTGCGGACCGATGCGGCGCGGGAGCTTTCGGAACAGTTCCGTGAAATTATGATCGATGAGTATCAGGACAGCAACTTTATCCAGGAGGCACTGCTCTCTGCAGTGTCCGGCGAGGAGGAAGGCAGATGGAACCGGTTTATGGTCGGCGATATCAAGCAGAGCATCTACGGATTCCGCCTGGCGCGGCCGGAGCTGTTTCTGGAAAAATATCATACGTATGCGAAGGACGGGGAAAGCCAGCAGAGAATTGATCTCGACAAAAACTTCCGAAGCCGGCCGGAGGTGCTTGCGACGGCGAATTATGTATTCCGCAAGCTGATGAGTCCGGAACTCGGCGGCATCGCGTACGATAAGGCGGCGAGCCTCCATGCGGGAGCAGCGTTTCCTGCATTGCCGGAAATGGAAGAGGAAAAGACGGAAACGTGGCATGCGGCATATGAAACAGAACTTCTTCTGCTGGATGACAAGGCGCCCGAGCTGGAAGATGATAAGTCGCGCGAGACAAAGATGGAAACGGAGGCGGCTGCCGTTGCCGCGCGCATCCGCGAGATGGTCGGAAATGAGGAAGTCGTGGGCAAAGAGACCGGGGAATACCGGAAAATTCAGTATCGCGATATCGTAATTCTGCTTCGTGCGGTCAGCGGATGGGCGGAGACGTTTTCGCGCGTACTGCAGGCGGCGGGAATTCCGGCGTACAGCACATCAAAAACGGGATACTTTTCCACACAGGAAATCGTGACGGTGCTGAATTATCTGCATCTGTGCGACAATCCATGCCAGGAGATTCCATTTACGGCAATCTTACGCTCGCCGATCTGCGGATGCACTGATGCAGAGCTTGCTGCGGTGCGTTGTGTGGATAAAGACGTAAAAAATTTATGAGGCGTGTGGAAAATATGCGGCGATAGGTGAAGATGAGGCGCTTCGGGAGAAACTGCGGCGGTTCCTCACACAGCTCGAAATGCTGCGGAGCCGTGTGCCGTACACGCCGATTCATGAACTGATTACGCAGATTCTCGAGGAGACGGGCTACGGCGGCTATGCATCCGCGATGCCGGGCGGCGTACAGCGGCGGGCAAATCTGGAGATGCTGGTGGAAAAGGCGGTGGAATTTGAGGCGACGAGTTACCGCGGCCTGTTCAACTTTATCCGTTATATCGAACAGCTTCAGAAGTATGAAGTGGATTTCGGCGAGGTGAATATTTATGGTGAGAGCGCAGACACGGTGCGTATCATGAGTATTCACAAGAGTAAAGGACTGGAGTTTCCGGTTGTGTTCCTCTCGGGCATGGGCAAATCGTTTAACCAGATGGACAGCCGCCCGGTACTCGTACTGCATTCCCGGATGGGTATCGGTGCGGATGCGATCGATCCGGAGCACCGCGTGCGCCAGGCGACATTGCCGCGGCAGATTATCCGGCAGAGCATGAAACTGGAAAATCTGGCGGAGGAACTGCGTGTGCTTTACGTTGCGATGACGCGGCCGAAGGAGAAGCTGATTATGACAGGGATGGCGTCGAAGCTGGAAAGCCGTGTGAAACAGTGCGCGGCACATGCGGGGCGGCAGGAGGAACTGCTGTCGTATCAGACTTTGAGCAGTGCATCCGGTTATCTTGACTGGATTCTGCCGGCGTTTTCCGCGAAACCGGTGTTTTGATAGGCTGTATGAACAATTCGGTCTGGCAGGGAATGCGGACAATCCGCTGTATGCGGAGAAAATTCCGGTAACGATCCGCCTTGTATCACCGGCAGGACTCGTCGAGGGCGAGGTTCTGCATCAGATGGAGCGCGCGGTCAATGAGCAGAAAATCATGGAAATTCCGAAGCAGCCGCCGAGAGAAGAACGGCGCTGAAGGAACTTGTGGAGGAGCGGTTTGCCTACCAGTATCCGTATGAAGAAGGAAAAGCAGATTCCGGTAAAAGTTACGGTTTCCCAGCTGAAGAAGGCAGGAATGGAGGAATCCGAGATCGGAAAAGAGCTGTTCGCGCAGGAAGAACTCGTACCAATTGTGCCTGGCTTTCTGAAAAAGGATCATGTTGCGGCTCTGACCGGGCTCTGACCGCGGAACCGCGTACCACCGCCTGCTGGAATGTCTCGATTACCGCAGAGCGTACAGCATCACAGAGCTGATGGCACAGACGGAGGAACTTGTTGCGGAAGGAAAGATGACGAAAGAAGCGGCGGAGTGTATTTATTTCAAATCTGTTCTGGCCTTTGCGAAAAGTCCGGTCGGAATGCGGATGCGGAATGCCTTTCTGAATGGAACCCTAAAACGAGAGCAGCCGTTTGTAATGTCCATCCCGGCAAGCGAGGCAGATCCGTCGTATCCCGCGGAGGAGACGATTCTCGTGCAGGGAATCATTGACGCATGGTTCCCGGAGGGGATGAGATTGTTCTTGTGGACTACAAAACAGATCGTGTGAAAGAAGCCGGAGAGCTGAAAAAGCGGTATGAAAAAACAGCTCGCCTATTACCAGCAGGCACTCGAGCGGACGACGGGGAAGAAAGTAAAAGAAAAAATTATTTACTCACTGGCGCTGGATGAGGAACTGGTGCTGTAGAAAATTAAAAAATTTTTAGGTTCTACGGGAAAAAACAACTGTCAAAACAGGGATAAAGTATGATATCATGGTTGAAAAAGAACTGTCAAAGAAACAAACAGGTATTGAGAAACAAAAGAGAAAAAAGGAGATTCACGATGATTCGAAAAATTGTTCAGATAGAGGAAGAAAGATGTACAGGATGCGGGCTTTGTGCGCATGCCTGTCATGAAAGTGCGATTGCGATGGTTGACGGGAAGGCAAAGCTGATCCGGGATGACTACTGCGACGGATTCGGCGACTGCCTGCCGGTTTGTCCGGCAGATGCGATTTCGTTTGTGGAGCGGGAGGCACTGCCGTACGATGAAGAGGCGGTAAAAGAGAACCAGCGGAAGGCAAAAGAGGCGGCCGGACAGGAGAATTGCAGGAAAACAGGGAAAAAGCTGGGCGATTGACCGTGCGGCAGAAAACGGCGCAGCAGCTCCATCCCGGCTCCGCCAGTGGCCGGTGCAGATTAAGCTGGTGCAGGAGCGGGCTTCGATGTTTGCAGGAGCGGACCTTCTCGTTGCGGCGGACTGTACGGCGTATGCGTACGGAAACTTCCATCAGGATTTCATCCGCAATCATGTTGTGCTGGTAGGCTGTACAAAACTCGACGATGTCGACTATTCCGAGAAGCTTGCGCGGATTTTCCTGCGGAATGAGATTAAGAGCATCACGGTTGCACGTATGGAGGTTCCGTGCTGCGCAGGAATGGAGCGTGCCGTGAAGATGGCGCTGAAAGAGAGTGGAAAGAAGATTCCGGTGAAAACCGTGGTGATTTCTACGGATGGGGAAATTTTGTAGAAAATCAGATATAGTAATTAGCGTGTGCCCTTAAAAGTTATTTTTTACAATTGGTACATTCTGCTTTGTGGAATATGTAAGACGAAAAAAATGAAAAGCTCGGTAAGAGGTATTAGAAAAATGAGTATGACGAAGATACAAGAGGAGCTTCTTGGTGCGCTGATCGGTCTGGCCCGGTCGGTAGATGGAAGAGGAGAAGCAGCAAAAGGTGAATCGCAGGAGTTTTCCAGCGGTGACAGCAATGGTCACCGCCCGGACAAAGCCACGCATGAGATTCTGCTTGGCGGAATTTGTGCGGCAAATCCGGAAAAAGAGCTGAGGGAAGAAGAGGGAAATCCTGGATTGTACGCGTGGAGGCAGAAAAAAGAACCGTCTGAATCCGGATTGCGCAGTGTGCAAGGGAAAATGCGGCAGAACAGATAACTATGATCTCGAAGAAATGGAGACAGATGAACCGTCGGACCGGGCACGAAAAAGAGCAGATTCTTGCGGAATTGTTTCCGATGGCAGAAAAACTGCAGCAGCTTCGGAAAGAAACAAAAGAGCAAAACGAAGAATTGCAGGGGGCGGTTAATTTTTTGTATAAGGCATTGTTTGCGATTGGAAACTATGTCGGGGAAAAAGAGTCTGCAGAGTGTGGTGCAGGAGATGAATAACCTTTTTGTTGAATTGGAAAATGTATTGAAATAAGTAGAAAATAAGAAAAATCCTCTGTCCGGAGTGTATAAAAACCCCGGAAACAGGGGATTTTTTGCGTTCTGCGCCAAGTGCATAAAACGTATTATCGCGTTTTCACAAAGTTTTGCAAAAGCAGACAAAATTGCAGACAGGCGCTTGCAACAGAAAAAAATGAATAGGTTATAACATTATAACAAGATGGCAGGAGAGCCAATACAAAGAAATGAGATTCTATTGGCATATAAACAGAAAAATACAGGGGAAAAGATGAAAAGGGACGGAAGCGGGATGGAGCAGAAAAAATATATCCTTCTGGATGTTGGCGGAACGGAAATCAAAGGAAGTGTGTCGGACAGAAATGGAGTAAGAACGAAAATCCGGAAATTTCCAGCACAGGCGCAGAAGAGCACAGAGAAGATTCTGGACAATTTTGCAAAGATCTGCCGGGAACTGATGAGAGAAGCAGACGGAAGTGTTGTCGGAGTTTGAAAATGGAATCAGCCGGATGCAGGGACTGAATAAGTACGATGCCATTTACGGGATTCCACTGGAAAGAGAAATCAAGGCGCGCGTGCCGGAACTTGGATCAGCACGATTTTTGTTTTTACATGACATTGAAGCATTTGCACTGGGAGAAAGCTGGTACGGAAACTGTCGTGATGGATAAAATTCTGTGCGTCTGCATCGGAACCGGCGCCGGATCTGCTTTTGTAGAAAACGGCAAAACAGTAAAAACGGGAAAAGGTGTGCCGGAAAATGGATGGATTTATCAACAGCCGTTTGAGATTCCATTTTGGACGATTATCTTTCTGTGCGCGGGCTGGAGCAGATTAGCCTGGCTGTGACAGGAAAAGTGTGGAGTGGAAAAGAATTGTATGGTCTGGTAAAAGCGGGAAACATGGAGGCAGAAGAAGTCTGGAGAAGATTTGGAGCAGATGTGGCGGCTGGCCTTCTTCCTGTGCTGGAGGAATATCGGCCGGATCTGCTGCTTCTGGGCGGACAGATTGCAAAAAGTTTTTCCTGGTTTGGAAAAGAACTGGAAAGAGAGTGCGAGAAAAGAAAGATTCGGATTCAGATAGAAACGGAAACATCCGGCCGTGCCATGGAAGGCCTGTTGTCACAGTTTCCTGAAAAAACACAATAGAGCAAAAAAAATATTTTCAGAAACAAAAAATACAATGCTATGGAGAGAAAAGAAGAAGGAGAAACTGCAAAATGGATAGAAATCCGGGAGCACCGCCGCTGTATGCGCAGCTGGAACAGATTCTGAAACAGCAGATCGAATGCGGCACGTACAAAAAAGGAGATTTTCTGCCAACAGAAAAAGAGCTGATGGAAAAGTACGAGCTTTCGCGTGTGACAGTACGCCAGGCGATGACGAATCTGGTACAGAGCGGTTACGCCGTGCACGGCGCGGCATCGGAACAGATGTTGTCTACGAGAAAGTCGAAGAGCAGATGGAAGGTGTCATCAGTTTCACGGAAGAAATGAAAAAGCATCATATCGAAATGCAGACAACATACTGCAAGATGGAACTGATCAGTCGGGGAAACGGTAGCAAGAAGTCTGCAGATTCCATTGACGGAGCCATGTTATTGCCTGACACGTGTGAGGAATGCTGTGGGAAAACCCATGGTCTATACCATTACGTATCTGAAAAAATCTGCGAACTGCCAACAGAGCCGGAGCCATACATGGAATCGCTGTATCAGTATCTGCGGGAGGAACATGGAATCTATATTGAATCCGGCCGGGATACGCTTGAGGCGGCACTTCCATCGGAAGAGGTGCAGAAAGCACTGAAAATTGATGCGCAGATGCCTATTTTTTATCCGGACACGGCAGACATTCCGGAAGGGGCGGCGAGGTTTTTGAATATTCGATCTGCTATTATCCGGGAAATCGTTATAAATATACAGTGGAACTGTAAACATATGACATGTAAAAAAAAACAAAACCGGACAGAAAGTGCGAAATCCGCCAGATGCGAAAGCGTTGAAACAAAGATGATAGGTCTGATCGGCGCAGGAAACAACCCAATGGATGGAAGAAAAATTAAGAAAAGGAAAAGAATCCAAATGAATTTAAAAAAGAAATATGGAAACTACGAATTACATCCGCAAAATGAAGATCACAGGATACGAAAATGAAATCTGGGATGAAAAAAAGGAGATCATCGAAGAATTAAAACGGGCGGTTCAGGAAAAACAGAAAGAAAAAGAAAACCTGTATTCTTTCCTTTGATCTGTACCGGGTGTACGAAAAAAAAGAAGAAATAATGGAACTGGCCAATGCGCTGCAGCCGGACCGGATTTTTTGATATCGAAGACTGCGCCAAAAAGACGAAGAAACGCTGTTAAGAGAATTTAACGATTACATCACCGATGACCGTGTTTTCGGTATCATGTGTCATAAAACAATAGATACCTGGTTTGAAAGCGAAAAGCTGGAAACCATGAAAAAAAGCAATTGAGACAGAATATGTGTCAGAATGTATGGAAGAAAAAAGATACAAACGGTGGTCTGATCGTGATCGTTGGTACAGCGACAGAGCTTCTGGCCGAAGCAGATGTTCTTGTTTACTGTGATCTGACCCGCTGGGAAGTTCAGCTCCGCTACCGGAGCGGCATGCCAAACTGGCACAGTACCAATTACAACGATCCGATCCTGACGAAATATAAACGGGGATTTTTCATTGAATGGCGTCTGGCGGACCGCTATAAAAAAGAGCGGTATGAAAAATTCACGTATCTTCTGGATACGGAGAAAGAAAATGCACCGGTTCTTACAACGGGAAATGCCTTCCGAGGCGCACTGCAGCAGCTTGCCAGAAAAGCCATTTCGTATGGAGCCGTATTTTGACCCTGGCGTATGGGGCGGTCAGTGGATGAAGGAAAACTTTGGTCTGGATGCATCGAAGGAAAAATTTCGCGTGGAGCTTTGACGGAGTTCCGGAGGAAAACAGCCTGAATCTGGAAATCGGCGGAAAAGTCTTAAAAGTACCGGCACAGGATCTTGTCTTCTATGCGCCGCATGAACTGCTGGGTGAAAGAGTCCACGGCCGGTTCGGCGCAGAATTCCCGATCCGTTTTGACCTGCTGGATACGATGGGCGGTCAGAACCTTTCCCTGCAGGTACATCCGCTGACCGAATATATCTATGAAAAATTCGGCATGCCATATACGCAGGATGAGAGCTACTATCTTCTGGATGTCGATGAAGACGAAGAAACGTATGTATACCTCGGCCTCAAAGAAGGCGTGGATAAAAAGAGATGGAGCGGGAACTCCGTGCAGCAGAAAAAGGAGAAGAACTTTTCCCTGCGGAAAAAAATATGTCAACAAAATCCCGGTCAAAAACACGATCATGTGCTGATTCCGGCAGGAACGGTGCACTGCTCAGGAAAAAACACGATGGTGCTGGAGATCAGTGCGACACCGTATATCTTTACCTTCAAACTCTGGGACTGGGGCCGCCTTGGCATGGATGGGCAGGAACAGGTTATTTATAACCAGGCATGACAACAAAACATCCGTCGGGCAGTAGAACTGATTGCGGGATGGAAAATGGAATCAAAAACAACACAATCAGAAAGGTCTGAAATGGAACTGTGAGACCTGGTACTGCGTGGAGCAGTTTTTCAAGGTTGCAACGGAAGAAGAAAAAGAAAAGTTCTTCGATCTGGTAAAGAAAAACAGCATCGGTCTGTCTGCAAACTACTTAAACTTCAATGACCTGGCGGACTGCGAATATCTGACCGAGAAAATCCATGAGATGCAAGAAGTATGCGCTGAAAAAGGAATTACCAGGTAAAGACGGCGATGTTTGCAGATATCAACGGTATCTCCATGGGACAGAGAGATGCCATGCTCGCAAACGGAGTAGAATTCTTGTATACCAATATCCACACCCATCACGGCATGTATCCGCTGTATCAGAACCAGAAGCCGTATTTCTGGGAAAATGAAGACGGCAAGCGTCTGCTGGTATGGAGCGGCGAACATTACAACCTGGGCAATGCGCTCGGTATCGTATTCAACAAAAATGTCAACTTCATGACAGAGAATTATTTCGGCAAAGCACAGGGAGATGTTGCAGGGCCGCTGGAGAAGCTGCACTCCAACCTGATCGCAAGCATGGAGGAATATGAAGAAAACGGTTATCCCTACGATTTCTATATCACAAGCGTTTCCGGTGTATTTTCCGACAACGCGCCCATCAATCCCTCAATTGCAGACACGGTAGCGTTGTTCAACGAAAAATACGGCGAAGAAGTTACCCTGCGCATGGTAACCTTACAGGAGCTGTATGATCTGATCCGCGATAAGGTAGCGGATGCTCCCGTTTACCGCGGTGCGATCAACGACTGGTGGGGCAACGGTGTTGGCAGCACGCCTTATGCAGTAAAGCATTATAAAGAGGCAGTTCGTTTAAACCGTATCTGCGACCGACTGGAAGAAAAGACCGGTGTTCATAATGCAGAGCTGGTAAAAGCTTACGGCGATAACTCCCTGCTGTATGCGGAACACACCTGGGGACATTCCGCAACCGTAACCAACCCTTACGATACCATGGTAACAAACCTGGATATGCGTAAAAACAGCTATGCATCCAAAGCACATGAGGCAGCTGCAATGCGCAAAAAACGAGCAGTGCCATCTGCTCGGCGATATCCTGCGTTACTACAATCTGTCCGGTAAGGTAAAAGCAGTATCCACCAGCCATGAAAAGAGAGTATTTCCGGTTGAGTTCTATGTGGAAACCATGAGCCTTCCGGCTGTAAAAGTAACCGATGACAAGACAAACGAAGTGATGGAGGTTCAGCTGTCTACACATCCCCGCGGTGTTCTGGTAAGCTTCCTGGCTGAATTTGAGCCAATGGAAGAAAAGACCTTCACTTATGAAGAACAGCCGGCATCGGTACAGACCCTGTTTACCAGAACCGCATGGGTCGGCGCAGAGCGCGTGCGCGATATTATCAATACTTATGATACGGAAAGCTACAAGCTGCCTTACGGTATGGAAAACGATTCCTTCAAAATCAGCTGGAAGGTCGGCGAAGGAATTACTTCTTTCTATAACAAAAAACAGAGGTGGAAATGTGCAAGCCCGGATTGGAGACTTTCTTTACTCCTGTCTATGAGTGTACCAAAATCCGCAAGGGTGTTTATGAAGAGCGCCGTCTGATCGGCAGAAATATCAGAGGACTGCACGCGGAACAGTATCAGGGGAGACTTAAAGGATGTAAGGATTCTCGATCACGGTACCCGGTATTTACCAGGGTGGAACTGGTATTTGATCTGGAAGGAACGTACTACAGCAGCGTTATCATCAAGATGTACAACAAGCTGCCCAAGATTGAGTTTTCTTATCATATCGCAAAGACACTGAGCGAGGATATCGAGAGCGTATTTATGCCTCTGGCACTGAACCTTCCTGATGCAGAGGTTTCCATCCAGAATGGCGGCGTAGCCATGCGTCCTGGTATCGACCAGCTGCCCGGCACGAATATGGAGTACTATCTGGCAGATGAAGGCCTGATCTACCGTACCAAGGATCAGACGATTCTGGTAAATACATTTGATACCCCTCTGCTGTATATGGGAGCAATGGAATCCCATCCGATTCTTCTGTGCGATAACAGGGAAGAAAACAACAAGCGTCCGGTTTACAGCTGGATCATGAACAATACCTGGGAGACAAACTTCAAGATGGATCTGTCCGGCTTCAGCGAATTCCGTTACGGCGTGGAGATCGTAGACAACGGTTCTGTAAAAGAAGGCATGGAGCGTCTGTCTGATAACGATAAGGGCGTTGTAACCTTTATCTGCGGTTAAATGTGATTGATTTTTAATGCGCAGCATGAGGAGTAAAATGGAAAAGAAAAATTATATTCTGTTGTTTTTACAGATCGCAGCGATTGCCGTATCCGGAGTATTCGGGGGAGATACAACATTTGCCCTGATTACGGCGCTGATCGGCATTACATTCAATTTCCTGGTATCGATGAATATCGCGTCCGGATTTTTATTCGGATTCGTGTATGCGGTATGTAATGGTATTCTGGCATGGCAGACGAACGTTTACGCAACCTTTGTATTCATGATCTTTATGCAGGCGCCGATGGCTCTTTACAGCTTCTGGAAATGGCATGGCAAGAAAAAAGAGACCGAAGCGATTATGAAGAAAATGGACCGCAGAGAACTGACCTCAATGGTCGTTGGCGCGATTGTACTGTTTGCGATCATGGCGGGAATTCTGTCCGCGGTAAACGGTGCGCTCAACGCAAACGTATTGTTTGACACGTTTTTCTTTGTCTGCAGCGTGACGGCCTGCATCGGTCTGGCAGCCTGCTACAAAAACGCGTATATCGTAAACCTCGGTTCCGGAATCGGAGGAACAATCCTCTGGCTGTATAAGGCGATTACGATGGGAACCGGAATTTCCATGGCAGTATTTTTCGCGATCGTTGCGCTCAACTCCGCACTGGCGGTACAGCAGCAGTATGGAAAAAGCAGCCGGAGAGCAGCTGTTGAATTTGTTGAGCAAGGGATTTGAAAGGATTCAAAACCGGTATCTATCCTTTCGGAAGTATGCTATAATGAGCGCAAGTGAGTCAACATGCTTGCATGATTGACGAACGGCGGAATTCGCTCACGAGCAGCCTGCGCAGCAAGCGGAAAAACGCGACAGCGCGGGCTCGTGAGCGAAGGAACACAAGCTTTTAAAAGCACACAAAAGGGGGGTTTTCTATGAGCAGCAAAATGACTGTGAAAAAGGAAGCGATTATGGCCCGATTTGGGGGAATGGGGTTCCATAACAGCGAAGCAAACGTCTGGCGGGAGATGGATGACGTCCAGTTCAACCAGTATGTCGGCAAGGTTTATCGGGAGCTTTCGCCCGGTTTTTCCAGAATGTGGGGAGGCTTTCCGGAATGGACGAAGGAAGAGATGGACGCGTTCGCAGAATATTGTGAAAAAATGCAGTGTAAGGTTGGTGCAACAATCTATCTGACCGGGCATTGCGTGCGGTATGAGACGGACGAGGAGCTGACTGCGTATGCATCGAATGTTGCAGACCGCCTGGAGTATCTGATCTATGAAAAGGGTCTGAGCAACGTTAAGATTTATTGTATGTCCAATGAACTGAGCCTGGATGACTGGGGAGACCTGGCATTTGAAATGGCTACGTTCAAAAAATATCATACCTATCTGTATAACGAGTTTGCGCACAGACATCTGCCGGTCTACCTGCTGGCGACTGACGCTTCCCCGATGGAGCGCTGGGAGACGGTGGAATGGGCGATTGCAAACGGCATGGTTCCGATTTCCAACGTATTTGGCGGACATCATTATGTAAACGACTTCGAAGCGGAGGATCTGGATTTTTATAAGATTTTCAAGCGTCACTGCTCCGATGTTGTCAATATGTTAAAGCCTTACGAGCGTCGTTTTATTCTGGGCGAGTTTGGTCTGGCGCAGGCATTCAAGCAGGGACAGAACAATATTAATGGCGTAAAGATGGACGTGTGTGATGCCTTCTATAACGGAAAAGAATCCTACTCTGCGCTGCAGATCTGTGAGATGGCGCTGGCAGCAGTGAATGCCGGCGTGTATGCGATGGCACTCTGGACCTTGCTGTAGATGTTCCGAATCCCCGTGATCTGCAGTACCGTTTGAACAAATGGGGATTGCTGCGCTGGGATGATACGGATTACGGCGCACGGGACTGGCTGTATGCCTATGGCCTGCTGGTTCGCTATTTCCGGAAAAATTCCAAACCTCTTACGATTTCCTCCGAGGACTATCTGCTGCGCAGCGGCGGCGTTGTAAACGATGACGGTTCCTTCTCTGTTGCGATCGTCAATCGTCACAAAGAGCCCGTTGAGATCGATATTTCTCTGGAAAATCTGAAATCAGACAAGGCTCTGCGCAGATATCTGTATGATTCTGCCAATGTGCCCCGCAGCAAATTTGCAGACCTGCAGGATTACGATGAACTGATTGCATGCGCCGGCAACAGCGTGCATGTGACCGTTCCGGCAAGCGCCATCGTTCTGCTGACAACGGATTACACCGATCATAAGCCGGCAGCAATTACAGGTATTTGTGCAGAAGACGGGACAGTTACCTGGGAAGCCTCTACAGAGGCAGAGCATCGCTATTATCGTGTATATAAGGGTGATTCTGCAGACTTTGTTCCGACAAAGGAAAATCAGGTTGCCTCCACCATCGCAACGTCCTTTACGGATCCTGACGCAGCGCCCGGATTCTATAAAGTGGAGTCTGTCGATGCATGGGGAAATCACTAAACAGCGTTAAAGCGAACCAGACGGGGAGAAGTCCAGCGGATTTCTTCCGTCTTTTTTGCTGATTTTCGGAGACAAACGAAGAAAAGAAGGCTATAATCTATAGTCAGAATGTGAATAGCCGACAGACAGCGAAAAAATATGCCGGCAGCTGTAGCGAGCGACACAAAATGAGGAGAAACGGTGACAGAAATGACCTATAACGAAGCGATTGAATGGATGGATTCAAGACACTGGAGCGGCACGGGAAAAGGGATCGTGCGGTCGCAGGAGCTTTTGGAACGGCTTGGAAATCCGCAGGACAAGCTGAAATTTGTACATGTGGCGGGTACGAACGGCAAAGGTTCGGTCTGCGCGTGCCTGTCGAAAATTCTGACGGCAGCCGGCTATCAGGTTGGACTGTTTGTTTCTCCCCATTTAAAACGTTTTAACGACAGAATTTATTTTAACGGAACAGAGATCGGAGACGAAGATTTTGCGAGGTTGGCGTCACGGATCCGAACACAGGCAGAAGTCATGGAGGATGCGCCGACGGTGTTTGAGATCATGACGGCAATGGGAATGCTGTATTTTGCAGAAAAACAGTGTGATCTTGTGATGTTGGAAGTCGGCATGGGCGGCAGGCTGGATTCCACCAATGTGATCCGAACGCCGGAGGCTGCTGTTATCACCTCCATCGGATTAGATCATACAAAGGAGCTGGGTGATACACTGGAAAAAATCGCGGGAGAAAAGGGCGGCATCATAAAAACAGGCGGCACGGTCATTGTGGACGGAAGCAATACAGCAGTTATGCCGGTATTTGAAAAAATCTGTCAGAAAACAGGCGCGTTGCTTGTTACAAGCGCGCCGGGACAGATCCGGAATGTTGTGTTAAGTCCGGCGGGCGAGGTATTTGATTATAAGGATCTGAAAGAGCTTCATCTCTCTTTGACAGGTGTCTATCAGATGAATAACGCGGCGGTAGTCATAGAAACTCTTCGTGTGCTGGAACAAAAAGGGTATAGGATCGGTGAAGCTGCTCTGCGCAAGGGGCTTTCAGAGGTGTATTGGCCGGGACGCTTTGAGCGCCTGCATGAGCAGCCGACCTTTCTGGTGGATGGCTCCCATAACCCGGACGGCATCCGGGCACTGCTGAAAAGCCTGCGCAGTTATTTTCCGGATAAAAAAATCCGTTTCCTGCTGGGGATTCTTTCTACAAAGGATGTCAGCACAATGCTGCAGCTGATCGAACCTTTGGCAGAGGAAATCGGCGTGATTATGCCGCCGTCTGAAAAAGCGATGGATAATGAAAGAATGGCGCAGCAGATCAGCCTGGAATGTGCGGTAAGGACAACGGCATTTGATTCGATCGAAGAAGGGGTGCGCAGTATGATCGAAAATGCTGAAAAGGAGGATGTGATCTGTGCAACCGGCTCGCTGTATTCGATTGAAGAGATCCGTACCTGCGCAAACCGGGAATTTCATCAAAACTGCGGAGGCTGTGAGAGACTGTGACATCGGAAGAAACTGCGCGCTTTACTGCAGCAAAGGAGCGGATCATCGGTAAAAATCGGGAACGCAATGGTATCGGCACCCTTTCGGAAAAGACGGTTCACGCGGTGTTGAAAAATTATTACGCTCCGGATGAAACGCAGCATGAAATCCCGGTGGAGGGCTGCGTGGCAGATATATTTAATGGAAAAGAGATTATCGAAATCCAGACCAGAAGCTTCGATCGGATGCGCCCGAAGCTGGAGCGATTCCTGCCGCTGTATCCGGTGACGATCGTGTACCCGATCCCATACTGCAAGCATGTTTTCTGGATCGACGAGGAAACCGGAGAAATTTCCGGCGGACGGAAATCTCCATTAAAGGGAAGTCCTTATCTGGCATTTAAGGAGCTGTACCGGATCAAAGCTTATCTGCAAGATCCGAACCTGACGATCCGGCTCACGTTTCTGAATATGGAAGAATATAAGCTGTTAAATGGTTGGAGCCGGGACAAAAAACGTGGCTCCAGCCGTTATGACAGAATTCCTGTTTCCATTGAGAGGGAAATGGAATTTACCTGTGCACAGGATTATGTCCAGCTGATTCCATACGATCTGCCGGAGCCCTTTACATCTGCGCAGCTTGCGAAAGCTGTGCAGATTCGAAAGGAGCAGGCTGGTATTGTGTGCAATATCCTTCATGACCTTGGCGTGATGAAGCGGGAGGGCAAAAAAGGAAATGCGTATCTCTACAGGGTAGTGGAGGTATGAGCTTCGATGGACAGAATATCGTCCAGAAAAATCTGCATTCCATCCTCCAGTGTGAGGATGCGCTGGAAAAGGTCGAGCTTTTTGACCGTGCCGGATATAGAGACATAGGAACCGCCCTGTTTGCGTTTGTCAGGGCAAAAAAAGGTAATGGAAATCAGCGGTTTTTCGGAGAGATGTTTGAGAAGCTGCTGAAATTGTATATCGAGAAGCTCTTGCAGATCTTCGTTGAGTGTGATCTTTTTCTTCTGTCAGGCGTGCTGTTTCCAAAATGGCGGAATCATAGCCGGTGAGAGCGGCAAAGGGAGAAAACTGGGCCGCGCGGTCATGCATGGACATCTGAGGATGTGTTTTGGAAACGTGGTGCGGGAGATGGATGATATCGCTGTAGTCTGACTTCATGCCTTATGTCCTCCGATCTGGTTGTTGCGGTCTTTGGCGGTTGCCCCCTCTTCCAGGTTCATCGCTTTGAGAACTGCGTTTTTACCGAATTTTTTTCGGATGGAAAGCATCGCCTCCTGCAGCTTTCGCTCACGCTCCAGGTCAGCAGCGTCGGCTTTCTGTTTTTGTTCTTCTGCTGCATAATCTGTGAAAAGATCGAGCTGGGTAAAGCGGTCTTTCTTTTGCAGAGCAGTGTCCTCCGGGATAATGTGGTTGGCGACAATATACAGCCGGCGGATCAGGAGCGTCGGATCGATAAGACGATCGAAAAGATCGACGGCGGCGTTCATGATCCTGTGGGAAGAGGAGGTATAGTCGTCCAGATTTTGGGTTCCATGCGCCGGCTTTGGAATCGAGCGGCCGTAGCGGTCTGTTTCGATGGAACCGTGGTAGGCGGATCTCCGGAGGGATCGGACAGGTTTTCGATATCGTAGCCGACGGTGAGGACAATCTGGTCGGTTACGATTTTTTATTTACAAGATCGAGGGCGAGCTGGTCTGCCATTTCTTTCAAAACGAGCTTTGCTTTGTCTGTCTCATACGGACAATACAGAACCTGCCCGGAGCTGATGCTGTTGGTTTCCGGTTTGTAGGCTTTGATTTCCGGGACGGTGCAGGGTTCAAAGCCCCAGGCGTGGTCGATCAGAAGCTCTGCATTTTTTCCGAAAAGCCGATAGAGCAGGTCTTCATTTTTGACAGAGCAGCGTGCGATATCCCCCATCGTGAACAATCCATTTTCGGCAAGCTTTCTGGCATAGCCGTGTCCGATGCGCCAGAAGTCAGTGAGCGGCTGATGTGCCCAGAGCTTTTGTCGGAATGTCATTTCATCGAGAAAAGCGATGCGCACTCCGTGTTCATCTGCTGGGAGGTGCTTTGCTACGATATCCATTGCAACCTTGCAGAGAAAAAGATTCGTCCCGATGCCGGCAGTAGCGGTGATTCCTGTCGTATCCATGACATCGAGAATAATTTTACGGGCAAATTCGCGGGCAGTCATCCCGCTGGCGGGCAGATAATCCGTAATGTCCATAAAAACCTCGTCGATGGAATAAACTACGATATCCTCCGGTGCGACATATTTCATATAGATAGAATAAATTCTGGTGCTGCATTCCATATAATGCGCCATCTGGGGCGGCGCGATCAGAAAATCAACGGCGAGTGCCGGATTCTGAGAAAGCTCTGAGAAAAAATAGGATGTACCGGAAAGTAGCTGTCCGGGCGCATGCTGTTTTCGTTCGATATTGACTTCCCGGACTCGCTGTTTTACTTCAAAAAGACGACTTCGTCCGGACATGCCAAAGCTTTTCAGAGATGGTGTGACAGCAAGACAGATGGTTTTGTCTGTACGGCTGATGTCTGCCACGACAAGGTTGGTGTCAAGGGGGTCAAGGCCGCGCTCCCGACATTCTACGGAAGCGTAAAAGGACTTTAAGTCGATGGCAATATAGATGCGGTCTTCCATGAAATGTTGGCTCCTTTCTTTAATAGGAAAATATGAAATAAAATGCGGATCTTTCAATGGAGATGGTTGCCGAGGCAACCGCGCCTCCACATTTTTTTTACATTGCAGCGGTCTTTTTTATATTATACACGAACAGATGTTCGCTTTGCAAAGAAAATTTTTTATCTGAATTTCCGTGTATTCTATTTTTTTTGAACAGTCTTTCAGGAATCTGATATACTATCATCTATAGGATGCCCAGGGTGAAAAGGAGGATTGCTTATTATGTTCAGACAAGGAAAACAGGCTGTGAAAAAATCGGCACAGCAAAATGTGGTAATCATTTATGCCGATGATCTTGGTTTTGGGGATCTTGGATGCTATGGGAGCAGGAAGATCGACACCCCGAATCTGGACAGGCTGTGTGCAGAAGGATTGAAATTTACCAACGCATATTCTACCTCTGCGGTTTGTACGCCTGCACGCTTCAGTATCCTGACAGGGCGTTATCCGTTCCGGAATGAGCAGGCACATATCCTGCCGGGAGATGCGGGCTGTATTATCAAAAGAGAGCTTGATACCGTTCCAAAGCTGTTTCAGAGAGCGGGGTATCATACCGGAATTGTTGGAAAATGGCACCTGGGGCTGGGAGATGGCAGCAAACCGATCGACTGGAATCAGGAGATCAATCTGACACCGATAGACCTTGGTTTTGAGGAATCATTTATTTTTCCGGCAACGGCAGACCGAGTGCCCTGTGTATTCTTAGAGGACGCTCGGTAGTAAACCTGGATCCAAAAGATCCGATCGAGGTTTCCTACGAAGCAGAATCTCCCTTTGAGGATATTCCAACGTATTATAAAAATCCGGAGCTTCTGCGCGTGCGCTCTTCTCACGGACACGATAAGAGCATTGTAAACGGCATCGGAAGGATTGGCTATATGCGCGGCGGAAGCAAAGCAGTCTGGAAGGATGAAGAACTGGCAGAAACCTTTTTAAATCGGGCAACGCAGTTTATTTCAGACAGCTGCAGGGCAGAAAAACCATTCTTTTTGTATTATGCCCTTCATCAGCCCCATGTACCCCGCGTGCCCTCTGCGCGCTTTGAGGGCGCGACCGGACTGGGACCCAGAGGGGATGTGATCGCAGAGCTTGACTGGTGCGTTGGAGAAGTGATGGCTGCGCTGGAAAAAGAAGGGATTCTGGATAACACCATGATTATTTTTTCCAGTGATAATGGACCGGTACTGGATGATGGTTATCTGGACAGAGCATATGAATTAAATGGGACGCATCGGGCAGCAGGACCGCTGAGAGGCGGAAAATACAGCAAATTTGACGGTGGTACAAGGATTCCGTTTATTGTATACAGTTCTGCGCTGAAGCATCGGGGTGTCTGAGGCGCTGATCAGTCAGGTAGATCTGTATGCTTCCTTTGCACATATGCTTGGCATCGAAACAAGAGAGGACAGCGCAGTAGACAGCCAGGACAGGTATGCGGCACTGATCGGAGAGGATCCTGCAGGCAGATCAGAACTGATGACAGAGGACTTATCCTGCGGAAAAATGCTGCGCTGCGGCAGCTGGGTATACTTATCTCCCAGCGAAGGAGCTCCATATATGCCCTTTACCAGAATTGAAACCGGTTTATCAAAGGATCCGCAGCTTTACAATATGGATTATGATATCGGGCAGCAGAACAACATCGCCTGGGATTATGCAGATCAGGTGGAGAAGATGGAAAAGCGTCTGCAGGAGATCCTGACAAGCGAAAGCACCAGATAAAAGTAAAAAAACGTAACTGTGAGGGTACTGAACAGTTTGTAAAAAACAAAGAATGCCCGGAAGATCCGGACGGAAAGGATAGGAAATGGCAGGATATCTGATTAAAGAAACCACTTGCGAGGAACGCAAACAGATCGTGGAGGAGGCACTTGGCAATCTGTCCGCCAGCTGCGACGGCTGTATGGCGGGACTTGCGGATATGTATCAGGATTACATTGACGGCAAAAAAGAAATCCGTGACATCAACATGGAATTCAATGCCAGATACGAGAGAGGAGACATGGATCGGGAAGAAAGAAGAAGCTGCCCGATGTCCGTGTAAAGGGAGAAAGAATAGAAAGACAGGAATCAGCCGGGGCGCGATAGTGCATTTCGGCTGATTTTTTCATAATCGAAACTGTCAGTTGATAAAAACATTGTGAGGAAGTAAAACTTTTACTTTTTTACAGCGTTGACAGTGCCAAAACGGACAGATATAATAGCAACAGAGCAAAATCGGAGGAAAGGTTTGGAAGAAGAAATTGGAAAGAAAATACGATTTGACAAAGGGAGATGTTTTCCGGACGATCCTGATGTTTATGCTGCCGATCCTGGCAGGAAACGTATTTCAACAGCTGTATTCTGCTGTGGATACGATCATCGTGGGCCGTACCCTTGGTTCTGACGCGCTGGCGTCGGTTGGAAGTATCGGAAGTCTGCAGTTTCTGGTGTTTGGATTTTGTTCCCGGCCTTGCCGGCGGTGTGACAGTTGTGACATCTCAGTTTATTGGCGCAGGAAAAACGGAAAATGCGAGACGTTCCACAGCGGTGATCTATATGATCTGGGCGGTGGTTTCCCTGCTTTTGTACCGTGGTAGGTATTGTTTGCCTGCCAGGGCTTTTGCATATTTTGAATATGCCGGAAAATCTGTTTCAGCGTGCGTATGCTTATCAGCTGGTCTGCTTTATCGGACTTGGAGGACAGCTTTTATACAACGTGGAATCAAGCCTTTTGAGGGCGATTGGAAACAGCAAAGTACCGCTTATTTTTCTGATCATTTCCTCTGTGTTGAATATTATATTGGATTTTGTGTTTATTCTGGTGTTTCATATGGATGTGATCGGAGCAGCTGCAGCGACGATTCTGGCCCAAAGCCTTTCCGGGGTCGGCTGTCTGATCTACAGCTTTCGGAAATATCCGCAGCTGCGTGTCAGAAAAGAAGATTTTAAAATATCGATTGCTTTTTTAGCGGATCATCTCCGGGTAGGGCTGCCGCTTTCGATTCAGGACTCCATTACGGGCGTCGGAATGATGGTATTTCAGAGTGCGCTAAACGGGATGGGTGCAGATGCGATTGCGGCATACACTGCATGTAATAAGTTGGAAACCTTTGTCGTGATGCCGATGTATTCGATCGCAGTTGCCATGGTAACGTTTACAGCACAGAATTTTGGTGCGAAGCAATATCAGAGAATTCGAAAAGGGATGAAGGTTTCCCTTTTGAGCTGTCTCTTTTTCAGTGTTGTGGTAGGCGGATTGATCATTGTGTTCTGTAAGCCGCTCGTTTCGATTTTCGTTGGAAGCGGTGCAGCAGAGGTGATCCGGCTGTCCAGAATTTACAACAGTATTGAAGCCAGCTGCTTATGGTGTGCGGCACTGTTGTTCACCTACCGGGGGCGCGGTGCAGGGAACCGGAAATACGAAGATCCCGATGATGGGCGGATTTTTGGAGCTTCTCATGCGCGTTTTGCAGCACTTTGCTTAAGCCGTATCTGGGGCTTCCCGGGACTGGCAATGGCCTATCCGCTGGCGTGGATATTTGCGGCGCTGTTAAACATGTGGTATTATCGGAAGCTGGACAAAAATGATTTTCAGTGTACCAGAACTTCATCAATATGAAGAAGAATATGTTCCATGAGATAGAGGAGGACGAGTTGCTCGTCCTCCTTTGTCATGTCGGAAATCGGTTGCAGGAGAGTGATGTGGAGAATTGAGGTATCCAGAGAGCTTTCCGTAACTGCAAAGGCACAGAGACATTCTTTGCCAAATACGGAAACCTGCGCCTGAATATCACCGGTCATAACTTGGTCATAGGAGCTTTTCAGGCGATCCAGAATATCAAAAATCGCATAGACGGTCATACGCCGCGGACAGCCTAGATCCTGTTTGAGCGTGAACATGAGAGAGCCCTCCTATTACATTTTCCAATGAAAACTGGCGTTTTTTGCTTTTTTCAATGCTGCAGACTTACAGCGGCCGCAGCGTGCCTATTATTTCGGCAAGCACATTGCTGGAGATATCAATATTTTCTTCGGATGTGCTTGCACCGACGATATAGGGGACACCGTCGATATCAGCTGCAGCGAAGATAGAAATATCAGAATCGTGAGAAACGATCCGAAATTGCCAGATAATATCGTCTTCACGGCTTTCTGTCATGATCTCCGAAAGGGAAGCGCCGGAGACATCTTCCCAGATGCCGGAAAGGTAAGCAATACATTCGTCTGCGTTTTTTCCGGCAGAAAGTCCCTGCTCCACCTCAATATATTCCTCTTCGTTGGAGGAAAGGAAAAGAAGGAGGGCGGTTCCGCTGTTGCCGTTTGGAAGCGTAAAGCTGCTGCGTCTTGTGCTGCTGATCTGAGTGGAATCCGTGATGCATTGGATGCCTGCAGCGGTGTCGCAATAGCGCTCATAGGTAATATCCACAGGACCATTTATGCGAAAGGATGTCAGACTGTTGTAAATCTGTGTGTGGTCTGTTTCGGAATCCTTTGGATAGGAGCCGACGAGCAGATATGCGCCAAAGTCATTCCTTCCTTCTACTGCAAGCAGTACATGCTGCAGGGTGGTCTGGCTGGAATCTGTTCCCGGAAGAAAATCTGGTAAAGCGGACTGTCCGCCGAAATCGTCCGGTCCTGCGGTCAGAATCATGGCGTCGGTAAGACCGTAGCCCTCTGCGTAGGAGGAAACAATATCCTCCCGGTAGTTTTCGATGTCGGCAAGGGAATAGATCGGAACAATTGTAGCCCAGTTGAAGCTGGTTTCGATCCGGCAGTTTCTGGCATTGCTGGTAAAAGTAAAACCATCATCTGAAACGCTATACTCTGCCGGAACGTCGATGGTAGCATTTAAAATTCCGAGATCATAGGTGACAACTTCCGTACCGATGCTGTCGTTTGAATCGCCGGAAGAAGAATCGTCCGGTGCGTCTGAATCCTGCCCGGGCGGGGTTTGAGAGGGCGTCGGCGTATCCGAACCGGGAGGTGCAGATGCAGAAGAAGGATTCATGGACGAAGCAGAGTTTGTGTAGCTGGTATTTTTTCCGGATTTTCCGGAAAGGGGCAAAAAGAGGACGAGGGCGACTACCGCGACCAAAGCGCCGCCAAGAGCGACTGCCAGAAGCGGATTTTGTTTCAGATGTGCCGACAGGACAGCAAAAAATGTGGCAGGTCGGGAAGACAACGCGCCGGCATGGCTGCGGTGCGTTTGCCGTTGATCCGGGGATGGCGATTGTGCCGATGCAGTTGCGACATCCCCGTTCAGCGCGCAGATAAAGGCTTCCATGCTCATGAAGCGGTCTTCCGTACGGATGCTGAGCGCCTTCAGAATCGCCTGTTCGATGGCAGAGGAAATGGAGATGCCAAGCTCGGAGGGGCGTTTGAGCGTATCGCCGTGAATCCGTTCGATGGAATCCGGCGGAAGAACTCCGGTGATGCAGCGGTAAAGCGTTGCACCCATGGCATAAACGTCTGTCCAGGGTCCCTGATTTCCATGGGAAGAGTATTGCTCCTCCGGGGCATAGCCATGCTTTAGAATAACGGAAACGCTTTTCCCATCACCGGAAGCAAAGCGCGCTGCGCCGAAGTCCAGAAGCCTGCTGTCACCGTCGGCGGTCAGGTAAATGTTGTCCGGGCTGATATCCCGGTGTAAAAGCTGCATGGAGTGGACAGAAACGAGGGCGTTCATAACCGGCAGCAGGATTTTCAATGCTTCTTCGCAGGAAATTTTTTCCCCGTGCGCAGCAAGATAGGCTTTTTTAGACTGGTGCCGTTCACGTATTCCATGACGAAGTATGCGGTGTTGTTTTCCCGGAAATAGTTCTGGACGGAAACGATATTCGGTGTGTTCTGGAGCTTTGCCAGAATGCGTGCTTCCTCCAGAAAACGTTCCATTCCGGATTGATAATCCTTTTCCTGATGACTGGTCAGAACGACAGTATAGCGGTCGGTATTCCGGGTAGCCATGGCGGAGGGCATATATTCTTTGATGGCGACTTTGATTTCGAGGGTCAGGTCAAAGCCGAGGTAGGTAATGCCGAAGCCGCCGATGCCGAGGACTTTGCCGATCAGGTAGCGGCCGTTTACAATTGTGCCCAGGGGAAGGGCGAGATAGGGCTGCTGCTTTGTTTCATCGAACCCGCAGACGGGGCAGACCGTGCCGCCGGGTTCCTTTTTCGGAAAAGCAGCCGTAACAGATACGTTCGGGATTCATAATTCCTCACATTCCGCCGCAAAAGCGGCTTTTGATGATAAGTACATCGTTTTTCCGAAATAACTATACCACTCACTTGCCTGCGAATCCGATTGCACAGGTCTAAAAGCCTCAGCGTAGCCCGCTACGCCTGCGTTTTTATACCTGCACACTCGAATCCACATCCTACGTGATTGGTATAGTTATTTACGAAACGCTGTACTAGACAGCTGTAAAATGTTCCGGTGTATTAGGAAAATGCTGGCGAGATCGCATCGGGACGGCTGATGCAGGTCAGGACGAAAAGCGTCCCATCGATGCTGCGGATGCGTTCCGTATGGCGAAACAGCAGCCTCTTACTGGAAAGAGCGTGAAGGAGAAGCTGATCTATTCCTTTGCCCCTGTCAAGGGAGATCCGGCTTTGGTGATAAGGCTGTCAGTCCAGGGATTCTAAAAAAATTTACAGATATAAGGAAGAGCAGCACCACAGGCAATCGGTATGCCGGCACAGGAGGCAGTGGATATAAAATGCCGGTCAGTTGGAAATGCACTTCGCCTTTTTGAATCTTTGATAACAATAGATCAATATCATCGTCTGTGATATAAGGAGCAATACTGCCACCGAGAATTACGTCATAATCAATAACCATGTGGAGATTATCTATTGCAATAGTCAGCGCAGAAAGATAAGAGAGCCAGCGTTCTTCATAGCTGTGCTCTTTTTTTTTCAGATGAAGGAAAAAATCCTCAAGAGTTTCATCCCCTCAAGAAGGGCAGAAACAGAGCAGCAGGTTTCCATACACTCCGCGCTTGCCGCAATAGCAGGGCTTTCCGTCTGGTATAATTGTCATATGTTCAAAAAACACCGCTTTTAATTCACTACCCTTCAGGAATTTTCCATTTACAATAAGAGCACCACTCAGATTTTTCCCGTATATGAAAGAATATTGCATTTTTTTTTCTTTTCCGGCTGCTGCCATAGCTCCAAGGTAGCTGCGGCTTCAGCATCGTGGATCATTGTGCAGGAAAGGGAAGATATTTGGAAATGGAACTTACGGTCAGACCGGTACAATTTAGATTTTTCCATAGGTAACTGTTTTTCCATCCGCAGAGATCAGTCCCTGCAGTACGATACCGATACCCAGAATAGAAGAAGATGGGTATGCAAGTGAAGTCAGGAAATGAGTCAGCTTTTTCACCCAGCAGTTCAAAATAATCCAGTGTATTGGAAAAGGGAACAGCGTATTGGATAGTGTGGAGCAGGGTTCCTCTCAGGTCAATAGCTGCCATGGAAAGCGTATGAAGACGGATTTCAATTCCGATGGAAATCCGGGCATCATAGATACAGGATATAATCTGCGCCTTACGTCCGCCGGTAGAAGCGAAGGAGCCATTTCTTTCGATCAGACCAGAGGCTTCCAGACTCTGCAGCTGCTGGGATACCGTTGGTAAGCTGAGCGTTAGCTGGTATGCAATGTCCTGCTTGGAAATACGTTGTGTTTTGTAGATCAGCTCATATACCCGCTTGCGGGTTATGGGATTTAGTTGACCATTCATAAGGGTAAAGCTCTCTTTCTAAAAATTATACAGATGCTTTGTTCAGAATAACACATCCTGTTGCAAATAGCAAGCTTTGTATATAATGCACAAAAAAATATATAATTTTTTTGATTATATGTCATTAACTAATAAAAAATATTCATATAAACTTATAGCATAAACCTTTGCAAAATGAATTTGCAAAAGCAGTTCGCAAAAGGAGGGAAGCGAGTGGATACAGCAAGAGAGTTACAAAAAAGATGAAAGCAATTGTTGCTTATGCACCGGGCGATTACAGATTTGAGGTCGTGGATACCCCAAGAGCAGGAGAGGGTGAAATGATCCTGAAGGTAGAAGCCTGTGGGATCTGTGCAGGTGATGTGAAGGCCTTCCATGGTGCAAAGAGCTTCTGGGGCGGTGATGGGAATCCTCCCTATATTAAGGCACCTATGATTCCGGGTCATGAGTTTGTTGGCAGAGTTGTGGAAATTGGTGATAAGGTCAAGGGAAACTGGAAAATTGGGGACAGAATCTGTCCTGAGCAGATTGTTCCCTGCGGCGAATGCATGTTCTGTAAAACCGGAAGACACTGGATGTGTGAAAAGCACGATCTTTTTGGCTTCCAGAATAATGTAAATGGCGGTATGGCTGAATATGTACGCCTGACGAAGGAAGCGCTTCCATATCTGGTACCCGCAGATATGCCTGTTGAAAAGGCTGCTCTGATCGAGCCATATGCATGTGCATTTCATTGTGTGGACAGGGCACAGCCAAAGACGACAGACTTTGTGGTGCAGTCAGGAGCAGGAACACTGGGACTTGGAATGATAGGAGCGCTGAGACAGGCAAATCCTAAGTGCCTGGTAGTTTTGGATATGAACGATGAGCGCTTGAAAAAAAGCAAAGGAATTTGGGGCGGATATCGTCATGAATCCGGGGAAAGAAGATGTGGTGTCCAAGATTAAGGGAGATGACAGGCGGATATGGCTGTGACATCTATATTGAAGCAACCGGACATCCAACAAGTGTACAGCAGGGACTGGACTGTATCCGTAAGCTGGGACGCTTTGTTGAATTCTCTGTATTTGGAGAAAAGGTATCTGTGGACTGGAGCATCATATCTGACAGAAAAGAATTGATCTTCTTGGTGTACATCTGAGTCCCTACTGCTATGATACGGTGATCGAATGGATTGACAATGGAAAGCTGCCGACTGCCGGAGTGGTAAGTCATAAATTCCCGTTAGAGAAGTGGGAAGAAGGATTTCATCTGGCACAGACCGGAGAAGATGGAGCAATGAAGGTTGTTCTGGTACCGGGAATGGAGGGATAGCATGCAAAGAATTCTCAATGATCCGGACAATATTGTAGACGAGATGCTGAGCGGTTTTCTGAAAGCCAATAGTGATATAGTAGAAGCCACGGAAAATAAGCGGGTTGTTAAAGCCAGATGCAAAGGCGAAGGAAAGGTTGGCGTGATCACCGGAGGCGGCTCCGGGCATAAACCGGCATTCATTGGTTATGTCGGAGAAAATATGTGCGATGCTGCGGCAGTTGGTGAAATCTGTTCTTCCCCTACAGCAGTTGCCTTTCTTGATGCGGCCAAATGTGCAGATCAGGGAAAAGGAGTGGCATGTCTCTATGGAAATTATTCCGGGGATAACATGAATGTAAAAATGGCTGTGAAAATGGCACAGAAGCAGGGTCTGACAATAAAGACGGTGATCGCCAATGATGATGTGGCCAGCGCTCCTAAGAATCAGAGAAAAGAGAAGAGGAGTTGCCGGGGAGATCTTTATGTGGAAATGTGGCGGTGCCAAGGCTGCAATGGGCGGTTCACTTGACGAGGTGATCGATGCAGCACAAAAGGCAATTGACCATACGAGAAGTATTGGTATTGGTCTGACACCATGTACACTTCCGGCAGTGGGACATCCAATTTTGAGATCAAGGATGGCAC
>VOFC01003781.1_pt1 | contig 30617 bp, 38 predicted proteins | sample 5384161 | NCBI WGS metagenome assembly VOFC01 (sample SAMN12384722, study PRJNA508395) | human gut metagenome | isolation source: healthy gut B | host: Homo sapiens
GTTGATTCAGATTCCTTATCTGTCGTCGCTGATGATTTAAGGAACTGCTGCTGCTGTGCAGCCGAAAGCTTTTAGTATAAAAGCTGCCGGACTGGAAGTAAAAGGAGAAGTCAATCAGAATAAGATACGGTTTACAAGGAATACCCTTCATGCGAACTGGCGGTATATGCCCGTGCGGTGTCTTGGACGATAAACTGATGAAACAATTACTTGCGCGCTTTTCTGCGCAATTAGCGGAAAAACCATTTTGTAGAGACACTTAATCAACTACTGTTGTGGGTACAGACAGGATTCCGTTATCAGACAGATGGCGAGCAGTTCTGGCTATGAGAAACCATTTTTTATAGAAGAAACCTTTTATTATCCCGGCCTGTGATTGCGAAACCGTTCTATTCTCTTCGTGCCCGTTTGGTCGGTCGCTTGCTGGGAAAAGAGGTGGTTTTGCTTGACTATCCGGGGACATGTGGCAACTGCTGTCTGTATGGATGAAAGGAGAAGTAAAGGGAGCCTATGTATCCTTGCAAGGGAAAAAGTTTATAGTATGTGACCCTACTTATATGAATGCGAAAGCCGGGCAAGTGATGCCTTCCTGCAAAGAAAAGCGCCCTAAAGTGATAAAATTATGACGAATAATCAGTTTATAGAAGAAATCGTGACGAAAGAATGCGAACGCTACGCATTGAAGACAGCGGGTTTATTACGGACAAACGGGCTGTTGTGAAAAAGAGTTGTCTAGTGCGGATAACGCTTCTCTGCCGGATGCTTGTTCGTTGAAAGAATTTGGGGAGTGGAAGGAGCGTCTACTGAATGGTTGGTATTCCCGGAAGGGATTTGCCAGGTTCTTCTGCCGGAAAGCGGGAGAAACCTGCTATGTCCCGGATGGTGAGGCGGTTATCGCAGAATGCGTTGTCTGATATTCAAAGAAGACAGGAGGAGGTAACGATTGACGAGGAACTGAAGGTAGAGGAGGGGCGAACGGTTGCCTTTTAAATTATCCCCGGCTCTCTTTTACGAAATTCTATCGGGAGACTTGTTGCAACGGCACGTTATTTACTTCTCGGAGAAGTGGAAAAAAGCTGTATCAATAGGTTACGTGCTTTGTTTCCTTTGAAGTATGCGTCGTTGTATGAGCGCTTGTCAGTAAAGGATAATGAGTTTTGGGAAGAAATATGGAGAGTTGATACATCGCTTTGTCCGCTTTCTGGTGGTGGAAAAGAGCAGGGAGGATGAAGAAGCGGTGAAAGAAGTCAGTATGGAGACGGTAATTTCTGTACAGGAGCAGTTGGAACGGGGAAGCTGGCTCAGATTGCATCAGCGTACCATCTGCTTAATTCATTGCAGATGACCGGACGCAATAAGTTTCGAATGGCTTAGGGCAGAGGGAAAAGAGATCGAAGGAAATTCTGCTGGAAGATGAGGACTGGCAGTGTCTGGAATGTCGGGATTCCGTTAGGGGCGCTTTCGGAACAGATGGATGGCAGGTTTGCTTATCTGCTGGAAGTGAATGAGAAAAACGAATATGATGTCTGCTGTGCTTTGACGGATATATTGTGCTATGGACATGGCAGCGTTTATGATCAGTTGGCGGAAGGCATGCAGGATACAGTGCGGGCTATATCAATGCTTTATGTTGAGAATAAGAAATATGAGGAAATAGCCTTCATACTATACGGAACATCCGGCGGGCGAAAGCCGGATAACTTGCGAAAGTCAGTGAGCCGCGGTAAGGAGTATCTGAAAAGCGGATGGCTAATTTAATTATTGAATATAAACGTAGAGGGGCAGTGCCTTTTGTGACGGGAGAGGAGGAAGCAAGATGAAGAAGTGCGAATACAAACGTTCCGGATTGCTGGTTGTATATACAAAACCGGATGAGCAGGGAGGAGAAACGGAATTTCAACGGCATTTGTTGAGTTGTGAAGAATGTAGGGAAGATTTGGCTCAGTTGCGCCTGATGGTTCATTCCATCGGGAGGAAAGAACGGCGGACGATTTCATTCCGTATCTGGATAGTAGCAGCTTCCGCAGCTTGTATACTGATGGGAGGGGGGAACCTGTTACTATTTCTTTACCCAGAAAGGAGACCGCTTTTTCGCCGGGTAACACTCATGAACTGAAAATACATCCTCCGGTTCGTCATGATGATAGGGATAGTATCACCTCCAAGGATACGATTCCGGCAGATACCTTTTATTGATGGAGGTGATTATCAATGAATGATTTACGCATTTTCTTCAGTAGAACTGAGGTTGGCGGGTAATCTCATCAAATATCTGGAAGAGGTCCTCCTTTGTCTCTGCTCGGAGCATGGCTATACGGGTATTGCGGAAATTAGGAATCCCTTTGAATAACGGACTGGCAGCCAAGTGGCGGCGCACGTGCAAGATGCCCCTGCGTTCATCAAGCAGATTCACACTGTCAATCACTTCCTGGCGAAGTACCTCCATACACCATTCAAAGCTGAGTGGCAGCAATTCCTCCCCCGTTTCCAGATAATGCTTTATTTCCTTGAATATCCAGGGACGTCCGAAGCTGGCACGACCGATCATGACGGCATCTACCCGTAGCGGTCGAAACACTCCTTGCAGCGTTGAGACGTTGTCACATCCCCGTTGCCGATGATCGGGATATGCATCCTCGGATTATTTTTTACTTCTCCTATCAGCGTCCAGTCTGCTTCTCCGGTGTACATTTGTGCACGGGTACGACCGTGTATGGTTAATGCGGCAATACCGCAATCCTGTAACTGTTCTGCCAGCTCTACGATAATTTTGTTGTTGGCGTCCCATCCCAAACGGGTTTTTACTGTGACAGGTATTTTGACTGCGTCCACTACGGCACGGGTAATCTCCAGCATTTGAGGGATATTCTGCAACATTCCTGCTCCGGCACCCTTTCCGGCCACTCTTTTCACCGGGCATCCGAAGTTTATGTCAAGAATATCGGGCTGCGCCTGCTCTACGATCTTCGCAGCTTCGACCATCGTTTCCGTATCTTTACCATAAATCTGAATAGCTACAGGGCGTTCTTCATCGCTGATACTCAGCTTCTGTGCTGTCTTGCTGACAGCACGTATCAGTGCGTCACTCGATACAAATTCGGTATATACCATGTCCGCTCCGAACTTTTTGCACATCAGGCGGAAAGCTGGGTCGGTCACGTCTTCCATGGGAGCAAGCAGGATGGATGTTTTCCCCAAGTCTATATGGTCTATTTTCATGTATATGATGAACTAAATGATTATTTCGCTGCAAAAATACGGAAAAAGCCTACTTTTTGCCTTTAATCACATACTTAACAATAATAGAATTATGAAAAAAAGCTGTATTGGCAGTGTACTCGTATTGCTTATTTATGGTTCTTATTAGTTGCCTTATATTTTTGTTTAGGATGGCTGGGCACCTGCAAAGCCTTTCAATCGTTCCAGCTTGTAGCATTCTCGGAATAATTTTATTAACAAGATATTGCAATTTCTTTTGAGTATTTATAGCAATTTCTTCCATTGTTACGTAATCTTGCGCTATAGTAATTATCTGTGCTTGCAAATCTTCAAAACTTAATCTCTTTTTTTGTTTGTCCTGAGCTCTCAACCTTTCCTTCTGAGCTCTCAACCTTTCTCTCTGAGCTCAACCTTTCCTTCTGAGCTCTCAACCTTTCTCTCTGAGCAGCTTTCTGAGATTCTAACTTTTCCTTCTGGCTCATTAACATGATATTTTGTTCCTCTTCCATTTCCTTTTGAAACTAAGAACCCTCATTACAAAGCTTCTTCAGCATCTTTGTAATGTCCGAACGATGTTGGGGGACAATATATTGCAGTTGGCTGTTACTAATTTCGTTTTCGCTATAACAAGTCACTAAAGCTGTTAGCTCATCTTTGACAAGCTCTCAACCTTTCCATCAAATAGTTCCTTTAGTTTAATTACCGCATCATCCGGTAATAAGCTGATCATAGGTAGGGTTAATTTACTTTGTCAGGTCGATTGAATTCTTCAACATATGGTTTCTGCCAAAGTTAGCTTCTCTCCAGCCTTTTATTATCTTATTTACTCCACTTCCCGCTTTCTCTGAAAAGCCGATCAGCATAAACATTTTCTGTAGCGCCTTATTGCGACATACACTATCTCCTCCTTGATAATATTGTGCTTTGCTGACAAGCATTGTTTGGGGTTTTTTGAAACGATATTTATCGACCCATTGTTCAACGACAATATTTCCTTCTTCTGAGAAGTCGCAGTGAATAAGAGCATTGATAAATGCCTCACGTACTGCGATATGGGTGAGGCGTTTCGTCAATGCGTATTCCATTTTTTATTTGAAAAGGTTTTAAATATGGCTGTCAGTTTGGGATATACTTTACGGTAGAACTGGAAAAGGTTGGCTTCCCAAGTGCCGTCCGGACAGATACGGTCTGACCATCTGAGAGAAATATCCGTTTCCAGATGCTCTCTATAATCCGGGGAAATAGTTTGGCGCACATTCCGGATCTGTGATGCTTTTCTGTTTTCCCGAACATGAGAATTCCAGCCAATGTGAATCCTTCTTCTTTGGTATGTCGGTCTCTGCGGTATGCTTCCAGTTTGGTTAAGAAGTCCAGATCATCTAAGCTAAGCCATGGGTGGGGATGGCTTAAGGTTAGCAAAAAGTCGCCTGTATTGAATCAGTGTCTCTTTGTCAATATCGTCCATAGAATAATTGGACAGAATTTTGAATCGCGTGGATGGCTTTCGTCTGAATGAGATGCAATCATGCGTCTGACTTCTGCATCCGTACATTTATAGTCACCTTCGTGATTACGCTTAAAATGTATGTCCGCCAAAAGCGATTTTTGGTTCTGTAGATAGGACGTTGTGTGCGACGCGGGGACGTAAATCAGAAGAAGCCTTTTACCTTTATAAGATCCTTCATACAAATCTTTGTCCACAAGAAGGTTTTCATTTATACAATCCGGGTTGTTTGCTTGGTTCAAAAGTCTTTTTTGTATTGGCCGATTTGCTCTTTGGTCAGTCCTTCAATGATGAACTGTTGCTTGTGTTCTTTGACACCTAGTACGATAATTCCCCATCTGTATTGGCGAAAGAAGAATAAGTATCCCATAAACTATTAGGAAGACCATCTTTGGCTATCTTAAACTCTAAGTCTACAGTCTCCTCCTTCTGTATCAATGAGTCTATATAGTCAATAAAATCCCATTCTTCCAGGTCGTTTAGTATGATAGGTTTCTTATGATCCATTTTCTTTCTACTTGATTTTCTGCAAAAATACGTATTAATTCAGTACCTTTGTACCCTCCTATCACATTTTAATGATTATCAGATAGTAAAATGAATATAAAAGATTTTGAAATAATGGCGCCTGTCGGTTCGCGTGAATCCCCTTGCTGCGGCTATTCAGGCAGGTGCCGATTCTATCTATTTCGGTATAGAAAACCTGAACATGCGTGCCCGTTCGGCCAATACGTTTACGATTGATGATTTGCGGGAGATAGCTCCAGACGTGTGATGAACATGGAATGTTTAGCGGTAATGAACTATGCCCGTCAATCGGTGAACATCTCCAATGCAGAGGCTTTAAAATTCTACGCACAGTTTGCCGATGTTGTGGTACTGGCACGCGAGTTGAATCTGGAGCAGGTAGCGGAGATCTACCGGCAGATACAGGGAAGAACATATTTGCGGTCCGAGTGGCGAACAGCTTCGCATTGAGATGTTCTGTCATGGTGCTCTCTGTATGGCTGTTTCGGGTAAATGCTATCTTTCTTTGCATGAGATGAACCATTCTGCCAACCGCGGTGCTTGTATGCAGGTGTGTCGCCGTTCTTATACCGTCCGTGATAAAGGGAAACGGATGTGGAATTGGATATTGATAACCAGTATATTATGTCGCCTAAAGACCTGAAAACTATTCACTTCATGAATAAGATGATGGATGCAGGTGTGCGTGTGTTCAAAATTGAGGACGGAACGTAAAATCTATGTGGAGCGTAGGCGACAAGTTGCTGATTACAGGTCCCACAACGGGTGCCGAATTCGTCACTTTGGACGAGGCACGCGTCGATTTGAAACCCGTGCAGACGGTGAAGAAAGGACAGCATTTCTCGATGAAAGCGGACAAGATACGTCCCAGCGACAAACTCTATAAACTGGTTAGCGTAGAGGAACTGAAGAAGTTCAAAGGCTTGGATGTGGAGAAACAACGTGGCTAAGTATCAAATAGTAAATAGTCCAATAGTAAATATGAATTATATCTATGAACTTCCCATGAAGGTGCGCGACTACGAATGCGACCTTCAAGGTATTGTCAATAATGCCAATTATCAGCATTATCTGGAGCATACGCGCCATGAGTTTCTGTTGAGTGCCGGCGTCAGCTTTGCCGGACTGCACGAGCAGGGGGTAGACCCGGTAGTGGCACGTATCAATATGGCTTTCAAGACTCCCCTGAGGAGTGGTGACGAGTTTGTCTCCAAACTCTACATGAAGAAGGAGGGTATCAAGTACGTCTTTTACCAAGATATCTTCCGTGCTTCCGACGGCAAAGTCTGTCTCAAAGGCATAGTTGAAACCGTATGTGTGGTGAACGGACGGTTAAGCGATAGCGAACTGTTCGACCGTCTCTTTGCCCCTTATCTCAATCCGTGTGAATCTGTGTAATCTGTGGTGGAATGAACAGTGACGAACGGATTTGCAGCATAGCTCTCACACTTTGCCCCGGTATAGGACATATCGGGGCAAAGCGTTTAATAGAGGGTATGGGCAGTGCTGCCGAAGTATTCAGTCGGCGGAAGGAGCTCCCCGAAATCATGCCCGGTGTGAATCCGGGGGTAGTGACGGCTCTTGATTGTCCCGCTGCCTTTCTGCGTGCCGAGCAGGAGATGGAGTTTGTAGAGAAGAATCGTCTTTCCTGCCTGACGTTGAAGGATGAGGCTTACCCTTCCCGCTTGCGCGAATGTGAGGATGCGCCGATTGTACTTTTCTTTAAAGGAAACACCGATTTCAACCGCCTGCATGTCATCGATATGGTAGGTACACGCCGTGCCACCGATTACGGCAAGCAATTCTGTGCCGACTTCCTGCGCGATTTGGCCGTTCTTTGTCCCGATGTGCTGGTAGTAAGCGGACTGGCTTACGGGATAGATATCCATGCCCATCGGGCCGCTTTGGCAAATCATCTCCCTACCGTTGCTGTCCTTGCTCACGGACTGGACCGCATCTATCCGTATGTCCACCGGAAAACAGCCATCGACATGCTGGGTTACCGTTCGGGACTGTTTTTCGTTACGGACGACATCTCACCGGTTGCAGTTGGTTTTACGCGACAACAAACCGCCCTTATCCGGAGTGCGGCTGGTTTAGCCAACTGGGGAATGCGGGCATTTAGGACTATTCCTATCTTCCCGGAACTGACGGATCGACGACTTTGTTGCGTATTCTTATGCTGGCGGACATTTCCATATCAATGCGATGGTGGTGGAAGCGGACATACCCGTCAACCGGATGAGTGCCTTGCTTTTTGAATTGGAGATGAAGGGAGTGGTCAAGGCAATGGTGGGTGGTGTCTATCACTTGCTGACTTGAGCGCGGCAGGTCTCTTGCCTTATATGGACGGTTTCCCGTATTTCATGATGAACTTTTCCGGGTGGTCTGTCGCTATGATGTCTACCCCCCATGGGAAAGGCGCTGCGTGCTTCTGGTTCTCTTCCGTCTTGTCGTCCAGCCCCAGGACAAGTGCCAGTACCTGCAGGTTGTGCTCACGGCATTTCTTTACGAATTGCGGGGTAAGGGAGTCAATCCAGACGACAGCGATGTCGGGGTGCAGTTCCTTTACGACATGCTCTATGTCTTTTTCACTTTTGATGTAGGCTTGCAGGGTTCTTACCTCGGGTGCCATCTTTCTGAAGCATTTGGCATGATACTCCTTGCTGAAGGTGAAGTTGCAGTTTTCCAGCATGCCTTCGTCCTTTATCAAGTTCAGTAATTGGTGCAGACCGCCGTTGCGGTAGTCGATGGTGATTCTTAAACCGTGCTCTTTGGCCTTGCGTAGCAGGTCGGTAAGGCGTAGTACCCGTTGTCCGGCAAATCGGGGCGCAAACCAAGAGCCGGCATCCAGTGTGTCGATGTCGGCGGACAGCCATTGGGAGATGGCGCCGGTACCGTTGGTGGTACGGTCGAGGGTGGAATCGTGCAGTACGTAGAAGACACTGTCCTTACTGATGCAGACATCGCATTCTATATTGCCTACACCGTATTTGATGCACGAATCTACGGATGCCATTGTAAATTCAAAAATGGTGGAAGACCCTGTCTTTGGAGCGATGGTAGGCTTGACACCGTTCGGTGTGCGCTGGTTAACATAATGGTGGACTTGGGAACATCCTGCGGTAAGTAGGATTTGGATATCTGTGGAAAGCCAAAAAAAGTAGTGTTTTCTTCTTTACAGTTATAAAAGCCATCGAAGATAGCTATTTTTTGTCATTCGGAGAAAGGTATGGGCATAAAAAAAGGAGTACCGCTGTACTCCAACCTTTGTTAACCTTAAATCTAATACTATGAAAAAATCACATTACAAATGTTTTTTTGCATTTTGGATGATTGTTGTGCGCTTATGACGGATGAAACAATTATCAATAAGGATAAGGCAGTGAGTTTCATAAGCGAATTTATATTTAGTGTATCATAGAACGGTTATAGTGTCGCTCCTTATCGCCACAATGGCTCATTCAGAGAAATGTTTTCACTTGTGGCGATAATAGTTGATCGGAAGTTTACTTGCATTATACCCTTTTATGGGTAAATTATTGGGAATTAGAATGTGCAGTTTACTGAAATCCGACCAGGCATGTATGATTGTCAAGATAATGGATTCTCTTTATCTTTTTGTTTTGGACGCTTTTAGCTGCATCCCGGTTAATGAGCTGCTACATAATCCGGACCACCACACAATGGATTATCAAATAAGTCGGACCAGATAGAGAACTTGGCAGTAACTACCGGAATCTCAATATTCTCTTTGTTTTTCACCCATATTATATCACCTCATATTATACGGACTGTATTGAATGGCCACCATTCCTGTCAACCCTTCTATCTCACAGGCATATATCTCATAGGCCCGCCGGGCCTCTTTGCTGAATACATCCTTGCAGATGAATCCGAATATTTTTGATATTTAATTTCTTGAAATGCCAGTTCATACGCTGTGCAAATTCAATCAGAAGTTCTTCCCGGTTGGGACGGTTTTTTGCAAATTCATCAGGATATTGATAACCTCCTCCATATTCTATCACACTTGAGTTGTCTTTCTTCATGGTTACAAAACGGTTCCAGGTGGAAGTACTAACTACTGATAGATTAATAGGGCAGAGAGTCCATGAAAACCGGAGAACGATTTCTGTCTTTATTGCCATAGTACCGGACTATCAAGGAATTCTCCATTGTCCATTGCATATTATCGCCGTCACTAATTACAAAACGAATGGAATGCTGAATTATCTTCAAAATCTATATTTTCTTTTTTTATTTCATGTATAGGTAAAGGATACATTTTATCGGAAGCTGCCATGATAACAGGAAGGTTGCGACACCAGTTTGAAGCGGTATTATAATGTCCCCATATCTTGTGATAGCTCCCTGTATATTCATCTTCATTTCCATAATTCCAGCCTAATATGGGTGAAAAAGCGGAGTAACCCATTCCAGTATTTGTTCGGAAAAGGTCCCGTCCCATAATATGGCATAAGTTTTTGGGCTATAGCGATATCTCTGCAGTTACTTACTTTTGGGTCGATGCTAAGAGCTGAACTTCGATTAAGTTGTTTTTGCAACGTTTTGAAACATGATTCCGAGATTCATTGCGTGCGTCTTTTTAGTTTCTTTAATCCGGACTGTTTGATTCGTTTCTCTAAAGATTCTTCTACTAGTACACCTTTCAGAAGGCTGGCATATACTGTTGCCACATTAGCTGAATAATTGATTCCTTCTCTTCGTAGTAATTTTCTCCTGTTGAGGGTGTCTTTTTTTATAGAGTACATACCCTTTTATAATCTTTTTTTTTCATGAGATGTTCCAGGAGGTCCCCAGATATCCATTCGGATTACTTTAGTGATATTCAAGCTTTCCTGTGAGCTTTTTTAAAATCTTATGATAGAATTGTTATTATTTCTATCCAGATCATTTCATCAAAAGGCTTCTTCGTTCACCGCTTGTCACATAGACCGGATAATGACTCTAAAGAAACTTGCTCACTTTCTGCTCTACTGAGTCCTTCCCATTGCATAGGATTAATTGTTGAGGTGCTTTTTGTATAAACCAGCCATGTCTGCCATTATAGGCGAATGTCATAATGGAGGATAATAAACAAATAATAAGTGCGGATAATTTGATTTTCATGATCGGAATGTTTAGGATTAAAAAGGCTTTCCCGAAACAGATCGGGAAAAGAACCTTTTCTATTTAATTTACAGTGTTGTTATCTTATCATTTAGAGACTTTAGTAGCGTGTCCGCATTTCATTAGCTGTGTAATGTCAATCCAATATAGTTGTCGGATAGGTAATGGCAGCGAATACTGCGATATTCTCATCTTTAGGAAGTATACCAGTGTTGTGCCTCGGGGAAGCTCGATCCCAATTTAGCCTAATGTTGTAGATATAGGTGTCATTCCCTTTTTCAGTGTCGATTTGAGAACCGATGTAAGCGAGCGAAGCGTTACGAATATAACCGTCGCTGACACCTTTTATGTCCCCATTGTCCGTAGAAACCGGAGTAATAAAGGTATTTTCAAATTCCATGTGATTTACCATTAACAAGGAATGTTGATTTGCGATCCTTGTCTGTAGGGCAGCCAGAATATATAGTTTCTTTCCCCTGCTTCTTTGGGTAGCTGGATTGTATCTCACCCATTTGATAACATTCTTATTTTCATGGTCAGCAATGCTGAAGGTGATATTATCACAGTTACTTTATCACCAATTAATTCAGCAGCGAAACTATTTCCTTTTTTATCGAAAGAAACAGTATAACCAAAGTTTTCAGGAGTGAAAGCTTTGCTATTAAACGGTAACTGAAGTGGAATATTTTTTTATTGGAGCTGCTTTTACATTTCCTTTTTCAAGCGGACAGCGAAAGTTTTGGGTCGATAAGATGCCATATCAAAACATAATTTATTGTTCTGTATAGTGACTTCACCTATTTTTTTCTTCTATACCATTTGTTTCATAGGCGGACTCAATGGCGTCAGGGAATATAATTTCTACATTTTTGTGCAGATTTACCTTGCATCTCGTATATAAACGGATGATGTACAAATCACTTTCTTCTGCTTTTTTAGGGAACGAATAGCCACTTGGGGGGTATTTTTACGAAAGAATACTCACGCCCTAATGCACCTTTATGTTTGGGGGTGTTGAATACAGCCAAGTGACTGTTCAGAGACTCTGCCAAATGACTGATTCCGGCCTGCAATGCTTCGTTCTGATGACCGACGATTGAATAAGTGAAGGTATGATGACCAAAGTCTTGCTGCTCTGGTATTTATATCTGTCTTTGGTGCTAGGAGCATGGGTAGTGTCAGGCGTAGAGTGTTATCATTAGGTTTATCCCATCCATACTTACAATCATTCAGGATTGAGATTCCGTAACTTTATCGGGAGACGTAATGTCTGCCCATTTAATACGCATATACTTCATAAGCAATATCTTATTGTTCTTACGTTTTACAGTTCCGATACCCCAAATCATAAACAGCTTCCTGGTTTTTTACATTCATCGGAAACTCTGCCTTTTAATACGGCGTCTTTTGTTGACCAGTCTATTTCATTAATGATATCGGAATTCGTTCATCATTTGCACCTTCCTCATGCGGATATATTGTAACGAATTTCGAAGATTTAAAAGTGCGTTCAATGCGAAGAGCTGCATAACAGGGCCTGTTCTTCCCGATACTGATACGAACATTTTCCGAGATTGGAGTTCCGGGCTTATTTATAGTCTTCTTTTTGAATCTCCCATGCAGGCCATTTTTTCGATTCATTGCCTATGAGCAAAGCCAGACGGAATGCCTTGCCCTGTTCTACCAGTTCCTTATTACTACGTTTGTCAACAATAGAAACAATATCGCCATTAGTATCTAAAGTCAGTTTTATAGATGCTGTTTTCCAAAGAATTTTGAGTTGCTTTTAAGAAGGAACCCTTATTGTTTTTTCCAAAACGGACATCATATGTTTGAGCAACAATGGAGCTGCAAGCACTGTGCCATGCTGTGCTTTCCCGTTTTCCCAATTAAGTAATTGTGCCGGAACTTCTTTGCCGTTGGCGTCAAATACTTATTACCAGCAGGCTCCTTTGAGATATATTTATGAAGCTTCTGCCAGTTCTTTCCGTTGTGGCCATTGCATTATAAACGATGAGTGCAGTTCCTTTTACCTCTTGTATCCAAGCAAGAAGCGAGAGAACCGACCAGTACCGGATGATATCATTAAACTGCGTTTGAGAGATCAGTTCATCATTCCAGAATAGGTATAGGCTTGAGGAAGACTCGTTCCTGTGAGGTCATCGTGGAATTGATGCCAGATAAACCGGACCACGCATCGAAGTCAGCGTATTTGCCGGATAGCTTGCTCCGTCAATATAATCAGCCATTACTGAATTCGTTCGGCTGCATCGCCTAATTGTTCGTTCCGACGATTATATAATTTCATAGCTGCCTGCGAAGTATAACGAGCCGGTGGCATGGATGTCCATCAGTAATGACTCACCATCGTATACAGGAAGTTCAGGATGATTATCGAATGGCAGATAGTCTTTGTATAACTGATCGGAAGTAGCACTGATAATTTCAACTTCTCCACTGCCTTTAACACCTTTTTTCTATGGAAACAACCGAATTTATATTAGCAGAACCACCTCGGTCTCCTGCGCCATAGTAACGGTATGCAGTGTTATTGGCTCCATTTTTTTGCTGTATTTTTTAGGTCGTTATCTTGGCTGATATCTCCACCATTCCATTCGTGAACATAGTTTTTGCCATTTTAAAGCTGCCATGATGCGTGAACCGTCTACCCCCTTGCCATAGACCGATATTGAATGGCATCTTGGATTTTCCGTGCATATTATGGTGTCTCCATTGTAATTTTTGCGTTGAGAAACCAATTAAGCCACAATGTGCTGCAATAGTGGGCAATGTATAACTGAATCCAAAACAGTCCGGCAAGAAGATATCTGTAGATTTAACTCAAACTCTTGTTTATAGAATTGTTGTCCCAACAGAATATTGCGGAAGAAAGATTCGGGTGAAGGTACGTTAGTATCATTGGCATCCCAAAGAGCTACCTGAGATATGCCAACGACCTTCTTTGATATATTTTTCACCAGTTCATACTCAAGCGGGTAATACTCTTTCATCCAGTTGTATTTCACTCCCGCCTTCAAAGTTAAATACATATTGGGATAATGCTGAAACAGATAAGTTTCTGACCAGTGTATGCTTGAGGTATTCGTCAATGGTTGTCTGTACATCCCAGTTCCACTGAGTATCCAAATGCGAATTCGAGACTATATAAGCTTTGTACTTTTTTTTGCCTGCAGCGGACTGAGTCCTGTTGCAGCAAATAGTAAAGCTAATAAAATGGTTCTTTTTTCATTTTGATAATTCCTTTATTTCTATATTAATACCTATTTATTGATTGTGAATTTACCTTCAAGCTTGATATCCTTTTGAAGAAGCTCCGATCATTACTTTGAACAAAAATGTACCCGGTTCTACCTGAAATTTCATATTTTGTCCCAGATGGCGAGGTCTTGTGGGCTCAGTGTAAAAGGTCACTTCTTTTTCTTCGTTCGGTTTGCAAGGTAATTCGTTCAAAGCCGCGTAGTATTTTTACGTATGTTGTGACGCTACTGATTTCATCTCTGAGATAAAGTTGTACTACTTCATCACCAATTCTTTTACCTGTATTTTTAACTGTACAGCTCACTTTCACTTCCCCTAGTACTCCTTGTTGTTCTGGAGATATTCTTAGATTGCTGTATTCGAATGTCGTGTAGCTCAATCCATGTCCAAATGGGAAAAAGAGCACCGGTAACTGAAGTGCCGCAGCCGCTGTCAGACCCCTGGCTTGAATGGGCAAAAGGTATTTGTCCTACTGACTTTGGGAAAGTGACTGCTAATCTACCCCCAGGATTATTATCTCCAAAGATTGTTTCTGCAACTGCCTGTCCGCAGAACTCTCCCGGAAACCATGCATGGAGAATGGCAGGTACATATTTTTTTTTGCATAATTAATGCTGGAAGCACGACCGTCAATCATTACCAGAATGGTGGGTTTCCCCAGCTTGCATACAGCTTTCAGTAATTCTTCCTGTCTGCCCGGTAAGTCAAGACTTGTGCGTGAACGCTCTTCACGCACAGTAACCTCACTACCTCCTAATACCATAATTACAACTTCGGCTGATTTTGCAGCTTCAATTGCTTCATCCATCATCTGCTGCTCTTTGGGCGTTATATCAAAAGGTAGAACTTCACTTTCAGGAAAATGTGGATCCACTATTTCACATCCCTTTTTATATACCACCTTAGCTCTCGGCAGGGCTTCTTTAATACCTTTGTACACTGTTTTGATTGGGGCATTGGAAGGACCGTAACGGCAGATGAGCTCTTTTTGCTCATCTGCGTTCGGACCTATTACAGCTACAGATTTCAATGTCTTTGAAGGGGCAATAGGTTATCCTGATTCTTCAAAAAGAACAATTGACTGACGGGCGGCCTCAATGCTACTGCCTGATGTTCTTTGCAGTGCACTATTTTATCCGCTAATTTTCCGTCACCACGGTAAGGATTATCAAATAAACCTAACCAAAATTTGACATACAAAATCTCACTTACGCGTTGATCGATAGTAGCTTGTGATACCTTTCCTTTGGCAATAGCGCTTCGCAACGGCTTTATGAAGCCTGCCGGAGAACTGAAGTTAGTGCGTACATTTAGTCCTGCATTGACCGATTGTACTACTGCTTCTTCATTATTATCAGCAACTTTGTGTTTGCCTGAGATGAATTCGACAGCATCGCTGTCTGAGACAACGTATCCTTTAAATCCCCATTCCTGACGTAAAATCTGCGTGAGGAATCGATAACTTCCGGTAATAGGTTCACCGTCATAATCATTGTATGAGCTCATAACTCCCAATGCTCCTGCTTCCTGAAATGCAACGCGGAAGGGCTCAAGGTAGAGAGTACGCATTTCACGCGGAGCCACGTGCGGGTCCGTACGCGTACCTCCGTCACGTCCGCCCACTGGAATACTATATACGGCGAAGTGCTTTGGAGTGGCTACCAGCTTGTGTTTCTGCAAACTTTGAATCATCTGCTTTCCTAACTGTCCTACTAGGTATGGATCTTCGCCATAGCATTCTACCGCACGTCCCCAACGAGGGTCTTGTGCTATGTCCAGAATAGGAGAGTAGATATTTGTATATCCCAAAGCAGTTGCTTCTTTAGCTTCTACTTCACCAATCCGGGCAATCAGCTCTTTGTTCCATGTACTTCCCTGCCCGCATTGGGCAGGGAAAAAAAGTAGCCTTCTCATGACAAACCCCACGAATTCCCTCATTAGTAAAGTCTACCGGAATTCCTAATCGTGTTTCTTCAACAAACCAGCGTTGGATATCATGTATAGCTTTAACGTGTTTAGCATAAGGAAATGCATACTCAGAGCCGAACTTCCCCAGTCCGTTATGCTCTTCGTCAATGTTTCCTATACCGTCTTTCCATATTTCCGACTTCCATTTTTCAGTTGGTAATGCGTCGGCTAGAACACGACCGGAACCGTAGAGAGTTGCCATCTGACAAGTCTTTTCATCCATATTCATCTGACTTAACAGGTCTTTGACGCGCTCTCTATCGGGGCAGACGGGTCTTCATATATGTCCATCTTGCCATTTTTATTAAAATCAATCCATCCTTTTCGATAGATATCGTCTTTAGGACCTGCCTGAGTGATTGCCGGGATAGACAACAAGCAGCTTAGTAATGTTAGTTTTAGTTGTTTTTTTCATCTAAAAGGTTTTATATATTGTATAGTTATTGTTCCAGTTACTTCTTCTTCCACTTTAACATTAGGATAGTCACTTATTAATACATTTTTTATTTGAGTATGTGTGCCTTCATACACGATTGTGCGCCGTTCTCCTTCTGTCAAATCTTTTGTATTTATATTTTAAATACAAAACACTGGTCTGTACATAATATCGGGTATCAGTATCGTGTAGTACATACTTTCTTGTAAGAGTACTAGTAATTGGTTCTAGCCCCTAATTCGACATTTCTGGCAGTCAGAGTTATATGTTCTTTTTCATCAAAGCTAAGATTAATAGCATAATCTTTTTATAATTAGGTCTGTGTCCTGATTGGTATTACCGGCATACATATAGCACGTATTAATTGATGAGGCATATAATTTGGCACTGCCAACAGAAGTACTCTGACTTGTTCCGTCAATTGTAATCTTACCAGACCCTGAGAATGTTCCTTGAAAACCTGTTCGTAGGTAAATGTAAGCTAATAATTTGCTATATTTGCTTGGTCCAACTGATTCTCCGGTGGAAGATTCTATTTTCAAGGGTAATACATAGTCGTTGTAGATATTTTGAATCTTATCCAATTCTATCTGAATTTTGGCTGTCGTTTTGTATTTTCCTTTAGGAATAGTATATACTTCTGATCGAAACTATAACAATTGGTTGGAAGTTCTATATAATAGGAATTTATTTGATTTTTAAATTTGTCGAAGTTATAATCGGCTAAAGTATCTGGGTCATTAGTTATTTTAAGAGTTATATCTTTTATCATTCTCAGAAGTTCCGTTAATACCGAAGTCAATTAATATTCGGCAATATTTCCATCTTTAATCTCCACTTCACAGGTTTGCCATCCATTTTCCACCAAATAGGAAAATTTGTGGAATAGTTCGTTGTTTAGTTCATCTTGGACAAGCTGTGAAGATGAATATTCCTAAAGTAATGGATATTATGTTTATTATTCTTTTCATATTCTTTTTTGTTTTAATTACCATTCTGGGTTTTGTGTCAGATTGACGTTACGTTTTAATTCAGCAGTTGAAAAGGCCAAAGGTACATTTTTTCAAAAAGATTTTGGGAATAGCAGTCACTGCAGTTGTAATATAGAATCCCTGTCTTGATTCGTCGTCCTTTGTAATGTTGATGTTACATCCCATTAATGCCTGATTTTCCTCTTCTTCTGCATCTTTCCATCTTCTTAAATCAAAAATAGCGGAAACAGTTTTCTGCAAAATAGTTCTATGTGACGTTCTCTTTTTAGTACTTCTTTAAAATTTCTATAAGTATTGTAGTATTATCATCAAAATCAGGTAAGCTGGCACGCATTCTTATGGGTTTCATCGCTTCCCTCATTTTGATGGGGATCACGTTTGATTTCCACTTCTTTGGTCATTGAACGTTTGCATAGTATATGTGTTTCCACTGGTTAACTCATTGAGAGCTTCTGCATAAATGAGTAAAACTTCTGCATACCGTATAGTCGGTTCTGTTTTATTTGTTCTATATCCACCCTCAGAATAAGAGTCTTTGTTGTAGTATTTTTGAATCCTATGTTGGTCAATGGACAGTTCTCTGTAAATCCTTGTTTACCATTTACTTCATCTCTGTAATACCAACATTGGAAATTTTTCTCACTCAGACAGCGAGGAACTTTCACATTCCCATGTAGCACCATTAAAACCAACATTCCAAGCGTAAAAACGTGGTTCACGTTTTGCATACATCAGTGATACACCTCCACTCCCATGAAGGGGGCCTCCATTCATTGTTTGCGGGTCATTAGCTGTTTCTGTGAATCCTTCTCTTACATAATATCCTGTTGTTTCTGCCTCTTCTATAGTTTGTCCATTGTTCATGTAATAAGTATCGACCATTTTTTTTTTGAGTAAGAAGCGACTTTGTTATCTCCGTGGGCAGTTCTGGGCATACTTTTTTTATTAAAAGAAATCTTCGATACCACAATTTCCTGTTGTTGCTTTGGTTTTAGTGAATATTAATTCAGGATTTTTGGAACCACGAATTGTTCCATCAAACATTTCTTTATAGGAAGCATAAGGATCTATATTGCTTTCCATCCATTGGGAAATTCTTCATTAGAATAAGTTTCATGATAGGAGGGCGTTTATGCAGGCACATTATTTTTGGGCTCTACTGTATATAAGCTGTATTGCTGTAGATTATCCACATCTTCTGCGGCAGCAGCTGGCCCGTGCCCATTTTTGATTCATCATATTCTTGATTATATAGTTTGTGCCGTCCAGGTTTTTTAATATTAAAGAAATCAGTATTTCCATTATTCATAGGACTGGCCGCATATAATAGTATTCCCAGCTCTTAATGCTAAAGCTGCACCTTTGGTAGGGCGTCCCAAATTATTAATGGTACGTGTTCTTGGCATAACACGAGCAGCGAGCTTTAAATCATTGTCGATGAAATCGATGATTTCATCAAATTTAGCGCAGGGGGCAGAGATAATTCTTCATATGAAAGACTGACATCTAATCCCATGTTCAGGAATTAAAGGTACAGGACCGAAAGTTCTTATTAAACTCCAATAGGCAAATGCTCGTAAAAAACGGGCTTGTCCCTGCATATCCGAAATGTCCTCATACGTAAGTTCCGGACACTCTACTACTTTGTCAATAAATGTAGAGGATTTACGAATACATTCATAGGTTCTATTTAAATGGTTTTCGTAAATAGGAAATTACTGGAACTATAATTACAGTTCTGCAGAGCTTTTCCCGTCCGGGTGAACTAAATCATCACTAGCCCACATCAATTTGGAACCGAACTCTGTTAGATTGTCTTGTTTAAATAGTCGTATGTATTGGATAGCCATCCTTCTACATATACTGTTTGGAGAAAGCGGAATCTACCGATAGCATATCATAGAAATATTTATCTACGTCCAGGAAATCTGCACATGAGTGAAAGGATAATGAAGCGCAGAAAATAGTAATGAATAATATTATTTTTCATATGGTGTTTTATTTAGAAACTTAATTTTAATATAGCAAGAGTAGGTTCTGTTTATAGGATAACATTTTCCACTTCGAACTCCACTATTTTTTTTCATCAGTAGTTGCATTCTCAGGATCCCACAGTTTGAATGGGCTCCAAGTGTGTAGATTTTCACCTATAAATCCGATTTGCATATTGCTAACAAAGAACTTACGAGTAAAAGTTGTAGGAACATTATAGCGTAGTTCAATGTTTTTAAGGCGAATATAGCGTCCATCCCTTAACCAGAAAGTTGATTTCTGATTGTTGTTGTCATTATTCCCCAGGTTAAACGCGGCCAGTTAGCATTCGGATTTTCGGTAAAAACATCTCCGGAGATTTCACTTGGGATCCATCGGTTGTCATCCACCATAGTCTGCAGAATATTACCGGTTTGTCCGTTTCGGAATGCGTGTGGCCCATTTCCACCGATGAAGAAGTCACATTTTCCTGAACCTTGGAACAGGATATTGAATTCAAAAATTCTTCCAGCTTGTACTTAATCCCATACCATACTGGATTTGGAACAGTTCTATAACCAATTGGAACAATATCATCATTGTTGACCACTCCATCACCGTTTACGTCTTTATATTTGATATCTCCGGAAGTACCTCTTTTCCGCCGAAGTCTTGTTTTTGGACTACTGCGAACATCTTCCTCATCTTTGAATAACCCCATAGCTATTAAGCCACGCGTTTGATTCATTCGAATCCTTTTTCCATTTTGGTACCATATTCGTTGGCTGCCTCATCTTTTACGAATAGTGTTTATGCGATTTGCTTGATTTGATCGCGTATTCCAGTCGAATCCGTAACTCTTCATTTTACCTACATTAGCCATTGGAGCTTTATTCTGCCAGTCCTGTTGTTTCAGGCATATGACTGCGTGTCATAAAAATATCATCTCGTTTATCCAGGAAAATATCAGCGACTCCTGTGAATTTACCGTGGAATAAACTTAAGTCAAATCCCAGGTTATATTTTTTAGCAACCCCCAAGTCAGATTAGGAGTGCCAATAGTACCATTTCTGTAACTTGTATTTTGTTTGTTCCAAATTCACCAAATGAGTAGTCACCATCCGGATGCGAATTTACCAATCCAATGTATGGAAAACGACGTCCACCGATAATATCATTTCCTACCTCACCATAAGAAGCCCGGATTTTAAGCATTTCTACCCATGGAGCAATCTTCTTCATAAACGGTTCCTCAGAGATAACCCAACCGGCAGAGAAAAGCTGGAAAGAAGCCAAATTGCTTCCCTTTTTTCAAAATTTTCCGAACCGGTGTATCCCCAGTTCGTTTCTACAAGATATCGATCTTTGTATGCGTAAGTGAATCGGCCTGAATACGCCAGATTTTCGCTTCGGAATAGATTCGATAATGTCTGTGCCTAAATTGGTATCAATTTTTTTCTTGTAAATAGACCATAGCAAATGCGCCAAAACGGTGTCTTTTGATTAAATAGTCTGGAATAAAACTGAGAGAGGCTTCCGTATAATATCGTTTATTTCCTTTAGTAGTTGATTCCTGTCCCATTAACTGTGCTGTCTGCACACGTTTTAAAAATAAGGTTTCCGTCCGATCACGATATTTTTCTGCTTCCCATAATTCAGGAGTTTTAATTCGCTTAATTTCATTTTCATTGTATGTATCAAATGCGAATGTTCCTACAAATTTCAATCCTTGAGTAATGAAACCCAAGTCTTGTTCCAATCTGATATTAGTTTCCATTTTATTTTGCCAGACAGTCTTATAGCCTGTTTTGGTCATATAATATTCTGGTGTTTTCACCCATCTACGGATGGCTTCCTCACCGGTCGAGTATTTGCGGGGAATACTCAATGGAGTCAATCTGGAGAAAGATCCCCAGATGTCATTTGTGCTGCTACCTGGTTGAGTGCGATTAATTAGGTAGCCGCCGATTCCCACTTTAACAAGTGTTGTTTTAGTGACATTCATATTTACGTTGGCACGATAATTGAATCGTTCGTAAGTTGTGTTGGTATTGTATTTATTTTCGACACTCTTACTCTTATAAATACCTGCCTGACTGTTATATCCTAATGAAACATAGTATGTTACATTTGTTCCACCTCCACTTAGGTTAATGTTTGCTATGTATTTGGGGGGATACTTTTTTTCAGCATCAGATCACGCCAATTTACATTTGGGAATAAATCCGGATCGAGATTATTCTGTATAATATCTAACTCTTCACGAGTATAGCGAGGAGATTCGTATCTGCCTATACGGGCTTCATTTGCCAAGCTGGCATAAGTAAAAGCATCAGCATATTCGGGCATCGGGCCTCTGGCGTCTAATCCTGCTAATACTTTTGCATTAATTTTTTTACTTTTTCCGGCAACTCCCTGTTTGGTGGTTACCAATACCCACACCATTTGCACCACGTTGCCCGTAGATGGCTGTCAGAAGCATCTTTCAGTACAGAAAAGCTTTCAATATCTTCAATTGAATTTCATTAAAGCTTCTTTCTACTCCGTCTACCAAAACTAATGCCCTGATTTGCACCGAATGTGCTGATTCCACGAATCCAGAACTCGGACATATCTTCACCCGGTTCGCCAGAACTCTGTACTCTGATGATTCCCGGCACTACTCCCGCCAGAGAGTTGGTGATATTGGAACTTGGTGCTGTTAATTGGGCTATATCTACTGTAGTATAGGCTCCTGTCAGAGTCTTCTTTTTGTTGATGTCCACTGGCTGTTACGCCGACTACTTCATCGATAGTCTGATTATCTTCTTGCAGGGTGACTATTGCTTCCTTTTTTTATTTTTAATTCTTATAACAGGAATTTCCTGGGTAGTATATCCAATATAAGAAATAACCAATATGTCGTATTCCCCTACTTTGATTTTAAACTTTCCGTCCATATCTGAAGTAACACCGAGTCCCGGCTGGTTTTTAGCTATAACTGTTGCTCCGATAATTGGATTACCTGTTATATCTTTTATGATTCCCTGCACTTCTGGTGTATTATTCTCTTTTCGTAATTGCTGTGCGGAGATATTATCTTGTACTCCCCATAGTGTTGTGATAAGGAGCAGAATGAATATTCGTTTCATGTTATTCATGGATAATTTATAGATTTATATGTTATTCGATAACTACATTTCTGACACAATGATTTCCTCTGTCCGCAACGATTAAAGCGTTACCTGAGAATGTTACGGCTTCAGGTTCATAGAATTTAGCTTTATCGGGCAGTCCGTCTGTATGACCTGGATTTTTGAGGTTGTCCGGCGTATAGGGTTACTTCACCTTCCGGTGTTATTTTCCGAATACAGTGATTCATTTTATCGGGAATAAGCAGGTTACCTTCTGGATCCAGGCAAGGAGTACTTGGCTGGTTAAACGCGCACCTGTTCCTTTACCGGAAGCATATCCTGATTCTCCGTAATCACCGGCAAATAGCTCCGGAATACCAAATGTATGTGTTGCCGCATTATAAGTAACTTTATATACAGTGCTTTTTACGGGCTATGATATAAAGAATATCACCTGTCTTATTGAAAAGCAAGCGCATTTCCATATCGTTATAACCTTCACGGACAACTAACATTTTCTCATAATTACCATTCCCGGTATGACGATAAACGGCTCCTTCTGAATTGTGGTCAAAAAGACCTCTCCGGTTTTAGGATGTACAGCGACTGAATTGGTTCCAGCTTTAGGGATAGTAACCAATGCTTTGGTATTCACAAAAAAATTAGCATCGCGTGTAGAGAATACTATATTTACATCAGTCTTTACATCACTACCTGTCCAGCGATTGGGTATAAAGAGGGTATCCTCATTTAAACTGAAAACAACTCCGTTAGGTGATTGGAATACTCCGTTATTATCATAAACCAGTGTTTCCACATTCCCATTGGAAGCTTTTCTGAGCGCACCATTTTTGCTTTGACCCCGTCCTTCGTCTACAAAATAAATGCTACCATCATTATCAGTAACAATTTGCCATGGTCGGCGTAATAAAGCTTCTGCATATGGACCGTCTAGGCGATTATCTTCTGCAGCCTTTCCCGGTACACCAAATAAAGTGCTCACATTACTTTTTTGAATAGATATCTGAATTCTGTTTCAGAAGTAAATTCCTCGAATTCCTCTCCTTTTTTTAAGATATAAGCGGACATAGCCGGTATCTGCTCTTGAAGGAACTATCGCATAAATAATATTATCGTTCGCTCTGATTACCTTAGCTTTTTTATCGTTGACTGTTACTTTGATATAATTAGTATCTGTGCCAAAGTTGTAGCCTTTCAATATCAGTTTTTCGTACCGAAGCCACCACTATCAGGATAAAAAATATCAAATCTGGATTCTTCATCTGCTTTAGGTGGAAAAAAAGTCTCTTTATCGACCTTTAGTTCATCATTACAACAAATGGTAAGGAGCGATAGCAGCACAACGCATAGCGGAAATATTAGCCTCGCCTTACGACTTTTGATTTTTAAATTTTTCATGGTTCTTAGATTTATAAATTATGATTGAGATTAATACTGGTTCAACTGATTGTATCTATATAATAATTATAAGATACTACTTCTAAGAGTTGGTGGAGATTTACTGTGCTTTTTCATATTCTAAATATTATTTTGAGCGAAATAAATTAGTTGGCCTTAATTTGATAATTAAATTGGGGTTAATTAATCGGATAAATTTATTAATCGCTGATATTATCATGTATTTATTTCACTTTTCATTGTATGTTATTGGTTATATGACAGATGATTAATTATAGCCCCATTTTTTATTAGCTTTATTATCCGCTTTATATTCAATAAAGCCACCATTGACTATTTCTGCCCAGTCAATCCATGTTTTTATTGCTTTTTACATCGTTTATTTTCATACCATTGATATAAGATTTGGAAAAATCTCCTCCTTTTATTTTTCAGCTTTCCTTTAGGAAAGTGTAAAGTGATGTTATTAAAATATGGCAGACTAACGCTAAATCCGGCTATTCCGGGAATCATAGGATACAACCCGATGGAAGCAAATACATACCATGATCCCATTGAACCGCAATCATCATTTCCCGGCATACCATCTGCTTTGGAAGTGTACATCTCATTTAATATCCGGTGTACTGTTTCCGATGTTTTATAAGGGTCTGTCCAGTTATATATCCAGGGAACCTGGAAGTCAGGTTCATTACCTGCAGCAAAGTAATGATCATCGTAGCCGGCATTCAGACGTACAAACAGACTGTCCAGTCGATTAGATGCAGTTTTTTTACCTCCGATGGTATCAATCAGTGTTTCCAGGTTATGGGGCACCATCCAAAAAATAGTTTTTTTTGGTTGCTTCGCGCCAGTCATGATCGGGATGTTTCCAGTTTAAGTCATGATTGTGGCGTGAACGTAGCCATCTGGTGGACGGATCATATAAATTCTTCCAATTTAATGAGCGTTTCATAAAGAAAGAAGCCTCCTTTTTATTTTTCATGGCTTGAAGAGCAAACTGCCCTATAGCATAGTCTGAGGATACATATTCAAGACATAAGGAGGCGTTTTCTATCCCCTTTCTATATAATTAGATAGTCCGGGACGTACTTCTACATTCTGTGAGTAAGTCCCTGAGTACAGGCACCACGTTTCATGTGCTTATAAGCCGTTTGAATATCGAGTTCTGTGCGCCAAATGCATACGTATTGGCAATGATGATAGGCATCGGGTCACCATGCATTACGCCGGTTTCTATATTAGCGGCGATCCATCGTCCATAGCCTCCGGCTTGCTCGGCAAAATCTATGGCAGATTGCATCATGTCGGAGGCTTCTTGAGGATAGAACATGGCCAACAGCTGACATTGGGTACGATACGTATCCCATCCGCTGAAAGTAGTATAGTATTCTCTTCCGAATGTCACCTTATGAACAGCAAAAATCGGCTCTATATATTCTCCATTTATATCATTGAATATATTGGGATGGATGAGTGTATGATACCAGTGAGTGTAGAATTGGGTTAGCTTATCAGGATTATCCGAATGAACTTCTATTTTTCCCAGTTGCTTGTTCCACTCGTGTCGTGTATCCGAAAGTACTTGTTGGTAATTACGGTTCTCGTTATCCATCCGCAGATTTTCTTTGGCATTCTCAACCGAAACGTACGATATGGCGATTTTATATTCAACCGAAGCACTCTGTTCCGTATCAAAGGTAAAATATCCACCGGACTGGGCTCCTCCGATTTGTTTTCTGTCTTCTCTGATGCTATTTCCTTTCCAGGTTCCATATTCTTTTGCCTTGTGATTAAACTCAGCGGCAAAAAATATCCGGTAATCAGTTTTATAACCGCAGAAATCTCCGCCTTCCGCATATCCTTCACAGGAAGAAGGTGAAGTTATTTTGATATAGGCGTTAAAGGGTTGTGGAACTGACTCCTGCCCCAATCAATACGGTACCTTCTTTTTTATCAGCAGGAAATATGAACCGGGCTATTCCGCTGCGTTTTGAAACAGTAACGTCGCAGATAATATCATCTTTCATTTGTAGAGATAAACATCCGGCTGTTGCTTCTCTTATTTCTTTATAGGTCGGAAAATCTTCCATATTTTTAGGGAGACTTTGTCACTTTCCCACTGATAGGCAGTACCGGAAAATTGCCCATATGCCGGACATCCGGAACCGGACATCTGATTGACTACGATGCCTTTTGCGGTGAAAAGAAAGAAGGTGTGAATTGCATCATTCAAACGGATAGCTGGCACCAATATAGGTAAATCCGCAGCTTAATCCATTTTGCTTTCCTATGCCTGTGTATCAACCATTTGAGCATAGTTCGTTTGGGGGGCTTGCCCGGCATTTTGAGCAATGTTTGTACTTTTGGGATAAATAAAATGAAGGATAAACTAATCATCCATTTTATACGATTGTTGGTCTTCATGAGGTATTTTATCTTTTAAGATTAATTGCATGCAAATTAAATAAAGCATTATTAATTGCAGAATTAAAAATCGGGTTAATTAACCGGACCTTTTTTTAATCCTACTATTTATTTCTGGTGGCAAAACGATGGCATTATGATTTTAAGCAGTATCTTTACCACCGTGAACGTAAGTCTTAATAGTATGATTGATAGTGCAAAATATAAATATCTAATTATCGAATTGATAGCTATACTAATTGCAACACCTCATTTAAGCGCTTCAAGGTCTGCAGTTTTTGGAAATAAAGTACCGATTGAACAACGGACTTCCTATACTATTTTCTCGAAAAACAAACTCCGGTTTTCTCTAATTTTATCGATATAGAGTTTGAATTAAGAATATCTCAGAGTGAAACTTTCGGGTATCTGTTTCATATGCTCAATCCGATAAGTGATGAGGCATACAGTCTGACATATACCTATGTAAGTGAAAAGAATAGTGTTTTTAAATTTAATACCGAAGGAAAGGTTAATCATCATATTTCAGTCACTGTGCCTAATGACTCTGTTATCTCACAATGGTTGCCTGTAAAATTAAGAATTGATCTTCTGAAGGGTGAAAGTCTGTTGATGATTGCCGGCAGAGAATATGGAGCAAATTCTGTTGCTCCGTCCAATCAAACGTCTCCTGTACTTATTTTCGGACGTAAGGGAACATCTGGTGGATTTGCCGGCATTTGCTATCCGTAATCTGAAAGTATCCGGTGAAAGGCAGAACTATTCTTTTGATTTGAATGAGAGCCAAGGACATGAGGTGCACAGTAGTGACGGTAAAATACTGGGATGGGTAGAGAATCCTTATTGGTTAATAGGAGATTCTTATCATTGGAGGAAAGATATTTCTTTCATTGTTTCTCAATGTGTGGGATCAAAGTTTAACTGTAAAGAGCAGGAAATACAATTTATCAGTCCCGATTCGTTATTTACCTATCAGACTGCAAAAGCGAATGCTGCGAAGACCATATGCGAGTAGGGATGCCGGTAAAATGTCTTGGGAACTAATTTTATTAATGAATCGGCCAATCAAATGTATGCTTATGAGATAAACAACCTGCCTGTTGACAGTATCACCATATCGTCTCTGGATTTGTCCACGCTGCAATGGGAGCCTATAGGAAGAGCATACTCTAAAGTCCAGTTACATCATCATAATGGTTTTTGGGACAATAAGAATCATCGTTATATAGTATTTGGAGGATTCGGAAATAGATTATATAGTAATAAGTTTTTGGTCTACAATGAAGGAGTAGACCGGTGGGATACTTGCAATTTAAAGGAGACAAATATAACTCCCCGCTTTTTTCTCTCTTCAATGACCTCTTCTGCACAAGGCAACTATTTGTATATATATGGCGGGTAGGCAATGAATCCGGCGACCAGAGCATTGGGCATACTATTATAATGATTTGTATGGTATTGATTTGGAACGTCGTATCATAAAACGATACTGGAGCCATCCTGTGGAAGAGAAGCGTGTACCTTCCGAGCAGATGATTTTATCCGAAGACGGAAAGTATCTTTTATGTGATTCGCTATGCAGAGTACATAAAAAACGTCCAGTTTGCAGTTGTACAGAATATCCATAGAGGATGGTAATATGGAAGCATTGGGAGATTCTATTCCGTTTGTTTCCGGATCGATTATTTCTACCGTATCTTTATATTATAATCCGACATTAAAAGAGTACTATTGTGTAGCGCAAGAATGCAATGAGCAGGCTAAACAGGTAAGAGCTACCATTTATACTTTATATCTGCACCTCCTGTGAGTAAGGCAGAGATGGAATATTATGTTTCGGGTGAGAAAAGCATTGGATGGTCAAAATTGATATTGCTATTTGCAGTTCTGTGTATATGGCATTGAGTATTTGGATGTTTGGCTTTCGTAAGAGGAGAGGAAGACTCAAAAGGAAGTTGTTCAAAGTCGTCCTGTCACATTTTCGTCCGGTGGTCATTCTGCAACGGCCCTGATGAACTCGCTGTCACTTCGAAACGAAGATTCGTACGAATGATAAAAAAGAAGCCAACCGGATCTATATATATATGTTTACTGTTTATAACCGGGACGGCGCGTGATGTAACTCATTTATTCAGTAAGAAGCTGAAGTATATCTTTTTTATATATTCTGTTGAATAGCATTAAAGAAGGGGAAGGGGTAAAGTTCATCTTCTTTGAATGAGATATTCTGGCCGGACAAGGAAGAAGATAAAGCCAAAAATCTGAAGGGAGTTACTATCAGTAATTTTGCGTAAGACACTATTGGAACTCGATGGTATTAGATTGGTCTATGACAAAGGTGTTTTTAAAATAGAAATAGAAGATGCTATCTGTTTTTGCGATTATTTCAATTTGCATATACATTTAGCTACGCATCCCCAGTCGTGTGAATACTTCCTGCCAATATGGGAAAGAGGAAAGTTGCTGGAGAATATCGAGCATTCATTGTTCGATAAGTATAAGCAACGTTCGGAAGACACTATTCTTTCATTGCTTCCCTAAGGATTTGCCGGTTTATTATCAGCATAATGAATATCGTTATGTGTTGCGCATCTGTTTCATTATTCTGAATAGAGATCCGTTGAATGAGAAAGCATTGATGTATAGTGTCAGATGCTATAAAAAGATGAATGACTTTGAGAATCTTTTCCAAAATATACTCGGCTTTCATTATTGAATATCGTAAAAGTATGGGAGAGGACTATACCCAAACGATAGAAGATTTGCTTTTGGAAGAGAGTTAATCAATCATTTGTTTTATATCAGCATGATACTTCTTTTTTAAACCATACACCAAATACAGGATCAGCCAGAATGATTTCTTTTTCCGTCTGTTTCTATTAGTTCTTTTTGTGTAATGCACTCTTCAGCCGAACGATATTGGCAGAGGTTCCGAGTTATATTTTTAGAATGATCTCCTTACTGCTAAATTTAGAGTGTATCCCATCGATGACCGCTTTTTAGGAAATTCATCTGATAAGCGGAGATTTTCAGTTTCGCTTTGAAAAGAATATTGTTTTGGTCTAGTAAATCTTCCAGAGCATGAGTCAGCTGTTCTCTGTTGCTATATCGGTGGTGCGTATCCAAAGCAACCAGGCAAGTTGTTGTACGTAGGGAAGAGTGATTGTCCACAAGGCGACAGATTTCTTTGGCAAGCTCGGGTGAAATGCTTCCTGGTATTTTCAAAAGCGTTTGCAGATATATTCTATCCAATATTTAGTCTCTATTTTTGGTGAGATAGATCGCATCTCCTGAATTTGTAGAATGGAAGATTCTTTTTTCGAAAAGTTCATTCATCAGATGTTTCTTACTTCCAAAAAGGCAATATGAGACATGCTGCTGTAGTTGCCACACCGTACGTAGCTTTTTCTGAAATGTTTTTTGAATCCTCAAAATCTGAGATTTGTTGGAACTCGTCAATGCAGATCACTATTTGAATCCCTTTTTCTATCGCAATCTTTTCAGGTAATTGCAAGATATCATTTCCGGCATTATCCTGCATGCTATACTCAAAAGAGATAGAAAAAGTCGTTCATAGGGGTCTGTGCCAATGGAAATTTTGGGATTGATATGTGCGAGAAATTGTTTGGTGTTCTCAACCCACTCGTCCCATTTGGAAGAAGTTTGTTTTAATACAGAAGTAGCAAAAAAGACGATAGAAACTTCGCTTTCGGTACGACAGGAGAAAATGTCTAAATAGACTATCTTTCTGGTCTTTGTTTGAGCTAGCTGGGCTACTTTCTTCACAAGCGATGTTTTCCCCCATCTTCTTGGGGATATAAGTATTGTGTTCACACCATGTGTGAAATTAAGGAGCAGACGCTGGGTTTCTTTCTCTCGATCGGTGAAGTTATCTCCGGAAGTGGCTACACCAAAAACAAATGGCTTTTTTCCATGCTTATCTTTTTGTTGGAACCTTGTCAAATATAGCGATTCTTTAATAAACTAACAAGTTTGTTACTAACAAAGTTGTTAGTAACAAACTTGTTAGTCATTGACGATGCAACCTTTGTTTATATGCCAGTGTTCCAATTATTTAATTTGTAATTAACGCTCGAAGGGCTTGAGGACTTAACAAAGGCTTTTTATGTAACTTTGTAGTCGTAATAACAACAATAAAACTCAAATTAAAATCTGGAATCTGTCGGATCGCATTGATAACTTGAATTCAACATGCCACAGTGATTTGATAGTAGTTTTGCTCTCATGCTCTAATGAAAGGTCTGTATTCCTTTATTCATCGTAGTTTCAGGTATGGTAGCAAGTGTGGTGGCAGGTATGAGAGCAAAGCGTTTGCTCTCACTCTTCCATATATCATTGTTTGTCATTTGTTTGATATTATCTTTTGATTTACAGGATGTTAATAACTGAAGTGTCAACTATTAATGATTGGTATATCAGACATTAATAAATGAGAAATCAGCCTTTAATGGTTGATAACTCAGTTGTTTTTGACTGATAAATGATTTATTGTTTCTTGGAAGAGCAGGTTAATCGAACAGTTGTTACGGTCAAGTTAATTGAATCATATAAAGTAAGCCATCAGTTTCCTGCCTTGGATACTGCAGTGTCCCGCCTTGGGGAACTGC
>VOFC01002042.1_pt1 | contig 30615 bp, 42 predicted proteins | sample 5384161 | NCBI WGS metagenome assembly VOFC01 (sample SAMN12384722, study PRJNA508395) | human gut metagenome | isolation source: healthy gut B | host: Homo sapiens
TTAGATTGTTTATAATTGTAACTATATGATAACTATATAGTTAGGTTACTTCCCGATGCAGCATATTAGACCAGTTGACTACCAATGTTTTATAAATAAAATGGTAGAAAAGTCCGTTTGCACTTCTTTTCTTCGCTGAACGAGTACAAAATTAGTGCATTTTTCGGATTATGAAAGCAACTGAAAAACTTTGTGCAAAATCATTTTTGAAGGGCTGATTTGAGGTGTATTAGTGAAAAGTATGGAATATATTGCATCGCATTTTGTCGGTGATGATGTTCGCGGTTATTTCGCTGATTGTTTCTCCAAGGTTGAAGATGATGTAGTGTATTATAAAGGTGCTGACCAAAAGAAAAAATCGTTTGCTTGTCGAAGTTTTTCTTTCTCCCTCTTTTTGACTTTACTTTAATGGACGTATATATGAATACGAGGATAAAGTAAAGTTGTTTTTTCTTTTGGTCGGCAAAATAGTTTTATCAAATCTATGAAACAATGGTTGAAAATAAAACCGTTATAGGTGTCTTTCACTTATAACAGTTTAAAATGTGGCTGTTATGGAAGATGTTTATTCGCTCTCCGATGCTCACGCTGCGAATAAGTATGTAAGCCATATCTTTTGTCAAAAATAACCTTATTCCCATGGGGTGGTTTGAACCCAACCCATGGGAAATGCTCTACTTGGTATATAGCAGTCATTAAAGTCAAGTTGGAAATGTGGTTACTCCTTTTGGAGTTGGCAAAATAGTTCTTTGACATGATGCGTGTGAATGAGGGACAGATTGCATCTGTATAACAAACACTATTTTGTTCGTTAATAGGTATATATAGCGACAACAAACAATATAATAGCACTTGGTTTTGGGATTTTCTGCTCAAAATGGATTATATGCATGGTTAATTATGCAGTGATGTGTATTTTCTATGTAATACATCATTAAATAAATAAAAAACATTACCTTTGCATATTATATGAAAGGTTGATTATGGCAAAAAATACAATGGGTACTAAGCTGCCCCGAAAATTGGAGCAGAAAATGCAAATAGTGGGGGAGCAGATTAAATTGGCTCGCCTACGTCGTAATTTGAGTGTTGCTCAGGTGGCGGAACGTGCAACCTGTTCTCCGCTAACCGTATCTCGAATTGAAGAAAGGTGCACCGACTGTGGCAATCGGCATTTATTTGCGTGTGCTGTATGCCTTGCAGCTTGACGATGATATTCTGTGGCTGGCCAAAGAAGATAAATTGGGGAAAGCTTTGCAGGATTTGAGTTTGAAGACAAGGGAGCGTGCATCTAAAAAGGAATAGGGATGAAGAAACTGTATGTATATGCCGATTTTGACTGGCTGAAGGAGATAGAACTCATTGGCGAATTGGGCTACGAATCACTTCGTGGCTCTGACAGCTATTGCTTTATATTCAGCGATGATTGGTTGAAAAAGCATGGAGATTTGTTTTTGAGTGATGATTTGAATAATTATCCGGGACAACAATATACGCAGCCGGGGAAGGATATATTCGGATGTTTTCGGATGCATTGCCAGACCGTTGGGGACGAACTCTGTTGTTACGACGTGAGCAGCTTGCAGCAATGGAAGAAAAGCGACCTGTACGGAAGATTGTCTTCATTCGACTTTTTGACCGGCATTGATGATTTCTCCCGAATGGGTGCTTTCCGTTTTAAGGAAGACTCTGATGGAGAGTTTATAAATGTGAGTGAATCGTTGAAAATTCCGCCTTTGACGGATATTCGGGAATTGATTGCAGCCAGTGCGGAGATTGAGAGAAGTGAAGAAGATAACGTGCTGCCTGATCGAAAGTGGATTGCACAACTTGTGCAACCAGGAACATCGTTGGGAGGTGCAAGACCTAAAGCCAATGTAATAGACACGGATAAAACTCTATACGTTGCAAAGTTCCCATCACGTAAAGATGATTACGATGCCGGACTTTGGGAACATTTCAGCCACTTGCTTGCTACAAAAGCCGGGATAAATGCGGCGACAACAAAAGTTATTGCCACAGGCGAAAAATATCATACATTGCTCTCGAAGCGTTTTGACAGAACCAAAGACGGACAACGGATTCATTTTGCTTCCGCAATGACTTTGTTGGGACTGGAAGATGGAGATAATGCAACTACAGGACACGGCTATCTGGATATAGTTGATTTTATCCTTCAGAACTGCACAGACGTAGAACGCAATTTGCAGGAACTCTATCGCCGTGTGGCTTTCAATATCTGTATTGGTAACACAGATGACCATTTCCGCAATCATGGTTTTCTTCTGACTGCAAAAGGTTGGACGCTTTCTCCCTGCATACGACATGAATCCAACTCAGAATGAATATCAAAACCTGCTTATTTCGGCAATTTCTAATAAAGCAGATCTTAATATTTTGCTTGATGCTTGGGAGGATTATATGCTTAACTGCAAAACGGCTGAAGATATTATTTCCGAGGTTACTGAAGCGGTGAAAGGGTGGCGAGAGTGGGCAGTACGATTGGGAATCTTCAAGAGAGAGATGGAAATATTTAGTGGGATATTGGATGAGCGGTGTGGCGTTGATGTGTTGTGATTTGAAAATCAGATAGTTTTTGAACAAAAAATATAATTATGAGTGGCGGATATTTTGATAGGAATATATATGCAATTGGTGAGATTGTGGCTTCGATAGAACGTGATATTGCGAGAGCTTTACGACCAAAACCAGAGAAAATCCACAAGGATTATTGGACTATTTACGTGAAAGATAGCTTTGGCTCATACCATAGTTATATGGGGTTCTTGTCTTTTTCAAGCTATGAAGAAGCAGAATCTTTTCTTCTGACAGATAAAACTATCGTCAAGGCAGAGCAAAAATATTCTGACCAGCATTTTTTCGCAGAAGGAATAATATTCCAATCAACAAAACGATATATGTCTGACACTTATGACGGCGAACGGATACCGGTATTATACTCAATCCATCATTGTTATTATGATCGCTATCCAGATGACGCTGATGTGTTGGAGTTGACAGATGGAACTGTAGAGGCTATGAAAGAGGCATATAAACAAATTCGTATAGCAGAGATATATGCAACTCGCATAGATTGGGTGATGAGTGGTGATGACGGAGAAGATACCTTACAAGAGAGACTTAATGAGGAGTTGGAGGCCTTTGAGAAAGAGTTTCAGACCAAAGATTGGACTTGTTCATACGGGGATGAGGAGGATTGATAAGCATCATACATTATAAAACAATATATTGAATCAGAAAATACAAAATAATAGAATGAATACAATTGGGAGTTATGTATTTATTGACACATCTGTATTTCAGGAAGAAGGATTTTTTAAGCCTTCAGGCAAGGTTTCAAAATTATTTAATCTTGCAGAAAACGGCAAATTGAATATTCTTATGCCAGAAATTACTAGGCAAGAGTGGCTTAAACATTATAAACAAAACGCGAAACTACCTTGTAAAGAATTTAAGCGGAAAGCGGAACTACTAGGAGATACTTCAAAAATTAGAGATGCTATCAATATAATTGATTCTATCGATAGTGAGGCTTTGATTGAAGAATCGCTATCCGAACATATCAAAAAATCCAGAGTTAATGTTATTGGATATGATTATTGCCGAGATGTTGAGAGCGTTTTTGAGAAATATTTTAAACAAGAAAAGCCTTTTGGTGCAAAAGGAAAAGATAAAGAGTTCCCGGATGCATTTGTCTTAACCTCTCTAGAAGCTTTTGCAAAAGACAAACATATTCGGCATATAATCATTTTATCTAAAGATGCTGATATGAATGAGTATGAAAGTAAGGTATTCACACCTTACAATGCGGCTGATTTTTTAGATAAAATAAATATTGAAATTGCTGAAACATCTGAGAAGGAAAAGAGAGATGTTGAAATACTAAATCAATATATAAAAGTTGCTGTTGAAAATTATTCAAAAGCGATAAGAGAAAGGATTGTTGAATTTCTTTCAGATTCAAATCTTTATGATCATTATGTCCCGTGGCAGGAAATAGAAGATGTATGTGTTAATGAAAATATTGATTTGTACTATGATGATTTAAATGTTCGACTCACAGAAGTAAATGAGGAATTTATTGAGGCAACTTGCCAAATTGGCATAGCGACCTCTGTGGATGTTGAATATATGGATGAGTCTAATAGTTATTGGGATTCTGAAGAAAAAAGAATATCTATTTAAGAACTACAGAAACAGCTGAGGTTGAAATTTCCTCCAACATAGAAGTAACCTTGCGAATGGATAGAACAGAGCTCGATATGAGGCAGAATCCGATGTTTGAACTCGTTGAAATAGAATGCACTCCAATAGAAAGCTATATAGATGAAGAATATTAGTATTACTTTCAATTATAAAAGATATTATTCATGAACCAAAATACTGAATACGAACGTTTTACCCAAGAAATATATCAACAATTGGTTGATTCGGATGTCGTGAAGGCAACAACTGTACAACATAATGTTAAATTGATTGGGAGATCAGGACAGAAACATCAGATTGATGTTTACTGGGAGTATGAAATTGCTGGCAATATGCATAAAGTTGCTATTGAATGTAAAAATTATAATAAGTCCGTTCCTCTTTCTGTTGTTCAAGGATTTAAAGGAGTGTTGGATGATTTGAATGGAGTTAATGGTATTATTGTCACAAAGAAAGGTTTTCAGATTGGCGCAAAACAATACGCAAAAAGAATGGGGGATATCTCTCAAAGAATTGAGGACTCCAGACCGTGGAGAAACCATTATCGGAGAAATTGAGTTTAATACTTATTGTGAAATTAGGCACACGCTTTATAAACTTGATGAAGAATGGGCTTTACAACACGGGATGGATTTTTCAAGGTATAAGCGAACACTTGACTTGATGAGCTTCAGTAATGACAACAAGATTGCTTTTTGAGATTCTGATAATGCGACACATATTCCTTTATCCAGAGAACAGACTGTTTTTGATTGCTTTTTACAAAGGAGATTCTGATGGTGAACGCAGATTGTCAACGTTTGTATATCCTATAGATGTCCTCCATAATTGGTCAACGTTCTTGTAATCTATAGATGTTCTCCACAATTTTTCCAAATCTTCGCTATTTAGGTATTCTTCAAATACGTTCATATAATGTTTTGTTAGATGCTATTCGCATGAAATCACTCAAAATATTTCCTTAAATAATCTTCCTGATATTCATTAAGTTCTTTGAATTGTGAGTGACGATTGATACCTATTTCTTCAAGAGTGTCTAATGATAAAGCATCTCCCATATACATTGCTGCTGTTGGAATGAGTTTATAACAATCGTTATCTGCCTTAAATGGAGTAATCCAACAAGAATTGTCTTCACGAGCACAACTAATATCAACCACTTCAAGTCGAAAGCGTATTTGGTAATGACCTTTACCTATGAGGTAAAGATAACATATATCTCCAACTTGTAGATTTTTGTTTCGAGCCTTTTTCCAGTAAGCACATCCCAGTGTCTGAATACTCTTTACATGGTCAATCATGCTCTCTTTTCCTTTAATAAAAATATTCGTATTGATTTCATAGCTATTAATAATCTATTGTAGTAGTTACACTATGGCATTTATTAGATTTAGAAAGTTTGAGTAAATAAGATCTTCAGTCAATCCAATATTTGAAATAGCATTGAGAATATTGGAATGTTTATTAAATGGAGCATCTGTTTCTGTTAATATTCGATTTAGGGGAATTTTACTTATTATTTTTCTACCAGAAATAGATGTTGTCATTGCTTCATTGATTGAAAAATAGTAACCAGCCTTTATTATTTCATCAATTAGGTTTAAAGGACCACTGTACCAATGAAATATCGCATTCTTTGTTCCATATTCCTGCAATAGTTCAAAAACCTCTTTTTTCTGCTTTTCTTGAGTGGACACTCACTATCTTATTATCGCCTTTTATATAATTCAACACGCTTCGAAAAGCATATATCTGTTTTTCCTTTGAATCAACAAAGTCTTTTGAAAAGTCTAAACCGATTTCGCCGATATACGATGTCTTATTAACTTGTTTGCCAAATGATACCAATTCATCGATTGATTCTTTAGCCAGTTGAGGATGAAAGCCCAAAGCTAATCTTATATGACGGAAATTTCGAACATGAGCATCACCCCATTTGGAAATGACTTGGCAAATTAGTCATTCCTATGATTATATCACCTTTGTTTTCTGCGCTTTGTATGTATTGCTCAGGATTTTGCATCATATCAAAGTGGCAATGCGTGTCTATTATCATATCCAGCCCATATAGTTATTAATATCAGAATTGCTGTCTGCTTTCAGCATTCTTACCAACTCTTCTCGTGTTCTAACAACCAAATCAACATATTCATCAATATCTGAAAAAAGTCCGTCATACCAGCAATGTGCAATTCACGCTTAATTTCATTTCGTGTAATATCCTTCTTTAAAAAGTCTAACATCGCGAAGAAATCCTGCGAAACTCTATCTCCCTTTTTTTTTATATAATGTAATGAAGTGATTGCCATATGTCGTATTGTCTATTTCTCCAACTAGAGAAGCTTTCCTATACATACAGGGCATACAATGGCCGCAATGAGTAGCCTGTCTGTTGTCGTACATGTGTTGATGCATATTGCGCTTTCCGCATGAATTTGACTCTGTTACTATTTGTAGTAAATAATCTTTATCGGAACAACTTTGTACCATTTCTCCCTTAGTCATTTTTACATAGGGATTGATTAGACATGGCTGCAATCCAAGACTATGAATCAATTTTTGTAGCTGTTTGAGGAAGAGAGGGTGTGTTGTCCTTGTACTGCAAGATGCTCTTCTAGAAGGAGATAAAGGGAAGTTCAATGAAACGGAACCATTTTCTGGAATAGTTACATCGCATTGAGCATAGAAGCTATAATTTGCGCTATCGCTATAAACATTAATGACCTAGAACGACAAGACGTTTCCTCGGAAATACTTGGTTCTATAAAACCGCTGGCAAATGTAAGTATCTCCCAGCAAATTTCTTTCTGAATTGTAACTCTATCTTTTCTTGATCACTTTTAGGGCCTGTCATGTTACTATCATAATGCGATGCTAAGAAAATTTTACCATCTGGATTATTGGTCATATAGTCAATAGCACCAATTAACGAATCAAGCCCTCCTGAAAATAGAGACACTGCTGTTATGTCATCAAAACATTTACTTTGTTCATATCTTATGGATGGAATAGATACTGTTCTCACAAAGCTACAATTCCAGAAATCTCCGGTCAAGAATGATAGCATCTTATTGATAAGTTCGCTATGTTGTAAAAATGACTCATATTCTGGAATGATTTCTACGTCAAATTCTCGTGACCACCCATCAACAAATAACGCTCGCGTTCAACGCTTCTATCAATAGCATAAACATCGCAGATAGATACAAAAGACTAAAAGAAACATTAGAAGCCTTATCATATGCTAAACTGTATAATGGGGTCCTCTTAATATTCCCGTTTGGCAATGATCTATTGTCAATCTTCTATCCTTATTGGAAGTTAATTTTTTCATGGCTCGAATTTGTATAAGGCCGTTTCTATCAAAACCTCCCAACGCCTTTCTTCCATTCGGTTTAATATTTATATCTTTATGTTCACCAACGAGATACGCCCATACAAACGCATACCATCGCAGTCTTGCGATGCGCTCCATATCACGCATATGGGTGTCTCGATGTTGAAGCCGGGCCGGCTCTGAAGGCCGTTTCTATCTCCCCAACGCTTTTTGTATGAAAATCGCACCCTCGGGCCGGTTGAAGCATATGAGAATCTGCAATTCCGGAACTCCATCGGAGTTTTTGATTCGGCTGCCGGCAAGATAGACATACTCGCCTTTGTGAAGAAAAAAAGCTTATGGAAGAATTTCTCTGACCGACCTTCAGATCATTGAACAGCCACCAGGCGCGGATTCTCTCACCGGTGGATGGCTTGACAATCCAGAAGTTCTGACGTATCCGGATGTAATACCGTATGCGACGGCTGTTGAGCCACCCTGTCCATTCCTTTCCGATGAACTCGCGGTCTGCCACAAGACTGTCGATGCATTCTGCTCGAAAAGACGGATAAAACGTTCCATAATCTTCCTGCGTTCGTTCCAGCTGGAGTTGCCACGTTTAGGGAGAAGACTGAATATCAAGGGGAAGGCAATCCCTTTATAGGTGATGCCCAACATAAGAATATTGATATTGAACTCTCCGAACTTCCAGTTGGTGCGATCCATGCTGAGCACAAGACCGGTCTTGACAGGAAGCAGCGAGAAAATCATACGCGCTATGATATCAAGGTCAAGAACATACTTGGCAAAGAATCTTTGGAGCCGTCTGAGGTTGGAATCCTTGTCGACAGCCGTAGGCATCGCGTCTGCCAGTTTGTGGAGGCTGACAGTCTGCACAACACAGAGTGCGTGGAGCAGCAACGCCATAAGTTTTATGCGTGCCAGATTCATACTTTGTCCAAAGTGCTCTTGCATAATCGGGAGGATTTGGTTAACTTTGACCAAGTCCTTGGAATTAGTAGTTTTCATGGAGAAAAGTCGCCAAACTTTTCCTTTAAATTACTAAATTTCAGGGACTTTTGCAAATTTAATCACTTGAAAATTAAATGTTTGCATAAATTTAAATTTTGTCATCTACTAAAGTTAATTTTATATGATGTGGTTTTAATCTTCATTGTTTGCTAATATATAAAGTATTCTATTAAATTCTGTTTTAATAAAACTCTTGCCATCCTCCGAATTCCAATTCACAGAAGCTACCGAACGACCATTTTTCCCAGTCTTAATGTCATCAATAATTTGCTCTTTTATTTCCATCATTGTAGCAGACATGGTTTTAGTTCCCTTTTTCATGTTCGAGCTTTTCTGCAAAACTTTTGAGAAAGATAACTGTAGATGTAAACTCCAAAGAATTCATCAAGTAGATCTTTAATATCATCTGAGCCAACAATATTGTTCATGATTTCTTCAAAGCTTGAAGGATCATCTCCCATACGGCTCTCCAATAAGTCCATTATATGTTCCAACGCTTCATTTGCAGCGGTATCATCTAGTCCCGTTACGCCATTATCTATGTATTTTCTAATAACATCCAGAATATCACGACATGACATTCCTTCCAAAGAAGAACTCCATTTTGTTGGAGCCATGACGACAATCCATTATTTGCAATTTCTTGAAATGTGCTGGTCAGTCCCCCTGCTACTACAATTCCAGCATGTCCAAACGCACGAGATTGACCATTACTAACCTTCGCTCTTCCTCCTGATGCTCGAAGTAAATTCCGAACAGCGTGATGATAGTTGTTATTTATTCGACTGCCGATTATGCTTTGCCTTTTTGACTTTTGTTGAGGAGTCATATTGGCTGGTGGATTATTGTCAAGCATATCCGATTCGGCAACTCCATTGGCAAGTCCTGTTATTGAGGAAGATACACTTCCCCAATTAGGCTGTCCTGCAACCCCTAACTTATGTCTGTGCGATGTTCCCATATGTTAACTCCTAATTGAATTCATCAATCGGTCATTCCGTTCGATAAGTTTCACTAATTTTTTGTCACTTCCGTATTTGTCTAGGATATCCTTGAATTTACTTCCTAATGAGAAAGGTATCTTACTCGTATCTATCCTTGAAAGTATTTCAAGAAAACTGTCATATGCTCCTGCTATATTTTCAATATGCAATAGTAATAAACCCCATATGCATTCTTATCCGTCGCTGATGTTAGTAATTTTGCATCTAAAAGAGTGAAAATATCTTTTATACCTTCTGACGACAATCCTGTAATTTCTGTATTACACATATTTTTTCTAATACTATCAGAATCCGCATTGTAAATCTTGTTGAATACATTCTTTACATGCGGCGGAATTCAAGGCAACTCCACTCATTTGATCTACTAGATTGTCACGAGAAACCCAAAATAATTCACGCATATCTACTTGACTGAACTTAGGTTCTGATGCGAAGATTTGTTTTAGTTCCAAAGAATTCCATTCCTTATAATCACCAAAATCTTTATTGCCAGCATCAACAATAGCTTCAAGTGCCAGAATTTCCTTTGGTGTGTCATGACTTGACATTGTCCAAGAATTCAATTGTATAAAACGGTCTAAAGAGTTTTGTTCTATAAGCATCAGTTTGAGGAGCGCGAAACGGTTCTTTTCATTATTGAGCCCCCGACCTCGAAAGAAGAGCTGAACCTAACTTCAAAGGCATTTAAAAACCTTTTTATTAAACGTGGATTCCACCTAAGGGAATTGCCGATTATTGAAGAAAAGTGGGAAACGAAGCCTATAGTAGACGATAACTCTTGTGTATTGTCTACCTGAAAGAACATTCTTAATATTATCCCATCCATATTTCTCAAATTTGTTTTCACTCACAAATGAGGTGAAATCTTCTTGTACTTTTAAGAAATTACTTTCATCAAGGATTGATTGACAAAACAATAATGTCACATATGTCTCAACTTCTTTTGGACTAAGTTTAGGCAAGATGTAGGGAGATAATTGTATAAACTTTTTTCCATATATGCCTCGCCAAGATTATCATGATGCCTATCTTCCTTAGATGCTTCTATAAGGGTTTTATATTCGCTTTTAATTGCATTAGACACAATGTATTGGTCTGCTGCTATAACAAATGCAGTCTTTGGTACATTGAGGAATAACTTGATAGCTTCTAGGTTGTCAATGATATGTCGAGGCAAACATCTATCAAGGTCATCAATCAAAATGACTATACGCCCTTGCTTACTTTTATTTATCAATGCTTCAAAGTCTGTACTAAACTCTCGGACAGCTTTATATTTCTTTTCATCGTTTTCCGAATTAATAGCATTCTGAAGAAACTCTTCTGCCTTATCTCCTGTTAAAATATCCGTAAGATGCTTTCTTTGTTTTCTTGAAATACAGAGATTAAAGTTGGTATAATAGATGCACCTCCAGATATTACAGCAGAAGCTACGGGAAGCGCAGCTTTTGTAGTAAACTTCAACATACGCATCCAATTAATGGATTTTTTAGTTTTACAAAAGCTTCCGTTACAGCATCCATAGCTCCTTTTGCATCGTCTTTGACTTTTGCGAAAAATTTTTCATTATTCTCTAAAGCATCAACTATGCCTTGAATAAGAGACATCTTTGCATCGTCAAAACTTTCGAAAGACCATCCGTCAAAATAAACTACAACAGTGTTATCGTCCTTCTCCAATTGTTCTTGAAGAATCTTTAAAATGCTTGATTTTCCTGAACCCCAATCTCCATATAAACCAACCGTAATTGGCAGGTTCTTCGGGTTGGTTACTACGTCTTTAAGCAATGACGCGTGTATCGAATAACCTAATAAATCTTTTGATGTTTCTATATCAGACCACATATCTGTAATTATTATATCAAGTGTGTTACATTGATTTTCTTATACTTTTTTGCCCATACCCAGTGCAAATGCCATCTGGTCTTTGATGATAAGCTCGCCTTTCTGGAGCCCGGCTATAGCAGTTCGTACTTCTTGCAATTCTTGTCCGCTTACACCGTACAAGTCTTTGATAACCTTATCGTCAATAGTCTGTTGCTTCATTATAAGTGGGTATTGGGCGTTGGCATAGAAATCAAATCCTTTACTTTTGAAGCTACTCATGTTTTGAGTGGCGAGAATGATACTTAATCCTTTATTTCGTCCTACAGCAATCAGGTTTCGCAACGGGCGGTTATCAAAGTCCAACATATAGTGGGCTTCGTCAATGATAGAGAAGTGACGAATTTGCACTACATCATCGTTTGTTGCCTGTTTTTCAAGCTGTTCGTATATATTATTGAGCTTTGAGATGATGAAATAAACAATAGCCTTTGCTATCGGGCCATCTTTAGGGTAACCGTCCATTTTTATGATATAGCAGTCACCAACAAGGTCGGCTTTGTCTTCTTCCTCGAAGATGTTAGCACGCACCAACTGTTTCAATACAGACGAAATGCTGTCGTCCTTTCCGGCATCTGTCATCTTAGCTTGATATTCTTCTAACATCATGTTGAATGTAATGGGTGCGCCTTCTGTTTTCTTGTATGCTTCTACAATGGCTTCACTTAGTCTGTTATTCATATTTGCACTGGCTGATACTCGGTCAATTGAGCATAAAGCCGAAGCCATTTCGGATGAATAAAGATTTATTTCGTTGATAGGGCGGTCTGTGAAATCTTTGAACGGCGTGAATGGTAGAGGATGCTCAATAGGGTCTAAGATGCAACTGCGATCCACATCGAAATGTGTGAGCCAATGATTGTTCTGAATATCGCTAAACTCGCCTTTATAGTCGAAAAGCAGGAAGTTTACTGGGTATTGCGATTCTGACGACAACGCCCTGAATTGCTGCATCAATACAGCCAAGAGGTTGGTTTTTCCCGAACCAGTGGCACCGGCAATAATGATTTGTGAGTTGGTAATGTCTCGGCTGTTGATGTCGAGAGTAGCTTCCATTTCCACATCACCATAGTTGCCGATAATCAAGTTCAGCGCAGGAATATCTTTTACCATTGCCACCTTATTGTTTACTGCATATAAGATGGAATCCAAATTGTTATCAGCCAACAGGTAGTTTCTACCACGCAGCATTTCAGCGGCAATGATGCGAGATAACACGGCATTTTGCGACCAATCTATATTCAGACTGGCGTAGCGCAATTTTAGCAGCGCGGAGTACAAGGTAGATAAATCGTGCATCGTAAAGAAACTCGGAACGATACGTGCCGATGTAGTAGAAAGCTGTATATCCTTGTAATCTTCCTCCTTGCGTTCTGTAGTCAAACTCAAACCAACTATAAAGCAAATACGCATTACTTTGTTTGTGGTCAGACTTGCACGTTTCTCTCTGTCTACGGTGCGCGACAAATTTATCTTACTCTCAATAAGCTCCTTTACTTGACTGATTTCGTTAAGAATCCCCTCCATCTGACGGGTATTTGAAAAGTTTATTATGCTCATAACTGTTTTACTGATTAAGAGGTATTCCAAAATAGCCTTCATCTATAGTCGTATTCTGTTCCTCTACATTACGATGCAGAGTATATGTCTTCGAGATGAATGGCTCCAATTTGATGTAGTCGCTATCCGTGCGTATTTCCGACGTGGTACAGAGCAGAATGGTCTGTTCTGCCAATTGTGGAAAGTATTCTTCCATCAAAGCATCACGGCTTTCATTGTCGAGTACCCCCATCACGGTATCAATCATAACCGGTGGGTTATAGTCGCCAAGGTTGCGTAGCACTTTCAACAGTACTTGTATGAATATCTGTTTGGATGCAGCGTTTAACTGGTTCAGCGATATTTCATTGCCGGCACTATGATAGAGTTTGATATTAAAATTCTCCATGCTGTCCGATAATTCCACACGCCCGACGTGTCCTTTGTATGATACAAGCAGACGGTTGAGTTGCGACTGCATCTCTGTTTCTATCTGTGTTTTTTCTTCTTCAGCAGATTGTCTGCCACTTTATCGAAGAACGGACGCAACTTAACAAGCGTGTCAAATTTCACATCCGGTTCCTGCTGTATCTGTACATCGAACTGATGAATACGTTTCTCTAAACGTTGAATCTCGTTTTGAGACTATCTTCTTGCGTTTTCAGCTTATCCACAGAGCGTTTGGCATCTTCATAATTGGCTATTAGTAAACCGTTGCCTCCTGCTTGTGTCTGTTCAAGTGTGCGCTTCTCGGTTCTAAGATTATCCAGATTGGCCAGCTGTATTTCCATGTCCTGTCTTTTTGCGGTCAATCGAAACGAATTGGTTGCCATTGCCTTTTTTCGGCAGTTCCCGAAGCGCATCCACCTCGGCAGTGTTCAAGTAGTCGTATGGGTCTTTGGCATTGGTTGTATTCTGCATGGCTACAATATGCGAAATCACGTTTTTCTTCATCCACTGCCTGGCTGCATAGCGACAGCTCTTTCAAATAGTCAATGATTTTTGAGGTTACATCACGCAGCGTTTCAATCGGATAGGTACCGGTACTTTGCTTTTTGGAGTTGTTCCTTTACTCGTAATATATTATTGATTTCCTGAGAAAGGTTGGATGCCAATTTCGGGAGGAACACATTGATTTCTATGTTGTCAACAAACGCCTTCAAGTTTTCCGCATAGTTTGCAGCATCCTCGGTTATGACTCGTATCTTGCCGTCAACATCTTGTATGCGTTTGCTTAGGTTGGCAGCCTGTTGCGCACCTTCTTTAGCTCGTTGGTATTCATCTTCCACAGATGACATATACTTATACAATCTGTCCTGTTCGGCAAGGCTGGCGTTCAAATCAATTACCAACTGCTCTTTCTGATTGCATAATGAACTATATTCTTTGGCCTCTTTTTCGGCTTCCAATCGCTGCTCTGCCCACTCTTGCTGTAACTTTTCGGCTGCACGTTTCAGTTGCAGATACTTTTTGAAACCAAGTACATTCTCGAAATTGTCGCGTATGGTTTGCTGAAAGACGTTCTTTTTTAGCAACTCGCTCGACTGCATAGCGTCAAACAGAAAATACTGGCTTAACTCCTGCGGAAGGTTGGCTTTGATTATCTTGCTGATTTCCTGTTCGGCACGCACCCGCTCTTTAGGTGCGGTCATAGTGCCATACACATACATATTACCGTTCATATTCAGCGATACGCTTTCAAGTGGACGACCTTGCGGATTGAGTATATAGTTTCTTTTCAGAATATATTTCTGTTGCTGACCAAGCACTTTGCCCACAAAGGTGATTTGCAGACTGATTTCAGGTTTTACTTTATTGACAGCTCCCTGATTGAGCAATTCCATAAAAAAGTGTTCCTTGCTTTCTATTTTCAATCCATACAATGCACCGCTTATGGCTTCAAACAGCGTGGTTTTACCGCCACCGTTTGAACCGCCTATAAGTATGATAGGGCGGTCATCATCTACTGTCAGATCGAGGTCGAGCGACAGGTAGGTCTTAAAGTTGCTTATCTTTATTCTTTGTATGAGCATGGCATAAATTCATTTATTGACGTATTTTCTGTATGGCGTTGCGGATAATCTCTTCCGTATCGCTATCACTCATTTCTATTACATCTACCTTCTTAGCGTGATAGGCTTTCAAGATGTCCTCACTCAGCCAATCAAAATCAATGTCTTCGGTAGCACAAATAGCTTCTATCATTGCAAGGTCGTCCTTGCGGATGCCGTAATGCACAAATTTGGGGTCTATTCCTTTGGCCATAATACTTATGCGTTTTGTGGGTAAAAACAATTCCAGTTCAATGTATCTGTGGTATTTTCGATAGGAAGTGGGGGAGTATAGCCAGTTCTCACCTTGTTGTAGGATAATGCCTCCTGACAGCGGAATTTCGTCCGATGTGTTCTCTTTGATGTATTGCAACAATGCGTTGTGCTTGTTGTGCGCAAATGCGTCACTGCCTGCACTTTTAGTGTCGAACAGATAGATATGACCGTTTTTCATACGGATGATAAAGTCCACATAAAACAACGACTTACCATTTTCATTGTCGGCACTGTATTCTATGGCATAATGCTGTTTGCCATTGTCACCATTCTTGTACCACCAATCTATATACTCTTCGTTCTGCTCCAGATAGGCGATGAAGTTCCTTTCCGGATTCGACGCATGGTTGAGCTGGACAAACGGCATAAGTGCATGATTCCGGCTTTCCTCAATATGATTGGTGTCATTGTCATAAGTACGTTCTTCAGGCACCTCCCAATCGTATTTCTTGAATACTCTTTTTGGCTGCCGATGCTTTTTTGGCTCTGTCGCGCTGTCGGGCATATTTTTCTAATGCGGTATCTATAATGCGGTCGAACTTAGATTTGTTCAAGTGATATAACACCACTTTCTTTGCATCAGTGTCGAATATACCGAAGAAGTCGGCCAATATTTCAAGCAGATAACTTGCAATCTTGTCGGCACGACCTTTACTCTCGAATAGATGCCCTTTTGTGGCGATGTATGCCATAAACACACGGTCTATCTCGGTGGCTTTTTCTTGCATATTTTACGGTATCAACTTCCAATATCTGTTCCTCGTTCTGGAAATGCACGTCTTGCGGTATCTCGATGTTGATGTTTTTGACATCAAGGCGCAAAGAGTTGGCTACCTTTTTCTGTTTTCATTGATTTGTAGGTCGTCGGTTTCTGGTAATGTTGTGCTTTCATCATTCGCATTATCCAACTTGGCCAATTCCTCTAACGAAAACAGTAACTTGCCTTCTGCGAAGTCCCAAAAAATGGCGAGCTTCATCATAGAGTACTTTGCGAAAGTCAGGACCCAAATAGTTACGTTCAATATTGGGGCGGTCAGAATAGCAGGCCGGTAACCATACGTTTTTCAAATTCTCGCGTCGGTATGCTGTAACGGTGTTGTTCAGGATATAGTCGGCATCGGCTGTAACTATTTGTATCTTGTCTTTGGCAATGTCAGTAAACACATATCCCACATTAAGCATCTCTTTGGGATAATGCTTCTGTTCAGGCATACGCATGATACGGCCAACGGTCTGTATAGTGAACTGGTCGCTTTGCAGCTTACGGAATATAAGCAGAACGGCAGCGCGAGGGCAGTCCCAACCCAAAGCGATGGCTTCTTTGAAAAGCAGAACCTCGGTCAGATTGTCGGGTTTCTCCAAATCGGTCAGATTTTCTTTTTCGTTTGCCAGCCATATCGCCAGACGGTGGTTGTCGGTAGTAATGCCGCACATCACTTCAAGATACTTCTTTACCTGATCGGCTATGGCAGTATCTTCCGCCGTCATATTTTCCTTGGTGTCATTAGGCAACTGAATGAGTAGGAGAGGATTTATTCTTGTACCTACTGCCTTATACGCTTCGGCTATTTGGTTGCGTTTATCCAAAGCCGCTTTGATGAGGTTAGCATTGAGTTCCAGCTCATCGCTGAAATTCAGTTCTATCTCAGGATTGAGCACCACCTCTTTCTTAATCATTTCGGCGGCTATCACATCCTGACGATACACCGTTACTTTCTCTTTTGGATTGGCGGTTTTAGGTGTGGCAGAGATGCGTATCTCTACGGCAGGATTGATTCTGTCAAGCACAGCGGAAGATTTGTCGGCTGTCTTCGACCAGAACATATGTTCCTCGTCGATGATGGCTACAATGGGCAACCCGAACTCATCTTTTGTTTTGTCGGTTATTTCGTAAAGCGAGAGTGAACAGTCGCCTTCGCGCACCATTACGTTACTCTCTTTGTTCACACTTTCCCAGTTCACGAAAAGTATTTCACCGGGTCGGATGCCCTCGTTCTGGTCCAATTCATCAAACATCACCGGGCGCAGTGTGCGTGTCTCCTCAAAAGCCTCTTTCAGTTTTTCGTAACTCTGTATGTGCAACTTGCGTGGGGCAAACCATATAAATGCCACTTCCTGATAACGACTGTCACCACGGTCGTGCAGTTCATCCATCAGACCAGCAAGCATCAGACATGCCATTACGGTTTTTCCGGCACCTGTCGTTGCCTCAAACACCATTTTATTGCGCTGTCCGCCGGCATTTAACAGACGGATAGTCTTGTCAATCAGTTCGGTTACTGCTCTCTGTTGATATTCTAAATTCTTCATTGCTTCTCGTCTTTTTTGTTACCATGACTTTTTGCTCTCAATCTCTTTCATTTCCAGTAGAAAACGGTCGTAGTCCGATAAAAAACAATTGATCTTGTATGATTCTATATTTCTCGAATTCCGTTTCAGCATGCAATCGTGCTATTTCGGCACTTACACGTCCGGCATCTTTCAGCAGACCGTATTCAAAGAGATTAATAAAATTGTTCAAGCGTTGCTCCCAGTCGGCCATTGTCAACGGAATGTGGCGCAGGGTCATTGTTTCAGCAAAATCAAGATAAGCTGTAACCATACGTTCCAATTGTCCCATTTCGGTATCTGAAAGATAGTTTTTTGCTATCACCACATCGCTTTTCTTGATTTTGCCATAGGGAGCATCTGCCCAAGTGGTCAGCCCCATATGCTCTTTGTCAGCATCTGCCCGTTCCACAATGAGTTCGGCTGCTGTATGACCATGGACGGCAAAGTGCATCTTGTTCTGAACGGTAGCATAAAAACGACGGGTGGCCAATGCTGTCTTGTCGTAGTCTATGGCGGTAGCGTACAAGTCGGTTATCTTTTGATAGAACAGGCGTTCGCTGATGCGTATCTCACGGATGCGTTCCAACTGTTCGTCGAAATACTTGTCTGTTAGGAAAGTTCCGCGTTTAAGTCTTTCCGAATCCATTACCCAGCCTTTGATGGTGTACTCCTTAGCTATGCCATTTACCCATTTTCTGAACTGTACGGCTTTTTCGGAATTTACTTTGAAGCCAACAGCAATAATCATCTCCAATGAATAGTGGTTCGTGGTGTATTGTTTGCCATCAGGGGCAGTTATTCGAAATTTTCGAATAACTGCCGTTTCCTGCAATTCGCTGTCAGAGAATATTTTCTTGATGTGATAGTTGATGGTGTGTACTTCTACACCGTATAGCATTGCCATCAGCTTCTGTGTGAGCCAGATGTTTTCGTCTTCATAGCGCATCTCTATCTGCTGCTCGTCATTACCCACGGATGCTACATAGTTCAGGTATTCGGCTGCACTGCTGCGTACCGTTACCTGTTCTTTCTTCTTTTTGTTTTTGCCTTGTTCGCTCATTGCAGCTCCTCCTCATTGTCAAAGTTAAGTGTTCCGTCTGTCACATTTGCTTGTCCGGTGGCTTTCGTCTCGTCAGCACCGACGAACTCGTCTTTTTTCTTGGGTAGTATGCGGCGGTAGGCGTTGTATATGGCTTGTGGCAGGGCGCAGAGTTGCACGCGGTCTTGCACCTCTTCAAACTCTCCTTCCCACGGGTCTTCACTGGGCGAGAATACATACACAAGCATCTTGCCCTCGTAGTCAGTCTTCTGAATCAGTTCGACTAACTGTTGTACGGCTTCTTCGCGGTAAATTACCATCATGCGCTTGCGTCCGTTGTCGAAGTAGCGGAACACATTTTTGTATGTCGGCTGCTCTCCAAACTTGGGCTGTTCGGTATAGAGGTCTTCCTTGATGCAGAGCATATCGGTGGAGAGGCTCATCAACTGGCGCATATTCTTCATCGAGCGGCTTCTGCCCACAAAACTTGTGCGGTAGTAGCGCAGGGTGTTGTTTTTCAGCCCCGGCACTTCTTCGCCTCTTGGGGTGGTGTAACCATTAATTACTCGCTTGTTTCGCTTGTAGGTTACTTCTTCGCAAATGTTGTTTTCGTTGTTCGTAACGAGGATACACTTGCGATGACCGCTATCCTCTGCATTGAGCTGCATAGTGGCGTGAAGGGTAGTCCCGCTACCTGCGAAAAAGTCGAGGATAATCTCCGAATTAGGTAATACATTTTTAAGTAAATATTTTTGCGACTGCTAATGTTTTAGGGTACTCAAAATCAATTCCCAACTCTTTGAATAGTTTATCATTACTTGTTCCATCATTGATTATTGATGGAGTATTTTCTAGTAAATTTTCTTTTAGAAGATATTTATTTCTTGGTTGATTATTCCCTTTCCTTCCTGTAGTGAATACTATCTGCCCTTTGACGACCATATTGGGTAATAACTCTACTGGTTCATTAGTTCCCAACATATTACTAAAAAGTCGTACTTGGATATCTCCACCCCTTATCAGGAACTGGACATTTTTCTCCATTTATGGGATGAATTAACGGAATGAAATAATCACTATTGGGAGTTTCTTTATTTGGCCATGCCATAGATACAGTTTGGAATGCATCTCCATTTTCATCAATGTATTGATATGCCTTTTTCTCCTTCAGAAAAAAATCACTTCTTTTTGAGCCAAGCTTGAAATTCTTTATTGATTAGCTGTAAATCGTATGTTACATAAAATCTTTAAGAACGTCTTCTGAATATTCAAAAAGGAGAAATTACAGTTTTAACATCTTCGGGAATTATCGTTTTTCCTATTTTAGAGAATAAGCTTTTTGCTTTATTGATGATTTTTAAAGCATTTGGTTTCTCTCTCATAAGGTGATTTGGAGAGGAATTGAATGCTTCCTTGTTTTTGCAATATAGAAGGATGTATTCATGCTGAATGGCTACTGCATTTGCATCTCCTTTGGGATTAAGTTTATTCCATATTATTTGTCCGAGACAATTATCTCTTGTGAAAATCTCGGTTTCCAATAGTATATTTAATGCATCAAATTCATGTTCATCAATATGAACGATCATTACTCCATCATTTTTTAAGAGATTTCGCTATTGATAATCTCTTCTTCATAAATGAAAGCCAAAGAGAATGTCTAAAAGGATTCTCTTTATCCACATAATCATCGTTATACTTAAAATCTTTTTCACCTCTATTATATGGAGGGTCAATATAAATCACATCAATCTTACCCTCGTGCGTATAGGTAAGAGCGGTAAGGGCTTCGAGGTTGTCGCCCTCGATAAGGATATGGTTGGGCGCATCGGCTTCGGTGCTGATGAGAGCCTTTGCGGTGTCTTCCACCAATACAGGCAGCTCCTCGCGTAGGCGTTCTTCTACATCTTCCGGCTTATCCTCCCACACCAAACCGTATTTCTTTTGTTTGCGTAACAATCCCAACAGTTCCGACTTCTCTTCATTAGTCAAACCGTCAAGCTGCAATATCTTGTTATATAATTCTTTTTTGTTCATTATCTATCTGAGTGATTAAAGGTTAGTGTGTTATTTTACAAGACGTACTGTTTGAATAGTCTCGTCCAAAGAGGAGTTCAGTAATTCCTTGACATCGACTTCGAGAACATTGGCAATCTGCAACAACGTTTCCAATCCCGGTTGCGAAGTGTTGGTACACCATTTCGACACCGTAGCCGGGTCTTTTCCCAACTGTGCAGCTAACCATTTGTTCGTCCGTTTTTTCTCTACAAGAACCACCTTAATCCGATTTATATCCTTTGTATCTTCCATTTTGAATATGATTACTCGTTTAGATTGCAAATATACGAAATATATCCAAACCAATCATCATTCAAATAAGATAATTTGCCATCAAAATTGCGAATAGGTTCAATTTTATTGCTATTTATGATAATTGGACCAGTAAAAAGAACTATCTTTGCACTCTTCAATCACAAACAAGAACTTGGTTTATTGATCAATATGGAACTACACACATTAGACGATTTATATGAGGACTTTGAAATAGGCCGTTGGAAAGTCCGAAAGTTTGTTTTGCCAAATGCATCCGATTACCTTTGGGACATAGAGAATATTACATGGGCTCAAACCGGATTAATCGATGCTTGGGAGGCGAATAGATTCTTTGATGAAGCTTCTCAAATGATAGCCAATTCTATATTCCTTTTTCAAAAGGGATTTTTTGATACAGCATTTTATTCGCTACGCCAATCTATTGAGATTTCACTCGGCACACTGTATCTTACAGCAAATCCCGAAAAGATGAAAGAGTGGGAAAAAATTAGAGCCGGGTTTTGAATCTGGAAAGATGGCCAAATATCTACAAAAACACGAACCTGTCTTCAAAGAATTAAAAACTAAAATGTCTGCTTTCTTTGAAAACATACGTGATGCTCAGAAAAAGACAAATAAATATGTGCATAAACAAGGCTATTCATCCTTTTATACCACACAAAGATATTCCTGGTCGGATCACCGCGAAGATAAGGTCTATCTCAAAATAGTTGCAGATTTTGAAGAGACTTTAAAAGTGGCAATTGGTGCCGTTGCCATGTATCGTTTGGCAATAGACCCTTTACCCGTTATACTAATGGATGAAGATATGATTATGCGTTCCGGCGATTTTGTTACAGAGCCATATTCAGAAGAATTTGTAGATAAATATATCGGTTTGAAAAAATATCGAATTATATAAACAAACTGATATTTATCAAGAATTTAAAGAGAGTATAATGTCTCATGAAAAACAAAATGAAGCTGTATTCGACATTATCCATTGGCAAATAATAGACAGAAGCAAATTCGAAGATATAACCAAACAAATGCATTTACTGTCATATATGGATAGATTAGCAGTGGTTATTATGATGGCATCTACAAAAATTCCGCAAGTGTATATTGAAGGTTGCTTCCATTACACTTCTGATGTTAAGGCAACACATTCGGATACGGTTATTGGTGCTTCATATTATGAAGATTTCTTCGCGAATAGAGGTAATAACAATTTTAATGTTCCATTCAAAGATGGCTCGTATATTTCGAGAATCAAGATAAATGGTGAGTTTTCGTATATTGAATCTAATGGACCCTTTGATAATATGGAAATAGGCGTACTAAATCACATTGCGAAAACATTTGAAGATGCATACATTGCACAAGAGAAACAGTTAAAGAGCTGGCTGGAAGAGCAAAAAAAAATAATAGAGGACACAAATGATAAATTATATATGAATCAAAATGAGATCATCGTTAGCATAACGATAATCCTGTAACCATCGTAACTGTTACGGCGGTTACAGGATTGTTATAGTCTCTGATATGACCAAGCAAATGCCAATGATAATTGATTTTGATAATTAATTTCTAAAGATTCGGTAACTTTCAATTATGTCCATTTATCCAAAATCTTCGGTACGATTATAGCCATGACAGTCCCCGAAATTGCAATAAGGGCACAGATGGCAACAGCTTTACAAATCAGGTTTGAATGGAATATTTCGGTGTTTGCCACTATCATGCTGGCGAAAAAAAGAAGATAGGGCTACCAGTATTATAATAGTGATATAAAATGTGGTAGCCGTAATTGGGATGGTATTGCCGGATTTCTTCATTCTTCGCTCGGCTTCTTTGCATTTGCTTTCAATCTGACTGAGAAAATCGCATAGAAGTCTTGCCCCAAATTCCACTGCTAACTTCTGCATTTCTGAAGAAATGATAGGCTTACACTCTCGGATAGAGCCGGACAAATTTTCAACTTCCGTTCTCAGCTTGAACACGTTGTTGTTAAGCTTTGCAAGTTCTTGTACATTGATGTCGAATAGGTGGTTTTCTTCCTCCAAAGACTCATTCTTTGGGTTGGACTTTATGGCTTCCGCTTCAGCCATTTCTGTGGAAAAGTCGAATTTCTTTTTCATTTGATTATCGTTTTAATCCTGATTTTGGTTTCTTTCCGAGCAGGCGACCGGCAGCACGAGCACATCTTCGTGCCCATTGCCAATCGTCTTCGTCCTTATCTCTCCACGGCAAATTACTTTGTGAACCTCCACCGCCACTTCCGGTGGCAACATTTGGCGTTTCAAGCAGTCCGACAAAAATAGCTACAGCCATATCGGTAAGTTCCTGACAGTTCTCGGTATCTCTGTAGTCAAACTCATCGTTGAAATATTCAAGCACTTTTTCCGGAATATAGAACCGATGTTCCTTATCGTCATGATTAAGCGTATAGGAAATAGTATCGGGATGATAAGTGCTATATCTGGAATGCTCTGCGGATGCTGACGGTTTGAGATTCTGCTCAGTTTGAGTTTCCTTAGGCTGATTGCTTAAAGTGACAACTTGTGGCCTATGATGCAGTTTGTCCCATGTTTTAGGAAGTTTTGAAATCATCAGATTCCGAGCAACTCCCAATTCGGAAGCCTTGTATTTGGTATTACCGTTTACAAGTGCGTAGCCCCTGATAACGTGTTGCGCATCCTTTCTTTCGTGTACAGAGTAACCTTTTCTTGTGAGGGTATTTTTATACTCTTCCCAAGACCATTCAGGCATTGATCTCAGCGCATCCATGCAATCGCGATTTACCTGATGGATATTGGTGTATCGGATTTGTACAGCAGTAGTCCAACCACGTTTCTTTGCTATTCGCTCGGCAGCACGTTGCGCACGAAGATGAATGTTGTGGTCGTTGTTGATGTTGCCGTCTTCATCCAAACGGCAGACGGCAGCATGAAGGTGGGGAACTTCGCCATCGGATTCCTCATGTAGCCAAACAGTGTATTTGCTGTTAGCCAGATTGGTCTGGCAGGAGCGGACTTTTCCGTCCTTACCGGTAAACACTTGCTTGTCAAACTCCGTAGCGAAATCCTGCCATAGCTTTTGCCAGTCTTCGATGTCGAAGAAACGGGTGTGTTCGGCAGAGGGGCTTAGCTCGATTCTGATGACTGAGTTCTTGATGGGTTTGAAACGTGATAAGGTCAGTTGCATGGAGTTCCATATCCCCAGAGTGTCCGGTTGCGACGGCATCAGATTGTCCAATACCCGATAGATTTTCTCCGGGTGTTTTTTCTTCAGAGATTCGCCGGTAATATAACGGATGGCGTTTATGCCGTGCGATATTGCTTTAGCCTTTGCTATCATACTTCTTCGGATTTTTCGTTGGACGGAATCTTGTTTCTCTCTTTTACGGCGTTGAGAAATTGGCAGACGCTTTCAGCAATATAGCCAAGCTCTTTGAGCCAGCCTACCATGAACGGCACCTGATTGAACAATATCATTCGTTGCTTTGTGGACATTCCACGAAGTGCAGAAGTGTATTTTACAAGGTCTGACCGACAGTTGTCCAGATTCTGCAACAGGTCTGTTTCTTCTTTTGAAAGCCTCGGTCTGGGACGGTAGTTGTATGCACAGGCAAGCAAGTAATCGCTTACCGTCATACCGCATTGCTCAGCTTGTGATTTTATATACTCCTTCTGACCTGGAGTCACTTTTGCTCCGATAAAGACGGATCTTGTCTCTTTTTTCTCCTCTGGAGATTGTGTTTGTTCTTCAATATTTTGTTCCATATAAATCATTGTTATAATAGTGAATAGGTGCGAGCTTGCGAGTACCGCACCGGCGAAGTATCTGAGCAGGCAAGGGTGCCAATGTACAACCGTTACGCAGTGAGGTTATACCTTGGCATATCTCGCAACAGTTACCTGTTGATGCTTCACGGCAAGCCGTATAGGATGTACATACAGAATTGGCAAATGGATTGGAATCAGAATTTGACCTATCCTACTATAAAAGGGTAGGGAATGAAACCGCATATTGTAATCCTTGACCACTTTGCTTTATTCCTATATATACGCCCCGACACTAAAGTAAAGTTCTACGGCTGTACTAATTGCATCAAGATTAATAATGGTAGTCAGGATTGAACTGGTATTCTTTCCCTTCCTTTATTACCATCCGTTTATTGCCGAGAAAGGTAGCTACTTTGACCGCTTTGTTGTGACCGAGTTTTACGCCCTGTAACCCGTAGCCGTTTTTCAGTCGCTCCAGATAGTTGTCGTAACCGGTAATATTGCCATCGGCAAAAATGGCATCCAACGCAGCACGATGTACGCTCTCCGGGATTTCCTTGTATGGTTCAAAAGGTTCTTTGGTCGGTCGTCCGAGTTTCTTCTCTTTGGATATATAGGATTCCACTGGTTCAGGCAAGGCACATTCGTTTATGCGGAAAGCGAAAGGCTCAAACTCCCGGTCACGGATATGAATGGCTTCGACACAGCTGATAGTTTTATCATCTTTATCCACTTCTACCTGCATGATGGTTTCCGCTTTGTTGTTGAGTTCCGTGCCAATGTGACCACGGGCATGTTCATCATTCTTGTTCTGATGCAGGATGGTGTGGATATGAATTTGGCGGTCGTCAGTCCACTGCATGAATTTGGAGATTATATTGGTGGCTTCATTCGGAGAATTGATGTCATACATAAAATCCCTGATGCCATCTATAATGACCAGACCCAAATTCGGAATTGTGCCAATGGCCTGTTCGACTATTGCAAGTCTCATTTCGGGAGAATATTTCCGCAGACCTAACATAATCAGATTGTCAGAATCGGCATTCTTTGGTAGCCCTGCCAAATATAAAATGCGTTGTAGCACCTTTTGGCAATGAGGTTCTCCTTGTTCGGTGTCGATATACAATATCGTCCGTTTATTTTCCGGAAACGATGAACGGTAATGGAGTACAGTGCTATTGGCCAATGCGGAAGCGGCAATGGCTGAAACATTGAATGTCTTCTTGCTCTTGGCTTTACCGATGGATGCACTGAAGTTACCCAATGTTCCGATAATGGAGTCGTCCACCATCAGCACTACAGGCGACTGTTCGTATGTGTTGGTTACACTCACTGTAGCCTCCTTTATGTAAATAGCTAGTTCCTCAGCAGATGGGATGTTATTGTTCGTCTTCTCCATAGCCTACCAGTTTTTAGAGTTTGGTTTACGGCGATGGGAAGCGAGCAGTGCATCATTCTCTTCCTCGAAACTTTGCGGAACGGCGGTCTTACGGGATGATTCTAACCATTTATCCAGCTCATCACGATAGATGTAGAGGTGCTTGCCTTGTTTTATAACCGGAATATCATCCTTTTTGACCTTGTAATAAAAGGTCGATAGCGGCATTTTGAGATAGGCGCAAGCCTCCTGCACGGTCATTGGGACGTGCGTGTTCTCCTTGACTTCGTTCTGCTTGGAAAGTTTTTCGGTCAGCAGACTTTCCATACTTGCGATTCGGTCGCATAACTCTCCCAGTACTTCGGGAAGGTCATTGAATGTGAATTGATTCTTAGACATGATTCAACTATTTTATTTGTTAAACATGCTGCAAACCAACACAATGATACTATGCAGACCTTCGTCATCAGGGAGTAATTTTTCAGTCAGCGACGGAATCATTTCAGTCGGTCAAAACCGCTGTCTCGTCGTCTGTTTTTTTAAGGCAATTGAAATAATACTCTCCTTTTAGGGGAATGTCAAGTGGAATTTTACAAATACCTGTAGTCCGTAGATTTTTTGATAGATAAAATAGAGTGGCATTTTTCAATTCGTGTGGGAATATGGTTTTTATAAATTCTGCGCATTTTTCCACCGAGATATTCAACCTTATGCCGATATTCCATACAAAATGCCGTATATCGAGAGTGTTTAATGGGTTGTCGTATTTGGAACGTATGGGCTTGTATAAATCACATTGCCCATGGGCAAAGCACTTTATGTTTTCGTGAAGTGTAATAAGGTCATCTTTTGAAAGAAATTCAGCCATACTATATGTGGTATATTCGTGCATGACACGCATAATGTCAGCTTGCTGCTCTGCCTTTTCCCGTTCTATTTCAGCTATGCGTTCGTCATAACCATCTGTGTAATCATTCTTTGCTGCCGACATTTCTATAACCTCTACTTCCGGGGTAATGGCATCAGATGGCTGCTTGATTTCAAGTGGGATGGACTCTTTTTGCTTGCCAAAAGAAATACATACGTTATTCTTGATAAGGTAGCGATAGAAAAATCTTTGAGAGAACGCGCATGAAAGAATTAAGAACACAATGGTCAATATAATAGGTGTGGTATATTCCATCAGGTCTATTTGATGGCAGCTATAAAGATAAGTGGCGATTACCGAGTATGAAGTAACGCTTACAGCAAGTATGAAACTTGCCTTTTTCCTGTGAATTTGAATACTATCTGTCATAATCTATTGTTGTTTGGATGAAATGATAGTGCAAAGTTATAAGCCATTTCCAGATAGTTATAAATAAGTGCAGTAAATCGGTCAATTTTAAGAAAATATAGGCTTAGAGTATGATAATCCATCGTAAATCATACTCTAAGCCTATGTAATGGAGCAAAAATAGGGGAGTTCACCCCTTGCGTATCAGAGTGATTTTCTTGCTGGCTTCACGCTTGTTGCTGTCCACTACTTTCATGTAACGCATCGTGGTGGTGATGCTTTTGTGCGCCATTATACTTTGTATGGTACGGATATCGGTTCCTGCAGCTCCCTGCAGGGTTGCGAATGTTCTCCGATACGAATGGAATGTTATGTTTTTGGTTATTCCGGCAGAACGAATCCACTCTTTCATTGGCATTTGTGTCCAACTACGCATAAGTCCCTTTGAATACCAGACCTTTCTTATCAGAACTATATCCTATCAGCCCTAATGCCTCCTCGCTGATGGGAATGATGTCTTCCGCTTTGTTTTTCTGTGTGATGATATGCACACATTTCCCTCCGGCAGAGTAGTCCACTATGTCTTCCCAACGTAGGGCGAGGATATCGCTGATGCGCAAACTAGTCATACAGGAAAACAGCGATGCGATTTTCACAATAGGCTTTTTTACATGGCGTTTCAGCTAACTGGTACAATTCTTCAACAGATAAAGCTTCTTTCATAGTGTCTTCTGTTTCAATCTTTTCCAAGAAGTCATTGACATTTGTCTTAATCAGTCCATTGCGATAGAGAATTTTCAAGAATCCTCTGAAAGTAGACCAGTATCCTGATGCAGAGTTTCGTGTGATACGTCCGTTGCGTCTTAGTTTCTTGGCGCTCAGCAGGTATTCCCTAAACTTGTTGCACAGGTCGATGTCTATTTCTTCAAAGGTGCATTTGCCGTGTACGAAGTTCTTGAAATGGAGATAAACGAACTCCCATTTCTGGTCGTGCTTGCGGAGCTGCTGACGATAGTACTCCAAGAAATCACCCTTTAGTTTGTACCTGTCGAAGAAATCATACCGTTCATTTACGACAGATTCAAATCTGCGGCAACGGATGGCTTCGGCTTTCTCGGTCATTACATCGTTGAAATTCTGCTCCCGCTTGTTCTTCGGATTGGCATAGATATAAATGCCAAGCGATTCGTGACGGATTACCTTCATCGTTTTCCTTGTCTCTATATCCCGGATAATAATCCAGATAGAACGACAACATTTTGTTCTTTAGAGGTCTTGTCCTCAATGTTACAGTTTTACATTCGTGCATACTCTTCTATATTATATTGTTGTTAATAATTTGCTGCAAACCAACGAAATGGTTTTATGCAGACCATGCCCATTGTTGAATAATTTTCCTGTCTGCAATGGAATAATTTTCAGGTGACGGATTTTTCAGCCATCACATTATCAAAATCCTCTATTAGCAGGAACATGGATTTGCCGTGGTGCATTTTTCGGATGTTGTTATAGCGTGCATAGTTATAGACATCATCCCTACGCAAACCATATTTTTCCATAGCTTCAGCCACGCTGTAATACTTTTCGCGTTGGTCGAAACCACCGTTCTTGATAATGTCGATGTGGTCTTTGGAGTATTGAACTTTGCCATAGACTACACGGGAGGGGATTTTGTGGCGATGTACAAACGAGCATCTGGCATCTTTGCTCATACCGTATATTTCTTCCATCTGCTCTGCGCCAATCCATTCCTTGATATTGTCAGCCGCTTTGTATTTGGCGAAGAAACGGTTTATTGCCAACTGTTCGTAGTAGTTGAATCCTCCGTGACTGATTTTCGGGATGTCGTTTTCACGGCACAGCCTGCAAATGGTTTTCTTGGTCATCTGATATGTGACTGCAATCTGTTCCGACGAGTAGTAGCCATCGGGAATTGTAAAAGGCTCTTTCTGTACCTGCTGACCGGATTTGCTTTCGCGCTTCTTGGGTGTATATGTACCGTCCCGATGCTCACGATATACCTTATCAAACTCGGTGCGCAATACCATAGTCCGGCTTCCTTGTTTGAACCTCGTTATATCGTATTTGTTGACATAGTAACTGATGTTTATCTTGGTAAGCCCATATTTCTCGGTGATTTCCGAATAGGTATAATAGTCGGGATTCAGCTTGTCCTGCTTTTCTTTGATAGCGTTTATATGGGCACGGGAATAATACACCTTGTGGTGGCGGTTGATTCGGGGGATGTTGTGCCGCAGGGCAAAGGTGACAACGGCATTACGGCTCATACCGTATTTTTCCATGACCTGCTCCGGGGTGTAATAACAGTCCGGATTGATTTCTTCGGCAAGGTCGGCAAAAATACTTGTCTATGAGGGTGCGGTTGTAGAACACACGGCTACCTTCTTCAACCTTTGGGATGCTGTATAGTTTGCAGCGACGGTACAGGGTTTTCTTTTGGATTTGGTATTTCTCCAGAATCTCATTCGTGGTGTAATAGAGGATGGTCTGTTTCCGTCCATAGCTGCGTTTCTTGTAGTCGGGCGTATTGTCGAACATCTTTTCAATGTCGGATTTACGTATGATGGTGCGCCCACGAAGTTGCAACGCCCGAATGATACCGGCAGCCATGTGTCGGTAGATGGTGGCACGACTGATGCCTAAAAGGGTAGCGGCTTCGGCAGGAGAGAGGAACGGTTTGCTTCCAACGATGCCGACTTCCTGCATTGGCTGCTCGCTTTGCCTCGCCTCGTACTCCTGCAATTTTTGCCTGCGCTTCCTGTCTTTATACGCTTTTTCAGTACACGATTTGCTGCAAAACCGTGTTACCATCGTGTGTGCTATAAATGGTTTGCCGCACCACTGGCATTTTCTCTGTACCTCCATATATTAGTCGCCTTTAATTTCGTCGATTTCGTCTCAACGCGTCTCACAATTTCTCATAGCGTCTCACACTGTGTCTTCTATAGCGGTTTCGCTCATTCTCATAGTGTCTCACATCGTGTCCAAGATGTCGCTATGATGAGTGCGAAATGTCCGCTTAATTGTTCGGTGGTAGAATTATGGTACAAAAAGATGCTGAAAATCGGCAGTCTGTCAGAATTGACTGGAATAGACACAAAAATAAAAGTCGCTGGATTTCAGCGACTTTATTCTAAA
>VOFC01000554.1_pt1 | contig 30613 bp, 53 predicted proteins | sample 5384161 | NCBI WGS metagenome assembly VOFC01 (sample SAMN12384722, study PRJNA508395) | human gut metagenome | isolation source: healthy gut B | host: Homo sapiens
GCTTCTTTCCGCTATAGGAAAAGTTGCTGTTTTCTACGGATCGGTGTTATAAGTACTTACGTGTACAGCAAAATCATGATCTACGTATCACAGGGTACTATCAGAAACCTGAGGATCGAGCTTTTTCGCATATGCAGGATCTGCCGATACGTTATTTTGACTCTCATCCGCACGGCGATATAATGTCTATATATACAAACGATATAGATACCCTGCGCCAGCTAATAAGCCAGAGTCTTCCGCAGATATTAAACAGTGCCATAACCGTTGTGAGTGTGTTTATTTCCATGCTGATATTAAATATACCGCTTACGATTCTTACTATCATAATGGTTCTTATAACAACCTATGTGACAAAGAAATTTGCCGGTTTCTCAAGCCGTTATTTCCTCGCACAGCAAAAAAAGGATCTCGGCCGTGTAAATGGTTTTATCGAGGAAATGTTAAACGGACAGAAGGTTGTAAAGGTATTTACCCATGAACAGGAAAATATAGAAGCTTTCGATGAGATAAACGAACAGCTTTTCGACAGTGCATTCAATGCCAACTGGTATTCAAGCACGCCGGTCCTGTAAATGCACAGATTGGAAATTTAAGCTACGTGTTCTGTGCCCTTGCCGGCGGCGTTATGGCTCTTTCCGGTTTCGGCGGACTTACGCTCGGTAAGCTTGCAAGCTTTTTAACCTTCAATAAAAAGCTTTAACACGCCAATCTCACAGGTCAGCCAGCAGTTTAACAGTATAGTCATGGCTCTTGCAGGATGCGACCGTATATTTGCGCTTCTCGATGAAACGCCTGAGACTGATGATGGATACGTGACTTTAGTAAACGCAAAAAAGATGAAAAACGGCATCCTCACTGAAACCTCTGAGCACACCGGGCGTCTGGGCATGGAAAACATATACATCAGGCAGATGGTTCTGTCGATTACAAAAAGCTTACCGGAGATGTGGTATTTGATGATGTGGATTTCGGATATGTCCCTGAAAAAATCGTTCTGCATGATGTAAATCTTTTTGCCACACCTGGACAGAAAATCGCATTTGTCGGTACAACCGGTGCCGGAAAAACTACGATAACAAACCTCATCAACCGCTTTTTACGATATTGCAGACGGAAAGATCCGCTATGACGGCATAAATATAAACAAGATCAAAAAGGCTGATCTGCGCCATTCACTCGGCATAGTGCTTCAGGATACGCACCTTTTTACCGCTACTGTAATGGAAAACATACGATATGGTAAACTCGATGCCACTGATGAGGAGGTATATGCTGCTGCCCGTCTTGCAAATGCTGACACATTCATAAGACAGCTGCCTGATGGCTATAACACAGTACTTACAGGTGATGGTTCCAATTTAAGCCAGGGACAGCGCCAGCTTCTTGCCATCGCCCGTGCCGCTATAGCTGATCCTCCGGTTTTAATACTTGACGAGGCTACAAGCTCTATCGACACACGTACTGAAAAAATCGTTCAGGATGGTATGGACAAACTTATGTCAGGCAGAACTACTTTCGTTATCGCCCACCGTCTTTCTACTGTGCGCAACAGTGATTGTATCATACTTGAGCAGGGACGTATTATCGAAAGAGGGAAGTCATGATGAGCTGATTGAAAAACACGGAAAGTATTATCAGCTTTATACAGGCAAGACAGCATAGTTTATACCATATTGGTTACTATGCAGGTCAATCATTGGAAATTTTTCTGATATAGCCAATTCCACCACATGAAAGAACCCCACACCGGCAGGTCTGATCGACTTGCCAGATGGGGTTCTGATGTTTTTCCTTCTCCTGCATTTGCAATTGTTACTCGTTACAACATTTCATTTTCTTTATAACATTCAAAAAATATAATTTGGATTTTTCAGAATAAACACTACTGTTGTAGTCATCTATCTTTGGACTGATAAAAGAATTATATACTTCTATTAGTGCATCAACCACTTCAATTTGTTCATACTCAGCCACCATTTTTATAAGCCGCTTATAAACTTTTCCTATATCCCAATGTGAAGGTACCGCATAGCCACACTCTGATACATTATCAAATTTACCGAAACAATATCTGCTTCTGGATAAATCCATCACTTACGGCATCAATATTATCGCAATGGTAAACATCAGCAAGATCATAAATCCTACAAATATTTTCCTTTCCTAATTTATTTACTACATCAGCACGAATGTTTTTTAGTCTTACGCGAAATATATTCGATTAATCCACACGTAAATAAAAAAGATCGTTATCTTTTTGTGACTCTCTTCCTTGACCAACCACTAGTGCACCTCCTCAAAACCTCTATAAGTCAGACATTTTAAAGCCACATCGGTACAAAAAACAATCTGATGTGTCGGATATTTAAACTTTGCCAAAACCCAAAACTGTTCTCTCGTAATGACGCCATCCATATAATCAGTAACAAAATTATAAATCTGATCATCTGCCATCGCTCCAATTACAATATCATAATCATGCGTGTTGTCCACTACGACAGGCAATGATAAAATCAAGCCATTCTTCCGTCATTTCTTTAAATTCCAGAATTTTTAGTCCTACAGTACAATAAAAACCCGTACCAAAATCTTTTTGTATTTCTACTAACTCGTATCTCTGGTTTTTCAACTGCCTGATATCCACCATGATATACAGTCATGAGTGCCATATTGTCCTGCCTCCCTTCATATTTATTTTAGAGCCAGTTCTGTTCTATCGTTTTCTCCAATTGCATAAACATATCATAATATTTTTCTTTGGTCTGGTGAATAATATCCATTGCTATTGCCTGATTATACGCGTGCGTCACATTGTTTCTCGATACAAGTGCATCAAGCCACATTCCTTCATCACTGATCATTCCAGCTTTATATGCGGTTTTTAAAATAGCTCTTGGTGATCCGGTTGCGCCCTCTGCATAACCATAGTTCTCCAATATTTCCTTCATTGCTTTCCATGACTGTTCAAAACAAATCTCATACAATCCTACCATACCAGCAATTTCTACATTTCCATATGGCTCATTATAGGAAAAAACATCCTTCAGATTAGCCAATGCCGCTTTGAAATTGTCAAATTTTTTTCATATAGTACTACTCCCTCATTTTTAATAGACTCCAATAGCTCTTTTCTAACCGGCTTATCTAAATCCACAATATCATACTCCAGCAATGTCGATGTCAGTTCATCTACATCTAAAATAAAATTAGTGCTGTTGCCACCATGAAATGCCAGATCAATATCACTGCGTTCTTTAAAATCACCTCGTGCTCTTGATCCAAAAAAGAATTACTTTTTCAATACAATTTTCTTTTTGCCAATTGAACAATTTCCTGCAACACTTTACTTTTTATTCCTGTTTTTTCAGAGACTTTATCGATGTCCATAAATCCTCCTATATTTATTCAGCCATCTCAAGCGCTATCTTCATCATATTTGTGAAGCAGTTCTGACGTTCCTCGGCTGTTGTTATCGCATCCTCCACAAAACTGTCTGAGATTGTAAGAAGACACGCCGCCTCTTTTCCTGCAACGTTTGCGTTGTGGAATAATGCAAAACTTTCCATCTCTACACACAGACATCCTTTTTTCATCACGCAGCTTCTCCCAGTATGTAGGAGATGCATCGCTTGGCTGTCTGTAAAACACATCACTTGAATGTGTCTTTCCCTCGCGGATTTCTATTCCGAGATCATTCGCTGCTTTGCGGAGTCTGTTATTTAAGTTTTCAGACGGTAATGTCTCATCTTTATCATATCCGGACTGGACATATGCGTATGACGACTCACTTACCGCACCTGTTACAAGCACTACGTCATAAACTTTTAAGTCTTTGCTGTAGCTTCCTGCGCTTCCGATACGGATGATCCGATCCACGTCATACTGTGTAAACAGCTCATATGAGTAAATACCGATACTTGGCATACCCATCCCGCTGCCCATGACAGAGATTTCCTTTCCATTGTATTTTCCTGTAAAACCGAGCATTCCTCTGACTCCGTTTACCTGACGCACATCTGTAAGAAATGTATCTGCGATAAATTTAGCGCGGAGCGGATCTCCGGCATAAGTACTGTTTTGGCAAAATCCCCTTATTCGCCTCATTATGTGGTGTTGACATATTATTCTTCCTCCTTTACAATTTGTAAAAATTTTTTTATTTCACACGGGCCCTTTTTGACTCCGGTATATTTAAATATCCCATCTGGAATACATGGAACATTCCTTCGTAAACTGACAGTCGGACTTTAACGCCGGCTTCTCGCCTTGGCTGCCGCATCTACCGAATCCGACAGAAGCATTTCTATAGAACCTGCCTGGATAAGCATAGGCGGAAAGCCTTTAAAGCTGCCGAAAAGAGGCGATATGTAAGGATCCATCCTGTCATGCTCTCTCCGGATAGTCATTTACATATATAAGGCTATCCTTTGTATTTCCGAAAAGCGGATCTTTTTCATAATTTGTCTCATACGATTCACCGCTTGCTGTAAGATCTGTCCACGGCGACATGGCAACTATGCCAGCTGGCATCGGCATTTTGTGATCTCTTAGATACATGGTAAGGCACATGGCAAGACCGCCTCCGGCCGAATCCCCAAGCAAGAATTATCTGCGAGCCAAACCATCCGTTATCAAGAAGCCATTTATAACTTGCCACCGCATCTAAAAAGAGCTGCCGGATATGGATGTTCCGGTGCAACGCGGTAATCCGGTGTAAGTACACAGCATCCCTCACTTACTTCGTTGTAAAGCCCGGCGAACACATAGTAGGCATTTCTTACTTCCCCCATATAGCCGCCGCCATGAAGTTGTAAGATCACACGCTCCGTATTTGGATTTTCCTTTGAACCAAGCAGCTTCATCGTAAAATCGCCCATATCTATATCTTCTGTATAGAAGCAGTCAGGGACTTTCCATTTTGGTTCTTTTTAAGCGCTTTCTAAGTTCACCCGATTTGATTTTTTTACCAATTGCCAGATCATTTGTTATATGTCCTATCAGATTTGTGACGATCCGCCCCTTAAGGCTTACTGCATCCGAGTCTTCCTGATCCTCATCCTTATGATCTTTTGGTGTTCTGTTTATGATCTCTTCGATTTTCGGTCTGTAAGTACCTATCTGTTCATCCTCAAACATATATGAATTATTTAATCCGTGAAACCCTATCATACGTGAAATCTCCGTTTAAGCTCTGTTCTGGCTCTTACATCACCTATTATAAGTGTGCCAAGAAATAAAAATGACGATGCTGCAAGCGCACAAAACGCAGGATATGGGAATGTTATAACTTTAACTCCGGCAAGAATGACTGCGATCATGCTCATGAGTATAAGAAATATCTGTAACATCATATAACTCTGCCAGTTCCTGCGATTTATTACCATAAGGATCAAAGTTGCTGCAGTCATTGCAAGTATTGCTCCCGAAGAAAAACAAACGTAAGCGCCCAGCCTTTGTCCCCAGTCAGAAGATCTATTCCGAATAACAGGATCACCGTAAATACAAATGTACTTATCGTCTTAAAAGATATCCGCTTTTTTCCTATAATTGCAAGCCTGAGTGTCACATTTGAATAAATTAATACAAGAAAAACTATTATGCTCCAGTTTATTTCTCCATCCATAAGATAATCCGTACTAGACAGCACTACAACCGCCACGATTGACAGGAACAGTACGATATTTTCAAAAAGCCTGAACTTTCTCGATACATCCCTTACGTTTGGATATCTGTCCGAATCACCATCTGAATCATCTATATGCGAAACCACATGTTTGCAAAGAGGACATTTGTCCGTATTATCTGCGATAAGCACATTACATTTAATACATCTATTCATAGTACTCTCCATTTGTCTCAAGTGTTACTTCTATCCCATCAGCTGCAATTTTTCTGAAAAAACTGCGCTGTACCATCGTATCCATCAAAACAGATGTAAACGAAAATACAAGCGTATCTTTATATGAGCATATCGTGCCTTTCATAGGCTGTCCCTTTGACATAGGGATAAACGCATAAAACTGCTTGATATACTGCTCATATTCTTTTTCAACCTTTATGTTTCCAATATTTGTTATAGTAGTCGTATTTGCGACTGCCGACTGCGAATATACCGCTTTCATCGCTATATTTTTTTTATAAAAAGCGGCACCGGGCGCATCCAGATATTTTTCTGGTTTGACACACTGTAAGAAAAAAAGATCCTCTAAATGTTTTTTTTGAGATCTGCGCTTTTATCGACTCTGTTACACATGAAAGAACTTCCTCAAACGTATAAGTCGGTTTCGTCGAAGTAAACTCTGCCGAGATCATGACAAAGAAATTTTTTGTAGTAACCGAATCGAAATACGGCCGCAGATTTACCGGAACCGCAACACGTATCGGGAGATTTCCCGGCATTCCGTGATAGCATTCCTTATAAACACTCCACACAAAGCGTGCCACCAGATAATCGTTTATGGAAACATTATATTTATGGCATACTTCCTTAAGCTGTGATACAGGCATCAGTCCATGCATCACACCAAATTCTCCGTGTGGAAGTTTTTCCATATTGAGAAGATAAGCCCTCTGCCTGTTAAAGCCGCTCTTTTTACTTGATTTATAGTTTTTGATGAAGCTATCCTCTCTGTTTAATGAGGTTTCCGTTGACAACAGATCCCCTTTTATTTCAGCAAGTGCCGGATACGACATTCGCAGATACTGGTATGTCAGTTCCCTAAGGAAATTTATTCCTCCCATTCCATCCGTAAGTACATGGAAGACTTCAAGATTTATTCTGTTTTTATAGTATGTCACCCTAAACAGATAGCTTCTGTTTTTGTTCGGTCTTATATATCTGCATGGAAAGGTATTTTCTTCATGCACCTTTGGCGCCTTTTTTTCCATTCTCCTCAAAATAATTCCAGAATACCCCCATTCGAGTCTCACATTAAATCCAGCAAACTTTGGAAGTACCACATCAAGTGCCTCCTGCAGTATTTCAGGATTTATATCTTCCTTTAAGGTTACTGATATCCTATATACATTTGTCATACTCTCCCCTGCTATGCTTGGAAAGAGGTTTGCTGTATTATCAAGCCTATCCCAACGGATAGAACGCTGATTTGATGCCATACTACTGCTCCTATATTGTAATTATTGGTAACTTTTCCCAAAAATTTACGCAAAAAGTTCTAATAATCATATTTTAACATATATTTTGAGGTGTTACACATAGGGTATTGCTAAATTTATAGAAATATTATAAAATTTAGTATGTGTGTGGTATGACCACATACCACATACTTTCCAATTCAAGGAGGGCAATTTATGCAATTTCAAAAAATTTCAACCCCATCATTAAAAGATTTATTCGTAAAAGAATTAGAAAATAAAATACTTTCCGGTGAGCTTAAGGTCGGAGATAAACTTCCAAGCGAGCGTGAACTTGCCTCATCCATGCAGGTAAGCCGTGCTGTCGTAAATGCCGGTATCGCCGAACTGGAACAAAAAGGTTTTCTTATCATAAAGCCCCGCATCGGAACTTTCGTAGAAAACTTTATAAGAACGGAACTCTCGAAACCTTTTCATCCATAGTAAGATATAATGGCGGCACACTTGCCAAGGATGAAACACGTTCCATACTTGAACTGCGCATTATTCTCGTAAACATGGCGTGCAGTCTTGCAATAGATAATGCAAGTGACGATGAACTTTTATCCCTTAAAACTATATCCGAAAGCATTGATGATACCTGCGGCAATGAAGAAATTGTTGAAAAACATTTGATCTGTACCATCAGCTTGCTTTTATATCAGGCAATGTGCTGCTTCCACTTGTTTTTACATCATTCAAAGATCTCGTCTGCAAGCTATGGCTGCGCTTTTTATACTTAACAACGATAAACAGACTCTGCTCCTTAGTAATAACCGGCTTGTTTCATTTATCATAGCACGCGATAAAAAATCTGCATATGCACACATAACAGATACGTCAAACGAGGTAATCTCCGGAAAACGCAGCCTGCTGCCCACAGAACTTTTGTAAAAATCGCCTGCTAATCTATTTTTTCCATATACTTCCATAGGGACATATGCCTTTATGGCTATTCCCTCAGGAACATATTCTTCCGATACAAGTTCTCCCTGTTTTCTTATCAGCTGGATGATTCCCGCCTTATCATAAGACAGTACTCTCTCGATGTATATTTTGTCTTCACGAAGCATTTCTTCAATAAGTGCTTTTATATCATCAAACCCTTCATCCCTTGCAGCTGAAATACAAAGCACATGGTCTGCACGGAAATCATGAAGCGGTTCGTCATCCGTTCTGGCATCTTGTTTATTAAATAGTGTTACGATTTTTTTTGTCTTTTACTCCGAGATCATCAAGCGTTTCATACGTGATATGCATCTGTTTTTCTCTCTGTGGATTAGATGCATCTACAACATGAAATATTATATCTGCGTATTTTGCTTCCTCGAGTGTACTCTTAAATGCTTCAATGAGATGGTGCGGAAGCTTTCTTATGAATCCGACCGTATCCGTAAGTGAGCACCTGCTGTTTTCCGCAAGGTCAAGTATCCTCGTAGTCGGGTCAAGTGTCGCAAAAAGCTTGTCTTCCTCTAAAACATCTGCATCTGTAAGATGGTTAAGAAGCGTTGATTTGCCTGCGTTCGTATATCCGACTATTGCTATCACCGGCATATTATTTTTTTTCTCTTCTCGACCTGATTATCTGCCTGTGCTGCTGTACTTCTTTAAGTTCCCTGCGAAGCTGTGCAATACGGTCGTTTATAAGTCTTCTGTCAATCTCAAGTTTCTTTTCTCCGGGACCTCTTGTTCCTATTCCGCCACCGAGACGTGACATAGATTTTCCAAGTCCTGAAAGCCTGCTCAGTCTGTACTTAAGCTGTGCAAGCTCCACCTGGATCTTTCCTTCACTTGTAGCAGCTCTCGCTGCAAATATATCAAGTATTATGAGCGTCCGGTCCATAACCTTTGTATCAAGGTACTGCTCTAAATTTTTAAGTTGTGCCGGCGACAGTTCATCATCACAGACTATGCCTGTTGCACCTGTGCTTTCCACAAGCTGCGCTATTTCTGCAACTTTTCCGGTTCCCACATATGTTCCCGGATGTATCTTTTCCCTTCTCTGGATAAGCGATCCGACTACCGTGGCACCTGCAGTTTTCACAAGCTCTGCAAGTTCTAAGAGCGAATCATCCGCATCGTCGCCGTCCTGCTCACTTACCCCTACAAGGATTACTCTCTCTTCTACATCTTCTATCTTTATACTATCTGCCATAAATTATCTCGTCTCCAAAAACTGATATTCTCTTTCTGCATCTGAATCATCAGGATATTCCTCGATATAATCTTCCATGCATTCCTTAGCCGATGCAAAATTCCCTGAATATTCATATGCAATAATTTCATTTTTCATAAGCTCCTGTTTGTTTGGAACCTCATCCAGATCAAGCGCTGCATCAAAATATGTTATCGCTGTCGCATAATTTCCCTGTTCCATCTGCGACTGTCCCATATTGAAAAGATCATACGTCAGCCTCTCCGCTGTCTAGATATGCCTGATAATATTTTGACGCATTATCACCATCGCCCTGTTTTGAGTATGCCTCTCCCATATAATAATTTGCCTTGACAAGCTTTCCATCTATAGCTTTCTGTAAATTATCTATGGCAGATTCATAGTCTCCCCTGGATAGTGTATATCCTGCCCTTTTGCATATGGTCATCCGGCTTGTCACCTTTTATCTTAAGTGCATCCGCAAGGTATTCATTGCCCTGGTCCGCCATGCCGTATTTCGACAGAGTCTCATAAATTCCTATATAAAGCTCATAATTCTTATTATTTTTTATTTATGGCTTTTTGAAATCATCCATTCCCTTATCCTGATCATTCTGTGCAAAAATACTGGCATCCTCATTGTAGTTCTCTACCATAACAACCTGTAAGTATGGACTTACTTCCGGGTCATTTGCAATTAACTGCTGTAAGCAGAGAATTAAATGGATAATGTCTTTTGCAATGATGTAAGCCGGAGCTGCCTTTGCACCAAAGATTGCAGTAATCTTTCTTGCCGGTTTCTTTCCTGCTTTGATTTCAAAATATTTGTTAATTACATAGAGTGCATTCATCTGCTGTCTCTTGTACTCATGTAATCTCTTAATCTGGATATCAAATACTGAGTTCTCATCTAAGTCGATGTTCTGTGTTGCCTTTAAATAGTTCTTAAGAACAACTTTGTTCTCAGTCTTGATTGCAAGTAATTTATCTAATACTGCATCATCATTTACGAACTGTCCTAATTTTTCCAGTTCCATTGCATCTTTCTTGAATCCTGGTCCAATCAGTTCTTCGATTAAGGATGTCAATCCCTTATCACAGTGTAATAACCAACGACGGAATGTGATACCGTTTGTCTTGTTATTGAACTTCTCAGGATAAATCTTGTAGAAGTTATTTAACTCAGAATCTTTTAAGATTTCTGTATGAAGGTATGCAACACCATTTACGCTGAATCCGTAGTGGATATCCATATGAGCCATGTGTACACGTTTTTCATCATCAATGATGTATACAGACTTGTCATCATATTTAGCAACTACACGGTTGTTTAATTCGTAGATGATTGGCATTAACTGTGGAACAACTTTCTCTAAGAAAGAGATTGGCCATTTCTCTAATGCTTCTGCTAAGATGGTGTGATTGGTATATGCACAACACTTGGAAACGATTGCAATAGCCTCGTCCATGCCGATTCCTCTTTCCATTAACAGACGAATCATCTCCGGGATTACCATAGATGGATGGGTATCATTAATCTGGATTACTGCATAATCAGCAAGATCATGTAAGTTACATCCTCTTTCTACTGCCTCATCTAAGATTAACTGTGCAGCGTTGCTTACCATGAAGTACTGCTGGTAAACACGAAGGAGACGTCCCTTGTCATCGCTGTCATCCGGATATAAGAATAATGTCAGGTTTTTCTTGATATCCTCTTTGTCAAAGTCAATTCCATCCCCAACGATGCTCTCATCTACTGTTTCGATATCGAATAAATGAAGCTTGTTGGTTGTGTTTTCATATCCGGTAACATCAATATCATATAATTTTGAAGTTACATTAAATCCACCAAACTGTACCTGATAGCTCTTATCTGTCTTTGTCAGCCAGCTTTCATCCTGAATCCAAGGATTCTTGGTTTCTTTCTGAAGGTTGTTTTCAATCTTTAACGAGGTCAAGAAGTGCGAAATATACTTCCTCGTTTGAGCTTACGCTGATTCCCTTCTGAAGTTTTTGTCTCAATTTCCTGCATGATTGCCATTTTGATTTCCTCCCAAATCTTTTTATCATGTTTTACATGCCTTAGCATGCTTAAATTCTTTTGCCGCTGTCCACACTGTAAGGTGGAACAGAAACTTTGTTTCATTTGATGAATCAAGTATAATCCATTACATTGTACAATTCTTGCAATATACAGCCGCAAAGTTGCACAATACTATCATTTTTCGTTTATTTTAGTGGATTATCCGTAAAAACATGTTAAAATAGCACTATGAATATATTAGAATATGAAAATTATCACGAAGAAAAAACATGTGGAATTAAAATTCCCATATAATACATACCTCTGCTCGATTCCTCTTGATTTTTCGGGTGTCCCACTGCACTGGCATGATGAGATGGAGATAATATAGCAAAAAAAAAAGGCAGCGGACAAGTTACCGTCGATTTCAGCGAATATCACGTCAGTGCACCATGTATAGTGCTTATACTTCCCGGTCAGCTGCACTCCATTGAACAGTACAAGGATGATTCTATGGAATACGAAAATATCATTTTTTCCCTATCCATGCTTATGCCCGGAAACATAGATTATGCGAAGGATGATTTTATCACACCGCTGATTCTGGGAAAGCTTACGGTTCCCACACTTTTTACACCGGTCTATCCGTATTATGAGGATGTCATTGTCCGATCGATGCCTGCGATGAGATATGCAAGACCATGCCGCAGGGTTACCAGCTTTACATAAAAAGCAAGTTTCTATGAATTTTTCTACATTTTAGACAACAGATGCCGTAATCTTTCGCGTCCTATAAAAAGCAGGAAAACTCTCGACAAGATGAAGCTTGTACTAAAACACGTAGAAAATAATTATGCTGAAAAAATAAGCGTTTCAGATATCGCACAGATTGCCGGCTTCTCCGAATCACATTTTATGAGATACTTTAAAGAAACAATGGGAACATCTTTTTTATCAATTATCTCAAGGATTACAGGCTTACTATGGCGGCAAGGCTTTTTACAAAGCTCCGACAGCTCTGTACTTAATATTGCTGCAGAGGTCGGATTCGATAATCTGTCATACTTTAACCGTGCCTTCAAAGAAAAAATTTGGGGTGACACCGCTTAAGTACAGAAAGCTTACATAAAAATTTATGGAGAATCGCTATGAAAAAGAAACATATAACAAAATGACAGGAATCTTCAAAAATAACCCCGCACTGGCAAAATGCCTTATTATATCAAACAAACTATGTACCAGTATTATTTTTTCACTGTATCCTGCTTTGCTTATTTATTTATTTTTACAAAAAGACCTGAGCTTGCCTCTTCAATCATCACTCCACTTGATGGATTTATTGTATTGTCCGTTTTCCGTTATCTGATAAACAGACCTCGTCCATATGAAAAATTCGGGATTGCCCCCGTTATCCCAAAAGATAAAAAGGACAATCCTTTCCAAGCCGGTATGTATACTCTGCTTTTATTATAGCTTTTACATTTATGAATGTTTCTGCTGTAAACCATATATTTTTATATGTAGGAATCGTACTTGCCTTAATTGCGATGCTTATTGCGGTAATAAGAGTCATTTCAGGTGTCCACTTTATCAGTGACGTCCTTGCCGCTTTTTTCCTTTGCAGCATTTATACAGCTTGTTTCATTTTATCTATAATCTTTTTTCTTCCCACATACAGAATGTTGATGGTGCCGCCTTTGGTGCTGGTCTTGCATCTTCAGACGGCACATTGCTGCAACAGGATGTGGGAAGTTTTAGTCAGATATTAATTGTTTGCATCACTGCTCTTATTGCTGTTATTATTACTGTTATTGTTATCAGTATCTGTCATATTTTCTACACCATCAGTCACATTGTCAACGCCGTCCTCCACAGCATCCCCTGCATCTTTTTACAGCATCTCCAGCTCCATCAACGGCACCGGCTCCATCTATCACATCCTTGCCGGCATCCTCTACATCCTCTACCACTGAATCCTTGTCATTTCCTGATGTATTGTTATTATCATTCTTTTTTGTCATTTGTATTGTTCTTATCATTTTTACCATTGTTTTTATCATTTGTCGTATTTCTGTCGTTCTCAACTATCGATGTATCAGATACGTCCTTTTTTTTTTGTTTCCACACGCTGTAAACGCACCTACCGTTGAAAGAATCAGGCAGAGTAAAAAGTAAATACTTCATTTTCTTCATCATATTTGATCTCCTTTTTTATTTGACATTAGTATGAACCCAAATTTCATATTTTATACATTTTGCATAATTTTTCACTTAAACTTCACGCAGCCTATTGTGGCTGGTGGCATCCGGGGTAAAAGCGCCTCCTCCGATAGCGGAACTCGTCCGGATTGCTAATTTGTCGGTGTCTGCTTCCGGCTCTTTCGATTATTTATGTTCATTCTACAGCTGTACACTCACCACGGTGTCCGTCTATGGCACACACTCGATTTCTGACGTGTCGTGTGGGAGTTAATGCCGATTTACAGCTATAGGTTGCACGGGCGCGCACACGTTCAAGCTCACCAACTGAATTTACTTCACAACGTAAATAGCGCGTTTGGAGCACCCGTGCATAATAAACTTAGCTGGATGCGGCATTTACTCCCCACTAGACTAAGGAGTATGAGAGTGTGTGCCATAGACGGACGCTGCGGCGCGAGTGTTCATCTGGAGAATGTACACAAACTTCGAGCCGGAAACAGACACCTGACAAATTTACGCAATCCAGACGAAATGTTCCGCTATCGGAGGAGGCGCTTTTACACCCCCGGATGCCACCAGCCACACAACACTCGTAGAAATTTTAGTTATCAGCTTTTCAATTTCGGTTTTGTGAGCAGTGCTGCTATATAGGAAAATATAAGTGCCGATGACACACCAACTGCGCAGGCTTTAAAGCCTCCTTTAAAAAGCCCGATAAACCCTTCCTGATCTACAGCTTCTTTTTACACCCTTCCACAATACATTTCCAAATCCTGTAAGAGGTACACTTGCACCTGCCCCAGCCCACTTTACAAATGGCTCATAAACATTTACAGCGCCGAGCGCGACACCCGTACACACAAGTATAACCATTATCCTTCCCGGAAGAAGTTTTGTTTTTTCCATCAGTATCTGTACAAGGGCACATATTATGCCCCCGATAATAAACGCTTTTTTATATAATCCATATTCTTTTCACCTGCAATCCTTTATGACTTATTTTAACTTTTTACTGCGGCTTTTTTTCATTAACCTGCGTGGATACCGCACTAGTGTAATGGCGTGTTGCTATTTAGCTAAATATGGACAGGTCATTACACTATGCTGTGACACATATTACTTGTTATTATCACATGCCTCAAGCACCACCCCATGTGCAATCCCTGGTACCGTGTCACCCTCATTAAAGCTTACCGGGGAAAGTAATGCGCCTGTCGGGATAAATAATATTTTTTTCAGCTCCCCTCTTCTAAGCTTTGGGATATAGTATGATGCCAGAACTGTGGCTGAACATCCGCAGCCTGAGCCACCCGATCCTGTATTCTGATTTACAGCATCGAAAATCTTTATTCCGCAGTCCTCATGTTCATTGCTTATATCCACACCCTTTTGTCTGCACAAGTCTACAAGTATAGTATGTCCTACTTCTCCCAGATCACCTGTTACTATGCAGTCATAATAAGACGGATTTCGTCCAAAATCCTTCATGTGATTTACTATGACCTCACACATGCCGCCGGTGCCATCGCAGCTCCCATGTTCATAGAATCCTTTATCCCATAATCTACAACTGTGCCGGTTGTTATCCCCTCGATCATAACATCATAGCTTTTATCTGACTCCTCATTTAATTTGTCTGCGTCTTTTCCTGTTTTTTTGTTTTTGAAAGTATAAAGGCTCCACTTCCTGTAACCGTCCAGGTAGCACATATGGGACGCTGGTTTGCATACTGGTTTGGAAACCTGAACTGTTTTTCGGCACTCCCAAAATGGCTTGAGGTAACCGCTGCAATATAGTCCCCATATCCTGCCGCTGTAAATGCTGCTGCGAGTGACAGCGTCTCACCACACGTTGAGCACGCACCGTAAACCCAAATAGCGGGATCTTAAACTTCTCCAGTCCAAATGTTGTCGCCATTGATTGTCCGAGCAGGTCTCCGGCAAATACGTAATCTATATCTTCCGGACGTCTTTTTGCTTTTCCGAGTGCCATCGAAAGAGCATCTGCCTGCATTGAACTTTCTGCCTCCTCCCATGTATTCTGTCCGAATTTATCATCTTTACCGACCATATCAAATAGTCCGCCAAGAGGTCCGCCGCCCTCCTTGGTTCCAACTATTGATGCCTCTGAGATAATAAAAGGAGCCTCCGAAAAACGAAGACTCCATTTTCCAATCCTCTGATTCATACTGACTCTCCTTTTTCTATATCCGGACCGCTGTCAGGCATACACCCGTAGCGATCTTTTAAGTCAGTATCTACACAAGACCTTATATTTATTCATATTTTTATTTACCATCATATTTTACAACCGATTCAACATCATATCCTTTTAATGCTTCTCTTCCGTTAAGCCCTGCAAGCTCAATAAGAAATAATGCTTTTACAACCTCTCCTCCAAGCTCCTCTACAAGCTCAGCGGCTGCTTTCATTGTACCACCTGTTGCTATAAGGTCATCCACAAGAACCACTTTCTGTCCTGGTTTTATTGCGTCTTTATGTATTTCTATTGTAGCTGTACCATACTCAAGATCATATGTTTTTGATACTGTCTCACATGGAAGCTTTCCGGCTTTTCTGATCATTACAAAAAGGTTTATGCATAAGATATGCGATCGGCATCCCAAAAACAAAGCCTCTTGACTCAGCACCTGCAATTATATCACAGTCAGTTTCCTCAAGCTTTTTTACCATCTCATCGATTGCAAGCTTTAATCCGTCTGCATCCTGCAGAACGCTTGTGACATCTCGGAACATTATTCCTTTTCTGGAAAATCCGGTATTGTCCTGATATAATCCTCTACTGTTTTCATTATTGATTCCTTCCTCTCTTTACATTTAACCACTAGTACAATTATTTGCAGAACTCTGTACTAGTCATTTCTACCCATCTTGGATTTCTTTTTGTATTCATACATTCTGTCATCTGCAAGCTTGTATATGATGTGTGGATTTGAATCCGCAACTTCGTCACTCATGGCATATCCATAAGCAGTACTCAGTTTCAATATGTCTTCCTCTTTGTTTTTCGTTTCTATAAGAATAAGCATATCTGATATGAGCTTTTCTGTCTCCTGCACTGAAACATTATTAAGTATCGTCACAAACTCATCACCACCGGTCCTTGCAGTTATTCCATATAAACTATACACCTCACGGAGCACATCTGCAAACCTTTTTTATAAGTTCATCACCCTTTTCATGTCCATATGTATCGTTTATTTTTTTAAGCAGATTAAGATCAAAGCATAATATACAATACTTTTCAGTATGCGTTTCGAGCTCTTTCATGTATTCCTCACATTTTCGTCTGTTTGCAAGTCCTGTAAGCTCATCCATATATGCCATCTGTTTAAAAAGCTGCTGCTGGGCAATACGATATAGTGTCTGCGAAAATTTTCTTTCCATAGTCCACAAGCATGGAAATGACTATTATAAGCACAGCAAAACACGTCGTAGAACTGTATTCATTTTGGGAAAAGCCAAAAAAATATTTGTTTATATTAAAACGCGCAATCTCTATTACGGTAAGAATCACTGCTATGGCAAATCCCACCATGACACAATTTATACTATCCTGGCTGTTTTTCTTGCCCATATATTTATAAACACAATAAAAAGCATTGCCAGCATCATAAGAATATGTGCCACTGATAAAAATGATGGCAGATGCATGATATTAAAAAACTGCATCGTATATGTAAAAACTGCAAAAGCTATCTCTGCTATAATTAGCACTTTGAAATATATTTTGAGCAATTTGGGAAATCCTTTTTCTCAAGCCTGTCCCTGAAATAATATGTAAACGGCAGCGGCAGAACATAAAATGTCATATATTCCATATATGTCTTTACCAGAAGATCCGGTGCAAAATACTCTATCAGATCCATATTGCACAATGTCCAGCACCCGACCAGAAATGAAAAACATTGCTATACAGAATGTCTGTATAAAGTTTACCGAGCTTTTCAGCATAAGCATCGATAAAATCATTATTATCACACCAAATACTATAAGAAACATTGATATCGCAAGGTTGAACCTTTTCCCTGCAATGTCCTTTGATATAAGCTTCCTGCCATCTGTTATGATAACCGGCTGCTGTCCGTCAAATGCATTATTCTCAGATATATGCATTTCTATAGTCAATTTTTACCCATCTGGTTTTTCCCAAGTGGAATAAAATGCCTGCCATATCCAAGCATCTTTTTTCTTGATAACGATCCTGACCATACTGATAGATAACCTCATTATCTACAGAAACCTTTACAGCTGCATGGATTGAATACAGATTGATCGTGGGATCATCCGTTGTATCATATCGTGGTATGACATGTTCAAATGTAAGTATATCTCCACGATCACACATATCAAAACGGAATTTACTTAATGTGACATCTTTATATACTTTATCATTTACTGTAACTGTCCACCTGTCATCTAATACAATATCCTTGCTTTCCACATTTTTTTTTCTGTGGTCGCCATTATAACCGGGATAACCATAATAAGTAAAAGCGCTGCCATTACCATAAAATAATAAAACTTTTTCTTTATATCCAGTTTTAAAAATTCTTCCATGTGATCTCCATTTTATCATATTCCCTATGTTATTTTATCTTCTTAAAGCCGCATCCAATCCTGCATACTCCGATTACAGTTATTTTATTTCTGCCAGCTTTAAATCTGATATCATATCCATTATACGACATTCCATAAATATAGTCATCATTTTTATTGTACGAAGCTCTCGGATCCTGCCGTAAGATCTGTTCAACAGCCTTGCAGGTTTCTGTGGGAATACATTCTTTGATATCCATGCTGTCCCATTGCACATCCACCTCATCCCATCTGTGTTCGTCGGCAAATCCACCCACTGCATCCTCATGACAATCTGCATATGGCAGATAAGGCTTTATATCATATATCGGAGTATTATCCAGCATATCCACCCCACTTACCCAGATAACCGGTCCGTATTTTTTATCAATCTCAATCTTTTCAATCACAACCGATGACAGACCAAGTCCATTTGGCCTGAATGGAGATCTGGTTGCAAATACTCCCCTTTTTTCCTTACCTCCAAGGCGCGGTGGATTTACAAGGAGAGAACTCTTTTTTCTTTATTTGCAGAAAATCCCCAAATAAGCCACAAATGGGAAAATTCTTCTATTCCACGGATTGCATCAGGATTTCTGTATTGTTTTTCAAAAATATCCTGCCTTTTTGCGGCCGGTACAAGTCCGCTCTGGCGCGGAATTCGAATTTTTCAGAAAATCCTGTCCGTATATGTGCTATCGTTTCCATTTTATTTCCTGTTTATCGTTATAAAAGTATGTCTTTTAATATTTCGTCTTCGTTTACTATCTGCTTTGCCATTGTGCGGTATTTCTCTTCATGCAAAAATGTATGTCTGTGTGGTTTTATCTGTGGTGCCAGATCTATCGCATCACAAAAGTCCTTTTTGTCATTTTAAGTGTCTTTGCATATTCAAAAGAATCCCGTATCGGCAAGTACAGTCTGCACCCTTACATATCTGTGGTTATGCACCTTACTCATTATGTATGTTGCGATCCCCACCTGGATTCCATGCAGCTGTGGTACCTCTAGTATTTTGTCAAGCGCACGCGATATCAAATGTTCACTTCCGCTCGTAGGCGCACTGCTTCCGGCAATTTCATTTTGCAATACCACTCATTGCAAGTGAGTCAACAAGTTCCTTTAAAAACAGTTCATCCTTTATGCTTTCATATGGTGTGCGTACAAAGCTGTTTACAGCCTTTTTTGCGATCATCACCGCAAAATCATTTACTTCTCCACACCCACATTTTTCTTCATAGATCCAGTCATATATCGCTGTGATCTTTGAAATCATATCTCCTATGCCGGAATATATAAATTTTTCCGGAGCCGTTCTTATGATCTGTGTGTCTACTATTATACCATGCGCAAGCTTCGCCGGAACCGACGTTCTCTTCCCGTGTACGACAAGAGATGCACTTGCGCTTGAAAATCCATCGCTTGAACTTGAAGTCGGAACACTTATAAATGGTATATTTCTGAGAAATGCCGCATATTTTCCGGCATCAATAACTTTTCCCCCACCGATGGATATAACGGCTTTTTGCCTTATTCGGTATGGAAAAAGCAAGTGTTATTATATCATCTACATCGACCGTATCTATCTCGCTATATTCCAATATCTTTATTTCGTTTTCATTTAATGAATCAATTACGGTCTGCCCAAATAATTCTATCAGTCCGTTTCCGAAAAAAAATAACTGTCTGTGACAGACCCTCATTCTTTAAATATTCACCTATTTTATTTAATGTTCCATTTCCGACTTTTAAAATAGACGGAATTGATATTGCTTTTCCTGTCTGCATTTTCATAACTCCTTTTTCTATATTATTCCTGCCACCCAGTATATCACACCTAAACACCAGCTGGAAAATATTCCGTATAAAATTACCGGGCCTGCTATTTTAAATATCTGGCAGCCAACTCCAAATACCATTCCCTCTACCTGAAACTCACATGCCGATGAGCACACTCCGTTTGCAAAGCCTGTTATCGGCACAAGTGCACCCGCACCTCCCCAGTTTGCAAGCGGCGCATATAAATTTATACTTGTAAGTATACAGCTTATGAGCACAAGTATCATGCTGCACCAGACCGGTGCTTCACTGGCATCTACTCCAAACTGCCCTTTAAGCACGTTCATGATCAGCTGCCCCAGACAACATATTATACCACCTAATATAAAAGCTTTAAACATATTCATCGCAAGACTGTGTGTTGGTGTGACACTCTTCTACATATTTATTATATTTCTCGTTTCTTTTCTGTTGTTGTTCTGTAAATTTTACACTCAAAATGGACAACCTCCTTTTTGATAGATTGCCCATTCTTTTTTATCATATTCGTTTTAAGGAATTTTTTATCGTCATTATATTTCGATAAGGTTATACTCGTTTGTTCCCAGTCCGATTTTTACTGCATGTGCAATACTTGTTTTCCATTCAGAATCCGGGTGTGTCATATGGAAATGATCATGTTCTTCATTATCTTCATGACATCCGCAGCTGTCTTTCCTTATGTTTTCATCGAGTATACTATTTTTTACAGGTGTCATCTTATTACATAGATCCGCACACGCCTGGTCAAGTGCAACCGGATCAAACGAGGCAAGCATTCCGACATTTGGTATTATCGGTATATCATTTTCTGGATGGCAATCACAGTTAGGTGATACGTCACAGATAAGTGATACGTGGAAGCATGGTCTGTCTTTGCAGACTGCAAGGCTGTACTCTGCCATCTTATAATTTAACATTGCTACAGAATCAACATAATCGGCAGCAATTGCATCTTTCGGACATACCGCAAGACATCTTCCACAGCCGACACATTTGTCATGGTCTATCGATGCCTTATGGTCTTTTATAACAGGCGCTCCATGTGCACAGATCCTTCCACATGCTCCACAGCCAACGCAAAGGCTTTGGTCTACACTTGGTTTGCCCTCGCAGTGTTGCTCCATCTTTCCTGCTCTTGAGCCACAGCCCATTCCGATATTTTTTAAAGCACCGCCAAAACCTGCCATCTCATGTCCCTTAAAATGTGTCAGGGAAATAAATACATCTGCATCCATGATCGCAGAACCGATCTTTGCTTCCTTTACATATTCGCCATTTATCGGAACAAGTGTTTCGTCTGTTCCTTTAAGACCATCTGCAATAAGAACATGGCAGCCTGTCTGATATGGTGAGAAACCATTCACATATGCTGTCTCAAGATGATCAAGGGCATTTTTCCTGCTGCCGACATAGAGCGTATTACAATCTGTTAAGAATGGTTTTCCACCAAGTTCCTTTACATAGTCTGCTACCACTCTCGCATAGTTTGGACGTAAGAATGCAAGATTTCCATATTCTCCAAAATGGATTTTGATCGCAGTGAATTTATCCTTAAAATCAATATTTTCAAATCCCGCTGTCTTCATTAATCTATGCAGCTTCTGCAAAAGATTTTCATTGCCTGTCGCTTTAAACGAAGTAAAATAAACATCTGATCCTGACATATTTTTTCTCCTTTTCTATTGTGTAATTCTTATCTCTATGCTCTCTTCGCACAAATAGCGCGATATCTGCTGTTGCAGACATTGATATTATATAATACTTTTTTAACTACATATCAAGTGGCTTCATATAACAAAAATTGGACTTTTAATTTGTTTTAAGTGTTAAAACAAATCAAAAGTCCAATATTTTTTTACAATGTTAATTAGAACTTAACCACACCATTTACAACCGTAAATGATCTTCCATTGTAATTTATTCTGCCAGAATATCCCCAGGCAACCTTTCCTCCTGCAACCGCATACCAGTTCTTTCCATATTTGCACAAAGTCGTTTTGCTAAAGTTTACTTTGCCGTTCTGTACATACCACCATGTTCCGTTGTATTTGCACAATGTTGTAGCTCAAAGTTTACTTTACCGCTCTGTACATACCACCATGTTCCATTGTACTTGCATAATGTTATAGCTCCAAAATTTACTTTTGCCACTCTGTACATACCACCATGTTCCATTGTATTTGCAGAGTCCTGTTGCATTAAAGTTTACTTTGCCTCCACTTACATACCACCATGCTCCGTTGTATTTACATAATGTTGTGGCTCCAAAGTTTACTTTTACCGTTCTGTACGTACCACCATGTTCCATTGTATTTGCAGAGTCCTGTTGCATTAAAGTTTACTCTGCCTCCACTTATATACCACCATGCTCCATTGTACTTGCAGAGTCCTGTTGCATTAAAGTTTACTTTGCCTCCGCTTACATACCACCATGCTCCATTATACTTGCAAAGTGTTGTAGCACTAAAATCTACTTTGCCTTCTCTTACATAGAACCATGTTCCATTATACTTACAAAGTCCTGTATATGAACAATCTACTTTTCCATTATTATAGTAGCACCATTCACCATTATTTTTTTTGCAAGACCTGTATATGTGTTTGTCTCTTCTTTTTTATTTTCCGGCTTAGTTGTACTTTCTTTATCCTCTGTCGTATCTTTTTTATCGTCTACTGTTGTGTTCTCTTTATCTTCTACATTTTCCTTTTTATCATCTTTGTCTGTATTTTCTTTATCATCAGTAGTTGTATCATCTTTCTTTGTCTCTGGTACATATTCTCCTGTTCTGTACAAAAAATACATCATCAATACTTCCCCATGCTCCAGCCTTTGCTTTGATTCCAACTCTGACTCTTACTGTATCACCAGCTGCAACTTTAATAGAATCTGTTGCCGGATTTGTCCATTCGCACCATCCATTAAGTTTTGTACTTGCTGTTACCACTTCGCCTGTTGTCACATTTGTTATTTCCACAGAGATATCATCTGCATCATTTCCGTCTCCACCCTGCACCTGCATACATGCAGCATATGTACCGTTTTCTGGTATTTCTACAGTCTGCTCTATTGAAAAATCAAGAGCTGATGAAGAGTAAAAATGCATTGCTCCTTTACCTCTTATAGGTGTATCATTCCATTTAATTTCAACACCATCTGCATTTGAAACTGTCCATAATTCATTGCCATTCTCAAAATCACTATTTTCTATGTATGAATCAGGAACAACCGCAAGTGTACAATTAGTTTTCATCACCTTATCATTGCCATATTCATCTTTATACTCAATAGATCCGGGAATTGTATAAACATTAAAACCAGATACCTTTTCTAATGCGTCTTTATCCCATGTTACTGAAAATTCAGCTGTTGTACCATCATTGTATGTTCCTGTTACTGTTTTCAGGCAGACCAGCTTTAGCCTCCTCTACTGATTTAGCGTTTACTGCAATAGTCTTTACTACATCTAATACCTTATATGGAGCTGCAGATCCTGTATTTACATACTTAAATACATTTAATGATTCCAGTGGATTTCCTCAAAATCAAACAATGCCTGATTATCAATTACTGAACCACCTGTTCTTTCAACATGGTCTCCATCATAATCTATAGCATTTTCTGAAGCCCATCCACAGCCATTTTCAAGCCATGCATTCTGATTTGCTTTGTAAAGTTCTGTATTTAATGTTCCATCCTCGTTATAAGCATAATTTGCTGGAAGCCATGCTGGTTCCCAGTAGAACATTCCTATTCCGCTATTACCGACATTTGCAACAGCCTGCATCACATCTTAAGATATTTGCCTGTCCCTGCTCTGAGATTGAATAATCATATGCTTTCGTCGAATCAAATGAGTTGCCATATCCATCACCATCTTCTGTTGTCCATGCCCATGATGTCTCAGCTACCATAACTTTTTTATTATATGTGTCAGCTACCTGCTTCAATACACTTGTAAGATTGCTTAAAGAGCCATGCATACTAGGATAATATGATGAAGCAAAAAAACATCATAATCAACTTTATTTTCATTTAATGTCTCTGATATTTTTTCATAGTTTCCCCGGTGTCTGCGGATCTGTAAAATGAACGGCTACAAGAATATCACTTGATACATCTCTTACAGCCTTACTTCCAGCTGAGAAGATCTTACATATATCTGTCCATCCACCATCATCAGTTTCCATAACTCCAGCAATTCCATGGTTTGTTTCATTTCCAACCTGAACCATTCCTACATCAACACCGGCATTTCTTAACTCTTCCAAACTTGTTTTTGTGTAGTTATATACAGCTTCCTTCTTTTGGTCAACAGTATACTCTGACCACACCTTTGGAGCTGTCTGCCTGTCAGGATCAGCCCAGAAATCTGAATAATGGAAATCAATAAGTACCTTCATTCCTGCATCTGTTGCAAGCTTTCCGATAGTTTTTGCTTTCTCAAGGTCACTATTTCCACCACCATAACCTTTTCCGGCAACATCATATGGATTATTCCAGATTCTGATTCGTACGTAATTTACTCCGGCATTTTTTAGAAGGTTAAAGAAACCAGCCTGATCAATCTTGTTTCCATCCCAGTCTTTAAAAGCAGCTCCACTATCTGTGATACTTACATAAGATGAAACATCGACACCTTTTATAAAGTCACTGCTTAAGTTATCTATTTTTTCTACATGAAGACTTTTCTGTTTAAGCTGTCTTTTTGCCTTATAAACTGCATCTGCGGCTGCGTTTATCTCCTCAGCTGTTTTACCTTCACTATTACCTTTTATAGCATTTGCAACATAAAGAGCATTTGTCAGAGTCTTCCAGCTTGACTCTCTATAATATGATTCGTTAAGTCCATTGCAATCATTTATTGCACTTTCGAGCTTACCAAGGGCTTCATTCTTTTCTTCCTCATCAGATTTACTTTCTTCTAAAGATAAAGAATCTAAGCATACCCATGCGCCTTCTTTACCATCAATCTTAAATCCTACAGCAAAGTCTGTCTTATCCTCATCTATTGTAAATTTATATGTAAACTTCTGAAAATTATCTGAAATAGTTAATTCATCTCCCAAAGTTTCACTTTCCGAATTTATATATGCAGTAATATTACATCCCTTACTATTTGTATCTTTAGTCCATCCTGTTATTGTATATGTGCCAGCCTTAAGATTGCTTATCGTCTGATACATCCCAACTGTACCATCATGTTCAAAACTGAATGCAAGTCCGCTTGCACCGTCATGTTTTGCCCACTCACTGTATGACACTCCATTATTACTGTATACAGCATTCCATGTACTATCTGTGAACTTCCAATTGCCACTGTTCCATAAATCATCTGATTCATCATCACCAAGATCACCGTCGACAAAATAATTTGTCTGTCCGGTCTGTTCATCCGCCATTACCTTGCTGATCATTCCTGACGGAGCTGCTGTTGTGGCAAGCGTGGCAGCAAGAACAATTGCTCCAAGCCTCATACCAATTTTTTTCTTCTTACCATATTTCCCTCCATATATGTGCTTTTTCCTGATTTTGCAAAATTATATTTTACTATCTTTTCTGTTTGTTTTTTTGCGCAATCGGTTGCAATGTTACGTTTACAGTTTATATACATTTTTCTTAACAATTCAATTGACAGAAATTCCAAGGTCTGCCCTCGTTTTTTATGAAAAATACATAATTTTGCTTTTTGTAAATATCGCATTTTGCACAATTACCACAAGCGCAATCGTTTAATCATTTTTACCTGTTTCTTATAGTTTTTTGTACAATTTCACCATGCTCAAATAATTTCCTGTTTCTTTTTGCCCTGTTTTTATTGTTCTATGCACTATATTTTTCAGTTTTTGCATCGGTATTTTATACAAATACTAAGGTACTAAAACTTCCAAATACGCAGAATGTTGATGGAACCGTCTGGTTTTGAAAGTTTACATTCTTTTGTATAAAATTGGAAAATCTATCCATACTCATAAGAGAACCGGAACTTTACCAATACTATTTAAGGAAGGTGTATTATGGAAAACATTTTAATTTACCTGCGTGCCGAACAGCATAAAACACTGCAGAAGCGAAAGGTATGTGTGCGTGATATCGGCAGCATTTATTGTGAGGATACAAAGGTGGCTGCGCAGATCGGAGGACTTGTCATCGATAACATAATCGGGAAAAAGGCAGTTATACAGATGATAGATATCATCGAACGGATCACAAAGGAATTTCCCAATGCCCAGATAATAAACTTCGGTGCTCCAGATATACTTGTCGAATACGAAATTCCCCGAAAAACAAATTTCCTGAGGGGGGTAAAAGTTTTTCTTGTCTGCGTATTGATCTTCTTTGGATCTGCATTTACGATCATGGCATTCAACAACGATATTTCCATAACAGGAGTTTTTGAGCATTTTTATACACAGATGACCGGAACCGCTAAGCCTGAAATAAGTGAACTTGAAATATTCTACGCAATCGGTCTTGCCGTTGGAATAATACTGTTTTTTAATCACATCGGCAAAAAGAAGCTTTCTGATGATGTCACCCCATACAGGTTGAGATGGATAAACATAATAAAGACACCTATGATACTATAATTGACAAAGTAAAGGAAAAAAACAAAATGTTTAGTAAGATAATCATGTCTATCTGTGCCCTTTTGGCCGGATGTGGCGTATCTGCCGGGGTTTTTGCATTTGTACTGGTGATAGGTGTAATTCCGAGAATGATCAGGCTTTGCAAAATAAACAGCATAATCCTTGTAGAAAATGTAATGATCTGTGGTGTCATCTGGGGAAATTTATCATCCATAATGGCGGGAAGCTTTGGCTTTGGTTCTAAGATCAAATGGCTTATAGCAATATATGGCATCTGTGTCGGCATTTTTGTAGGCTCTATCGCTGTAGCACTCGCAGAGATCCTGCATACTTTCCCTATAATTTTTAAACGCATGAATCTGCGCGCAGGACTCAGCCTTATGGTAATCTCAATGGCTCTCGGAAAATGGCAGGCTGCCTTTATTATTTTCTTTATCATTTTCAGTCAACCTCTTAAAGTTGCAGTCTTATCATATGCTTACACATATGATATAATTATATCCATGCAGATGCGCATGGATTAAATAAAACAAAGGATATGTTGATATGATAACTTCAATTGCAAGACAGAGTGTAATTTTAAAATGTCTGAGGAAAAAATCGATAATCGTAAGCAACTATGAATTATATTATGCAGCCGGACTTACAAAGAAGCTCTTTAACCTTTCTGTAGATGAAGATATGGAGCCTGAAAAGCTCTTAGAAGAAGTCCAGAAGCAGCTTAAAAACGTCACTGCCTCAGATGGACAGGAGGAATATCTGATCCACCTTCTTGGAAATTATGAGGTGCTTTCCGAGCACGATGAGCAGACAAAAAAGAGCTGTTCAGATGGGGAGCCTCTGAGGAACATATGTGGCAGGTAAATATCTGATTGACAGTCTGTGAATTTCGTACTAAATTGTTTATGGTATAAAAAGTAACTATATAGGAGTATAACATGGCATACACAAAAGAAATACTAACGCTTGCCGTTGAGATTGGCGATACAATGCTTAGAAATGGCGCAGAGATATACCGTGTTGAGGATACTGTCGTCCATATTTTAAATTCATATGATGTAGAGGAATTCGATGTTTATGTTCTCTCAAATGGAATATTTGCCAGCGCAAACGAAAACAGGGATGATGCCTGCAGTATTGTAAGGCATATTTCCACTCGGATCCGTAAACCTCGGCAAGATCACAGCTTTAAACCAGCTTGCCCGCGATATATGCAGCCATAAAGTTTCACTTATAGATTCCACGGGATCTGCTTCAGCAATGCAAAAATATTCCTGATTACCCAAAATATATACAGGTGCTTTGCTGTGGACTTGGAAGCGGATGCTTCTGCTATATGTTTGGCGGTGGGATAATAGATTCCATATGTGCATTTATGATAGGCTTACTGGAACAGCAGTTTTTGTTCCTTTTTAAAGAAAAACAAATTTTCAAGAATCATCACAAATATGTTTGCAAGCCTTTTTGCAGCTATACTGGCATATTTGTGCTCAACTATAGGAAACCATATTATGGATTTTGGTCTTTTTACGTGACAAGATAATAATCGGTGCAATAATGCCTCTCGTTCCCGGCATTGCATTCACCACATCCATAAGGGATATATACAACGGAGACTATCTTTCAGGTACTATCCATCTGTTAGATGCCGTAATCACAGCTGCTTGTATTGCTGTCGGCGCACGTCTCCCACTTATTGTAATAAGAAACGAGCTCTTGCTCCGCGCATGCATCCACTCTATTTCTTTTCTAAGGATGGACTGACGCTTGCGCTCACTTGCCCCCTCTCACTCTCCTCCCTGGCTGCCTAAGCTCAAGAAAGCCCGAGTAGTTTGTATCATAGCTGTAGGTCTGTCCCTTGTCCACCTCCACGATTCTGTTACAGACACTGTCTAGAAAATAGCGGTCATGCGTAATCATGATGATTGCACCCCTGAAACGGCGCAGATAATCCTCAAGCCACTCCACCATCTCGTAGTCTAAGTGGTTGGTCGGCTCGTCCAATATAAGCACATCACACGGCTTAAGTACGACTGTTGCAAGCGCAAGCCTCTTTCTCTGCCCTCCTGAAAGCTCACCGGTCTTTTGCGCCATATCTGTGATATCAAGCTTCATAAGAAGTGACTTTGCATCACTTTCTATACTCCAGCGCATGTCCTCATCCAACTGCGAGGTAACCACACGGCCCATCACATGTTCAAGTGCCGTCTCGTCCGGGTCAAACTCCGGATTCTGCGGCAGATAGTTTATCACTATATGATTTGCTGTGGTGACAGTTCCCTCATCAGGCTCTTCATCACCAGCCACAATCTTTAAAAGTGTAGACTTTCCTGTACCATTTATACCTATGATACCGATTTTTTCGTTTTCCTGTACACAAAAAGGAAGCTTTAGAAAAAAGCTTCCTTCCAGTATATGACGCACTCATACATGAGCAAAGTGGCTGATATTGCGGCATTAAGCGACTCCACAGCTCCCTCCATAGGGATGCGGATATATGTGTCCGCCATGTCAGCTATCTCATCTGATAATCCATTGCCCTCATTTCCTATCATAAAGCCACAGGCTCCGGTGTAGTCCGGTCTGTCATAAGAGCACTTACCCTTTAAATGAGCTGCGTAGAGAGAAACTCCCTTTGACTTTGCATACTCTATAGTCTCCGGAAGGTCATCTGTGATGTAAAACGGCACACGGTAGAGTGAGCCCATGGTTGAGCGCACAGTCTTTGGATTAAAAATGTCCACTGTTGTGCGATTCATTATAATACCGCTTACACCTGCGCCCTCACCGGTACGGATCATAGTGCCTAAGTTTCCCGGATCCTGTATACTCTCAAGCACAAGAAGCTCTGTCTTGTCGCCCTTAAAAAGTTCATCTATCTCATAGTGCGGCATCTTTACTATAGCAAGCACACCCTGCGGAGTCTGCGTGTCAGACATACTCTTAAACACCGAGTCACTCACTATTTCTGTTTTGTCAAGGAAACGCTTCTTCTCTTCCTTAAACCTGTCATCATAAAAAAATGACTCAGACATATATACGGCACTTACCCAGTCATATGGCGCCTCAAAGCTCATCTTTGGACCCTCAACCACGAATACGCCCTGCTTTTTTCGCTCCTTTGCCTTGCTTAAAAGAGCCTGCACATTTTTTATGCTTTTGTTTGATGCACTTGTAATCATTTTCTCCTCTTTCTATATTGATGATATGAGGGTCAAAAAGTATTTTGCCCCTCATTTATGATTAACATTCGTCTTTCTCCGAATGCATAAATGCCCCTGCACCGGCACATGCACGCAATTACCTGCATTTAATGTGCCGGATACAAGGGCATTATATTTATCGTAACTATATTAGGTACTAAACCAGAGATTTAGAGATATCGTACATGTACTCGTCTACACTCTTCTTCATAGCAAGTGCCTCGTCGATATCGAAATCTACGAAATTGCCATCCTTGTGGGCAATAACTCTGTTTGACTTGCCCTCGCAGAGTAAATCAACTGCCATAGCGCCCATGATTGTAGCATATACACGGTCCTTGCATGAAGGGCTTCCACCTCTTTGCATATGTCCAAGGATAGTTGCTCGAGTCTCGATGCCTGTAGCAGCCTCGATTTCCTTAGCCATCTCCTGTGAATGTCCTACACCTTCAGCATTGATGATGATGTAATGCTGCTTGCCGAGCTCTCTTGCGTGAGCTACTCTCTCGATGAGTGCCTCAAGGTTGTTGTCATACTTCTCAGGAAGTAATACTTCCTCAGCGCCGTTTGCAAGACCCTGCTCCACGTCCCATAACCTCAATGATTGAGCATCTCTCATGTGATGTAGATGTATCACGTACCTTGTCAATAGCCTCCATAGCTGTGTTGCAGGCTGTATCAAAACCGATTGTATAATCTGTACATGCGATATCAAGGTCGATTGTGCCCGGAAGACCGATTGTATTGATGCCAAGTGCAGCAAGCTTCTGCGCACCCTGGAAAGATCCGTCACCACCGATAACTACGATAGCATCGATACCATGCTTCTTACAGATTTCAGCGCCCTTCTGCTGTCCCTCTGCTGTAACGAACTCCTTACATC
>VOFC01007016.1_pt1 | contig 30530 bp, 34 predicted proteins | sample 5384161 | NCBI WGS metagenome assembly VOFC01 (sample SAMN12384722, study PRJNA508395) | human gut metagenome | isolation source: healthy gut B | host: Homo sapiens
CGTAGGCCTTTGCTCCGTACCATGTTATGTAGGAGATGGGGTAATTGTCCTTGTCGAGCACGGGGCCCCATTTCTCCAGTGCCGAGTCGTAGCGGACATTCCAGTTGGGGCTCTTCTGAAGAGGGTCTGACTCGTATCCCTCCACGTTGGCGGTGATATAGCTCAAATCACCGCTCACGTCGGGAACAGCCGTGGCATTGAGGAACTGCGCATACTGGCAGTTGGTAATTTCGCAGGTGCCGATGTAGTAATCCTTGGTCAGGACAACCTTTGTGCTGGGTCTCCATGTAGGTATGTCCGGATTCGTTTTCGGGCGTGCCCATCATGAACTCGCCGGCGGTGATTCGGGTCAGCGGAAGGTATCCGATAAACTCGCTCTCCATGGCGGTTATTCCGCCCGAAGGCAGCGACAAACTCTCCTGCAGCGTGCTGCCGGCCATTTTCGCGCCATCCCGAATAGCGAAACTTGAGCAGATGACTCCCCGCCATAACCGTCTGGGCGGGAACCCAGGCCCGGTATTCATACCCCTCTTCGGAGGAGTGCGAATACGGATACATGGAGACATCGCCCCTGCTGCTTTCGTTCAGTTCGGCCTTCAGTTCGGAGGCGGCGAGGTTCACTTTCACGCTGTTGCAGACATCGCTCAACAGAACCTGGGTTTCGTCCGCGTCGGAATCAATCGGAGCAAAGTTCACGTCGACCAGCGTGAGAACCGGGTAGAACATCATGCATACCGTGGCGCCGCGTGCCACGCCGATCGTACGGGCGAGCATCAGGTTGCTGGAGGCAAAACTCTCGGTATCGGCTTGTTCCGACTGGATGTTGAAGGTGATATCGAGCGGATTTGTACAACGCTCGTCGTAGGGATAGTATGCATAGAAATCCAGGTCCTCGTCGGAAGGCCATTGTGCCGAGGCGTCTCCCTCCAGCGTCCAGGACGTTCCGTCGTAGACCAGCTTGGCATTGTTGAGCACGTTCCCTTCGCTTTGGGTTCGCTTCCGAACGCCGTTGCAAACACACCGATGGCGTCCCCCGATCCCAGGGAAAGCTGGAACTTCTCATTCAGGTCGGTGCGGGTAAGCGGATAGAGCTGTGCATCGAACTTGATGGCAACCGAGGGGGGAGGTCTCTTCTGAATTCTCCGAGCACGATGAACCTGCCATGACGGATACGGCTACAAGGGGCAGCATCCATCGACTGATGATGTTGACTTTTCTCATAATAGGTGATTTTGGTATTGCGATGCGGAACAAATAACAAACGCAAAGATTGATTAAAAATTCCGTTTACGTCAAACCAATATTGTCACCGTGCATACAATTGACCCGTGTTTACTGTTCACCCTGGGTAAATTTATGGAGATTGAATAGCTCTTTCTTGTAATTCCCGGGGGTAACGCCCGTCTCGCGCTTGAAAGCCTTGAAGAAGGTCTGAATGTTGTTGTAGCCGACATCGTCGGCGAGCTGCTGAAGAGACCGTCGGAGCAAGTCCGGGATCGGACAGCACACGGGTCGCCTCCTTGATGCGGTAGGAGTCGATGTAGCCGTAGAAGGAGATCCCGGCAACCTTGTTCAGGGCATTGGAAACGTAGGTGCGGTTGGTGCCAAGCACCTCGGCCATGCGGTCCAGCGTGAGCTCCTTCTCGCGGAAAAGGCCTCCCTTCATCAGCTGCTCCATCTTCAGGTAGAGCGCATAGGTGGATATCCGACCGGTGGTCGGCCGCCGTGCGGTCGTTGACGCTGTTCTCGGTCAGCAGCCGCTTGCGGTACTCCTCGTACTGGGCGATAAGCCGCTTGTTTTTCCCGCCGCTGCCGTGCGTAGAGGAGCAGCGCGATGGCCGCACCGAGCGCCGCCACACTGATGAAAAACGCCAGCAGGGCGGTTGTCCGCCGGTTCTCGGACAACTCGAGCGAGTGGCGCGTGATATCGTACTCGTATTGCAGCGAGGCGTATTCATAGAGCAGATTCTTGAAATCACTGCTGCCATCCGGAAAGTTGAGCCGGTCGCTCTGTTCAAGCAGTTTGCGGCAGTAGCGTGCGGCGCCGTGAACGTCTCCGGTCCGAAAGCATATCTCGACCATCCCGCGCAGCAGCTGGATGAGGTATTCGGTACTTCCCGTCTTGCGGCATTTTTCCAGGGCTTCGCTGTAGAGTTCGGTCGCCTTTTTGCAGCTCTCCCGTCGTCCGGCTCAGGTTCCGTAGTTGTACAGGATGTTGATGACGGTCGACAGCTCGGAGTTGGAAGACTCGCAGAGAGCCATCTCGTAACTTTGTGCGGCTTTTATCGTGAAGCCCTGAGCCGCGAAGATATCCCCCTTGAGCATGTAGACGATGGATTCAGCCGGTGTTGTGCTCCAGCGACTCTCTTCGTGGGCCTGGTGGAGGTAACGGCTGGCTTCGTCGTAGGATCCGTTCAGGTATGCGGATTCGGTTTTGGCAATCAGGGCGGCGATCCGGGTGAAGAAGCTCACGCCTGGATATTTGGAGAGCGTCAGAGCCTCTTCGGCGTACTGCTCACAATGCGGGTCCTCGCGGATGTAAAAGATGTAGATGATATTGTAGAGCATCCCGATTTGTGCCGGGATGATCTCCTGCTTCTTGGCATAGTCGAGCACCTTCAGATAATGGGTCAGCGCGCCCGTGTAGTCAGCCTGGTATTTCAGGGCATAGCTGCCGAGCACGTTGTGGTAGATGATAAATGCACTCCCGTCCTCTACACCGGCCATGTACGGACGCATGAGCTCGGTGTACCGGCTTACGGAGTCCCGGTTTTCCAGTTCGAGCCAGGCCTGGGCGATGCTCACTCCGAGCAGCCGGCATACGACCGTATCGCGGACGGAGAGCGCCCGGTAGAAGTGCGGCGTCATCTCGATGATGACCGAGTCCTGCCGTCCGGAATAGATGTGGCGGTTGATGTGTGCCGCATAGAAGGCGATGGTGTCCTTGTCGGCATTGGCCTCCTTGTCGGACCCTGTTCCCTTGCCGGCATCCACCCCTCCGCAGGCCGATACAAACAGCATGGCTGCAAAAAGCAGCAGCCAACGCATCCCCGTGCGGGAGACGCGCCCTGCTCCTCTCCCGGCAGCAGGCATGCGCTTGTCGGAGCCGCTGCTCGCGGAGGAGGCGAAGCCGTTGTCCGGACGGCGGCATCCTGCTCGGTTCTCCTCATGCGGCCCGGTGCCGGTACGGAGGAGAGTGCGTGGCATGTATGGGATCGTATTTCATACCTTTCAGCTTTCATGACCGGAAACTTGTCCGGACCGGGATGCATCAGTCGGAAAAAATCTGTATCTCTGGAAATCAGTTCCTTTTTCCAATGAACGACCTCTTGAGATGTTGGCGTGTGAAAAAAGTTTCCTGTCGTCAATATTGAATATTGCCGTCGACAGCCTGCTTGATGCTTTCTGGAGCCTGTTTCAGTTGCAAAAATAGGCAAAAATTTGAACTTTTCAATCCGGCCAATCCCTTTCTTCGGAGCAAAAGCAACGGGGTCGTATGGCGTTGAAGCGGAATGTTGGCGGGAAGATGGCTGGGTGTACGGCCGGATTTCCGTTTTCTGGATGAAGGCTTCTCAGAAGATCGAGAGGGCGCCCTGGAAGGTGGCCAGGATGAGGGCATAGCGGAGGGTCTTGCCGGCGAGCATCGACAGCGCCGTGATCCAGGGGTTGCTGCGCATCAGCCCCAGGACAATGGCCAGCGCCTCGCCGATGGTCGGCAGGAAGGCGAAGAACCCCATCATGGCCCCGCGCCCTGCGAGGAACTTTGCGGGCCCGGGCCAGCTGGCGCGGTGATGCCCAGACGGGTGATCCACTCCGAGCGTCGAGCGTTCCGATCCAGTAGCAGGTCATGCCGCCGAGGGTGTTGCCCGCCGAGGCGGCCACGAGGCACCATACGGGGTCAAGCCCCATGCCCACCAGAACGACCATGACCGCTTCGGAACTGAACGGCAGGATGCTCCCGGCGACCAGCGCCGAGATGAAAAGGCCCCAGTAGCCCCAGTCGATGAAAAATTGCGTTACGGCTTCCATGCCGGCAAAGATACGAAATAAATCGGTCGGCCGACTCCCGGGACGGAAAATGCGGAACGGGCATCTCCCCTTGAGGGAGATGCCCGTTTGCCCGAGGCGTGCGTCGATCCTACTTTTTCGCGATGAGCGAAGCCGGGGTGTTGGATTCGAAATCGTTCGACGAGTTGTTCGTATCGACGAGTTTGCCGTCCGAACCGCTTTTGCGGATCACGGCCTTGTCGAAGCGCTCCGGGTCGCCGTCCGTTGTCCCGCACCAGGCGTAGCCGGCGTCGAGCGAGGCATCCCACGGGGCGATGTAGAAGGCGTCGCGGCATCCCGTATTCACGGCGTCGAGCACCCAGTCGTTCGGCACGCGGTAGGCGTTGCGCAGCGGGGCGTGTAGTCCGAGCCGTTGGGCGAGTGGAAGATGTAGTAGGCATCCGTGAGCGGATATTCGGCGAGGAACTTCTCGGCGGTCATCCCGACGGGCGGCATGGCGATGGCCACGGCGTTGAAGCCGCGGTTGTGCAGGGTGTGTACGGTCAGCGTCTGGGCATCCCATTTGTCCAGATTGGGAACCGCGGGGTTGTCCGTATCCTGGTAGGCGTCGTTCGACGAGACGTCGTACCATTCGAAGTCGGCCGTCGTGGCGTTCCAGGAGTTGGGGTTGCTTTCGAGGTGGTTCTGGGCGTTATTGACGACGATGAGCGACTTGCCCGGCTCCACCGGCACGTCGCGGCCGCTGCCGGGGATGCAGTAGAAGGCCGTTCCGGCGCAGCACTCCGTGCGGAAGTCGCCGCCGGCGACCATCTCGGCATTCTGACCCGAGTTGGGGGCGCTCGAGAGGATCAGCATCATGCCGTCGGCGTAGAGTGTCTCGTCGGTGTTGTTGCGGATCTTGAGGTACTGGTCGCCCTGGTACTTGTCGGGCGATCCGGTCTCGGCAGCGCCGTGCCGGTGAAGTAGATCTCCTCGATGACGAACTCACCGGCGCGTACGGCGACGTTGCTCTGCTTGATTGCGACCGTGGCCAGCAGGTCGCTGCGGCCGCTGCGCGTAACGGTTACCGTGGCCTGCCGCTCGGCTCCGGTCTCGTTGCGGGGAAACCTCCAGCACGAGTGCCGTACCTGCCGTTTCGGCTTCGTTGATCCCGACCCACGAGGCGGCATCGGCAGGAATCGCCACGTCGAAATCCGCGGCGGGTAAAATTGACCAGTACATTCCCGCCGTTCAACCGTACGGCATAGGAGACATTGACGGGTTCTACCGGTTTCTCGGTCTTCTCTTTCGAACAGGAGGCGGCCCCGACGGCAAGGAGCAGTGCGACGGCCCAGATGTAAAGATGTTTTTTTTCATGGTGTTGTTGTTTTATGGTTTGACTTCGTTCATTTTCAGAAGATCAGGCCGCAGGCGGCCGAAAGATGGTGCTCGGAACTGCCGCCGTGGTAGAAGCGGGGCGCATAGCGGAGCTCGGCGAAGCAGGCCGTGCGGTTGCGCAGCCGGCGTTCGGCATGCAGCGATGCTTCGGGGGCCAGATGACGGCAGTTCAGCCGCGCAGCCGTCCGGGTCAGGTACTCCGCAAAGGTAGTCGGCCAGAGCGTCGAGCCGCAGCCCTTCGCGGGGCGGGGCGTAGTATCCGACCCCGGCCGTGGCCGCAAGGCGCCAGTTGTCGAGCAGCCATGACGCCTCGCCCCGGAGCGTTGCGCCGAGCCGCGAGACGATCATTTCACGCCGGGGGCAAGGTAGCGGGCCGTCGAGGTGCTCCCACGATCGACGGATGCAGCACATAGCGGCCTGCCCCGCGGTGCCAGACGACCGTAGCCTCGGCACCGACCTCGTGCATGCGGTTTTCGTAGAGCGTCTGCCGATCGACGATGGATCCCTGTCCGTTGCGGTCGGCGATCATCTCCGTACCGGGCCGCTGTCCGACGTTCCCGTAGGCGCCTGCGCTCCACCGTGCGGGCGCGGTAGACGACGTCGGCCTTCAACTCCTGTGTCGTAAGGCTGCTCACCGGGATCGAGTTGTTCGGACGGTAGTTGCGGTCGGCGGTGAAGCGTTCCCAGGCGGCCGGGCGTACCACCCGTACCGGTGCGGGGCATGAACTGGAGCGCCGCGCCGTATCCGCGGCCTTCGTAGGCGACCGTCGTGCTCGAGGACTTCCCGAATAGCGCGGGAGGTAGCTTCCCAGACCCGTCATGAAGAGTTCGCGGACGATGTTGGTCTCGTTCTGGAAGGAGATCCGCTGGTTCTGCTTGTAGAGGCGCCACGCAAAGTCGGCAAGGAGCGTATGGCGCTGCCATTCGATACCTCCGCCGAAGCGGAGCGTGAAGTCCGAGACGACGTTGTGCGGACGCGGATCGACCTGGCGGTACTCCTGCCCGGCGCGGTAGTCGCCCCGCAGGGCGACGGCGAAGCGTCCGAGGCGGCGCGCATATCCGCCGCCGAAGGCATACTCCTCGGTCGAGAGGTCGCCGCCGATCGAATCGGCCGTGATGTAAGGGATACAGCAGCAGATAGTCGGCCGTGGAGTTCCAGCGGACGTTGTCGCGGTGGCCCCGCACATAGTGGGCATCGGCCCAGACGACGCTCTGCGGATCGAGCCGCCGGTAGCTTTCGGCCCGGAGGCTCCCTTCGAGGGCTCCGTCGCCGAGCGGCTCGAGGCGCGCCTCCTCCCCTCGCGGCGCAGCTGCATGCGCACCTCGAGCCGCGAAAGCGACAGGGTGGGGCGATACAACTCCCCGACGGGTGAGTGGCCGTAGAAACGTTCCGAAAGGAAGGCTTCTACGGCGGCGACGTGTTCGGCACGCCCAGCGCCCCGAGCGAGTCGCGTTGGGCGCGGAGTGCTGCGGGCAGCAGCAGAAGGAGCAGCAGAAACGGTATTCTTCTCATCGTCAGTTTACGCTTTTGAGCAGCAGCACGATCGACTCGCGCTCCCCGACCCAGGTTACGGCCTGTGTGATCTGGTTGTAGTCGGCGCAGCGCAGCAGGCGCGTCGTGCCGTCGTCGTAGGTCGCCTCGGCCTCGACGGTGAAGGTAGACCCCGCGGCGGAGCCGGACCGTGGCGGTGTTTGCATCGGGCGCGGGAAAGGCCGTGCGTTCGTAGGTGTTGATGTTGTAGAATCCCGACGCTTCGTCGCGGATCTCCAGCCGGGCGACCGGGCGGCTGTCGGGCATCACCAGGCGGATCGTAACCTCGGTATGGAGCCCTCTTCGTCGAGCTGCCGGCAGCCGGCGGCGGATGCGGCAAGCAGCGCGGCGGCCAATAGCGTGCATATGAATCTGTGGCGGATCATCGTGTCGTGTTTTCAGAGTTTGAGGTTGAGTTCCATGCCGAAATAGGGATCGGAGTAGCGGCGCGTGAGTCCGCCCGACTCGTTGATGTAGGCCGGGCTGTAGTCGAACAGCCGGTTTACGAAGAGCGCGGCGGTGATCCGGTCGCGGTAGAGGCGCTTCGAAACCTTCAGATTGACGTACATGCTGAAGGGGACCCGTCGGTAGAGATAGGCCAGATCGCTCACCTCCTTGATCATGTGCTGCAGGATACCGTCCCCGGCCGACTCTGCCGTAAAGGGGTGCTCCCGAAGGTCGGTATCCAGGTAGCTCACCGGCTGCGGGTCGCACCACTGTTGCTTGCGGCCCGTGAACCACTGGCACTGGAACGAGGTCGAGAAGATCAGCCCCAGCCGGGGAATCTGCGTGTCGAGCAGAAAGTTCGTATTGAAAACCTCGTTGTAGAAGCGCTCCTCCTGGGCGTAGAGTCCGATATAGGGATAGGGGCTTGCCTCCGGCCAGTGCCACGCTTGTGGCGATGTACTGCGGTTCGCTGTTCTCGTATTCGGTGCGGAACCAGGCCCCCGAGACGGAGAGTTTCGTGGCCAGCGGCCGGATGCGCGGGGTCGAGAAGGTGAACTCCACGCCCTTCTTGAGCGTGCGGCTGCCGTTGGTCGTGCGGGCCGCCGTGGCCAGCACGGTCTGCTCCGTGGCAGCAAGCCCCTCGACCGAGGGGGGGACCCGTAAGCGTTGAGGCGTCGATTGCCGTCTCGTCATAGTCGAGGTAGCTGTAGGCGAGCACCTGCGTCGAGGTGCGGAATCCCGAGGTCATCTCTTCGCGGAACCAGGCCAGCGAGAGGTCGAAGTCGTTCCATTCGGCCCTTCCGCGCACCTCCCACTTGAAGTTCCGGGCTGCGCGCAGGTCGTAGTTCGTGGGATCGTAGCGGTAGACGACCATCTGGATGCGCCGTTTGGCAGGATCCTCGGGGAAGTAGTTCAGCTGCGTGTAGTCGAAATAGACGGGATCGGGGAAGAGCTGGTCGAGTGTCGGGGTCTTCGTATGCCAGCCCGTGCCGCCCGAGAGGGTGATGCGCATCGCGTGGCCCGCCACCTCGAAGGTCGGAAGCCCGACCGAGAGGTTCACGCGCGGATCGGGGTAGACATATCCCTGGAGCGTGTAACGCTTGCCGAGGTTGGCCATTGTCGTAGCGCGCACGCCGGCCATGGCGTCGATGCGCCACCGCCCGGGACGCAGCGCTGCCGTCGCCTCGGCAAAGCCGCAAGGCGGTGCAGGGCCGGCAGGGCGTCGTAGCGCCGCGGGCGGGTGCTCATCTGCTCGGAGAAGGGGCGCGTGATGTCGTAGAGCAGCCCTCCGCCGTAGTTCTTGGCCATCGACCAGTCCGTTCCGAGGCGCAGCGTATAGCGGGCCTTCCCGTGTTGCTTTCCGAAGAGCGCCATCGCCTTGGCATAGGCGTAGAAGGGTTTGCTTTCGGTGCGCAGGGTCGCTTCGTAACGCGAGGGGGAAGGATCTCCGCATCGTAGACCCCTCCTCGAGGGCCGTGCGGATGGGTACGTTGGCGCTTGCGACGACATAGCGCCAGCGGTCCGTAATGTCGAAATCGGCATCGACCGAGGCCGTGAACTCGAAGCGGCGGAAGAGCGCGGCGGCCCGGGTGGCCTCCGCCGTGAAGTTCAGCGCGGCGGCCAGACTGCTGTAATCGGCCCGGTAGCGTTCCATGGGTTGTCCGGTCTGCCCGATATCGATGTCGCGGTCGCTCTTGATCCGGTCGAACGAGCCCGTGTAGTCGATCGATCCGCCGAGCGTGAAGCGGTGGTCGGAGCTCCCCGTCCAGTATTTCTTCATGCGCCACGAGGCGGTCATGCGGCGGTAGTTCTGCCGCGTGTTACGCGGGTCGGCCCGTGCGTCGAGGTAGTTCACCCCCGAGGTTCATCGTCAGCCGATTGGCCCGTTCGCCCCACTCGAAGCCCTTGCCCAGGTAGAGGAGCTGGCTCTTCAGATCGGCCTTGAAACGCGCCTCGAGGTTCCGGCCGCCCTCCTTGCGCCGGATCTTGACCAGACCGCTCGTCAGGTCGCCGTATTCGACCGAGGGGATGCCCTGGATGATCTCGACCGAGGCGATTTCGTCGGTTGCGAGCGTCCGCATGTCGATGCCCGCGTTGAGCGACATGGGGATGGATCGTCCGCCGGCAATTCCCCCGGAGTACTGCAGCGCCGCGTCGTTCGAGAGCGGCGCGCCGTCCACGAGGAAGCTCACGCCGAGGGCCGAGGTGCTGTAATCCGACGAGGCGGTGGCCGCCTCGCGCAGGCGGATGTGGTTCGACCCCGAAAAGGAGGGGTCCGAGGCGCGGCCTCCGGGCAGCAGTTCGAGCAGATCCTCGAAACTCGATGGCTGGAGATGCTGCATCGCTTCGCGGCCGATGCGTACGCCCGAGACGGGCCCGCGGACCTCGGAGGCGGTGATGACCACGTCGCGGATCTGTGTCGTGTGGCTGTGAAGCCGGATGCCCGGAAGAGTGCGGCTCCGGCCGGCAGGTCGAAGCGGAAGCGCTGGTGGGTGTAGCCGACGTAGGAGACCGTCGCCTCGTAGCTGCCGGCAGGCAGCCGGAAGCTGCACCGTCCGTCGGCACCGGTCGCGGCGGCCCGCGGAGCCCCCTCTTCGGGAATGCTCCGCACGGCCACTACGGCATAGGAGGGCCTGCAACGCCTCGCGGATTGCCGCCGCGATGGCGTGCGTCGATTCGGGCGCCGGGATGATCCCCTCGGTCTTGGCGAAGAGGATGCCGGCGGCGAGGGTCTCGGTCTGCGGCAGCGACCGGGCCTCGACCAGTCCGTCCTTCAACAGCTGGCTCACGATCGAACCCGCCCCGTGGTAGCGCAGGCCGCCCGCATGGATGTCCGACGGTTGGAAATCATGCCCGAGCGTATACATCGGCAGCAGCGGCGTGAACCCGGCCACATCGCCGAAGTCGTACTGGAAACTGCCGCGCGTGAGCTTCGGACAGCTGGCGGGCTCGACGGCCACGATGCGGATATTCCTGCCTTCGACAAGGTTCTTGCGCAGGAACGGGAATCCCAGTCCTGCGAAGTTGCTGCCGCCGCCGAAGCAGCCGATCACCACGTCAGGCTCGGCGTCGGCCATCTCCATCTGCGCGACGGCCTCCTGGCCGATCACCGTCTGGTGCAGCAGGACGTGGTTCAGGACGCTGCCCAGGCAGTAGCGGGTGTCCTCCGGGTGTTGCAGCGCCATCTCGACCGCCTCCGAAATCGCCAGTCCGAGGCTTCCCGAACAGTTCGGGTCGCGTTCGAGCGCTGCGCGGCCCGAGGCGGTGATTGTGCTGGGCGACGCGATGCACTCGGCGCCCCACGTGTTCATCATCAGCCGCCGGTAGGGTTTCTGTTCGTAGCTGACCTTCACCATGAAAACCTGCACGTCGAGCCCGAAATGCTTGGCTGCGAAGGCGATCGACGCGCCCCACTGTCCGGCGCCGGTCTCGGTGGTAAGGCGCTTGATGCCCTGTTTGTGGTTATAGTAGGCCTGCGGCACGGCGGTGTTGGGCTTGTGCGAACCCGCGGGCGAGACGCTCTCGTTCTTGAAGTAGATCTTCGCGGGCGTGCCGAGCGCCTTCTCCAGCCCCGTTGCGCGCACGAGCGGCGTCGGGCGCCATATCCTGTAAATCTCCTGCACCTCTTCGGGAATGTCGATGAAGCGCTCGAGGGACATCTCCTGGTCGATGAGCTCCTCGGCGAAGATCGCCGACATCTGCTCCTTCGTGACGGGCTTTTTCGTTCCGGGGTGCAGCGGCGGGAGCGGTTTGTTGGGCATGTCGGCCACGCGCGGCAGGCGCGTCTTCATCTCGTCGAGAGAGGCGAAATCCCCGGCATTGATCCACATCGGCCGCCGAGGCCAGCAGGTAGGCCTCCTCGACGTCGATGGGCAGCGAGCGGTTCGAGGTATTCTTCTTATAGATATAGTCGCCCCGGCATCGGCGATGAGCCGGGCGACATAGCTCCCCTGCGAGGCCATGAACCACGAATCGCCGTACGGCGAGTTGATCATCACCTTCGGTGCTTCGGCGGCCGCTCCGGCAACCCGTGTGCGGAGGGCGTCGTAGCGCTGCGGAATCGAATCGAAGCGCGCCTCGGCCTCCCGCGCGGCGGCCGACCAGCTCTCCGGCGGCAACGATCCACTCGGCCTTTCCGAGGGGCGACTCCTCGAGGTATTCGCCGATGTAGGCGAAGGGGATACGCAGCTCGCGGAGCTTGGGCTCCATGCCGCTTGCCCCTGCACGCCGAAGAGCAGCACCAGGTCGGGGCGCAGCGCAAGCAGCCGTTCGTAATCGACATTGCCGTCGTAGCCCACCTCGCCGATCTCTTCGCTGCGGGCCGCGATCCAGGCGTTCGATACCCCTTGACCCCCGAGACGCCCACGATCCGCTGCACGACGCCCGCGGCATCGAGCAGCGCCACATGGGTCGAGGACATGCAGACGATGCGCTGCGCCTCGCCGCGGAGCACCTCGCCCGTCGAAACCCTCGGGCACGGATTCGCCGTTGCGGAGGATGCAGATCGACGTGCCGGCCCCTTCGGCTCCCTGCCAGGGGGTGCGGGTGCGGAGGATGGTGCTTTGCAGCCCTTCGGCCCCGAGGGATCTCGAAGCCCGAGGCGTAGGCCGGACGGTAGACGGCCGTGGTGAACGCTTCGAGGGAGGCCGACGGGCGGGATCCGCATCCGGCGGCAAGGAGTGCCGTCAGCAGGACGGCCAGGCAGCGTGTGAGGTGCTTCATGGTGTCAGTTTCTGTTTTTGCCCCATTTGGGGATGATGCCGATAAAGAATTCGACGTGGATACCCGGCATCGGGCGCGAGAGCACCGAGAGGTACTCCTCGTCGAAGAGGTTGTTGATCGCCCCCCCTTGAGCGAGAGGTCAGACCACGGCAGGGCGAAACGCTTCTCGAGCGAGAGGTTGTTCATCAGATAGGGGGCAGTTGCCCGGAGAGCGTCGTGTCGTTGCTCGACATCGTGTAGCGTTCGCTGTAGTAGCACCACTGGTAGTGGAGGCTCCACGAGCGCCAGTCGAGGCGTCCGTTCACCGTTGCCGAGAACTCCGGTTCGTAGGGAGCTGCTTGCCTACGGAGCGGTCCGCGGGGCTCATCGGCTCGCCCACGTTGATCGACGGCGACCAGGAGAAGGTGCCGTTTAGCCCGAGCCGCCACGCCTCCCGCGAGCGCCACGCCGAGGTCGGCGCGGGCCTCGATGCCGTAGGCGTGCACCTTCTTGATGTTTACGGGCGAGAAGAATCCCTTGGTCGTCGGGAGCCACAGGATCCAGTCGTCGATATGCTGGTCGTACCAGGTGAGCGACCCCGCGAGCGTGCAGCGCTCCCTGCGGCCCGTCGAGAAGGAGAGCCCCGCCTCATAGGCCACGCCCCGCTCGTTCTTCAGATCGGGGTTGCCGCCCGGAAGGAAGTAGAGGTCGTTGAGCGTCGGGAAGCGGAAGTTGCGCGATACGGAGGCCTTGGCCACCAGATTGCCGCGTTTGGAGAGGAGCCAGTCGGCAAAAAAGGCGGGAACGGTTGCCTGGCGCGTACCGTACAGCTGCTCGCGCAGCACGAGCGAGAGACCGAGGCGCTCCGTGGGTCGCCACCGGGCCGAGAGGGTTCCGTCTATCTCGATCCGCGCCTGGTCGTATCCGACCGTGGCTTCGTTGCCCTCCTGCGTGGTGATGTTCTTGTCGGAGCTCCGGACGAAATGCTGGTGCACGGAGAGGTTTGCCGTGAAGAGCCACCGCTCGTCGATCGAGTAGCTTCCTTCGGCCTGCCCGTAGAGGGTGTTGAGGCGGCTGCGCGAGCGGGTCATCGGGGTCATGATGCCGTTTCCCGGGTCGCGGCGGTAGTCGTAGGCCGTCCAGGTGTGGATGTAGCCCCCCTTGAGCGAGAGCTTCCAGTCGCGCCGCAGGTGGTCCCACGAGACGACGCCGCGCAGCGTATGCTCCCGCTGCAGGTTCTCGAAGTGCCGCTCGTCGGCGTAGTCCGTGGTGAGCAGCGGCAGCTCGCGCCGCGAGTTGACGTACCAGAGGTTCATGCCGAGCCGGTCGCCGCGCCCCGCGTTGTAGTAGACCTCCTGCAGCAGGTGCACGTCGTCGAAGGCGCCGTTGCGGTTCCGCTCAATGGGGTAGTACGACCCGATGATCTGCATCTGGTCGTCGTAGATGTTCTCCTTCTTGTCGTGGTTGCGGTATTTGTAGTCGTTGCGCGAGGACTGGTAGACGGCGCGTGTCGAGATCTGCCACTTGTCGTTGCCCCACATCAGGCGCAGGAATTCGTCGAAGGTGCGGAACATGCCGATGCCCTGGATATACTGCAGGCCGAAGCCGTCGGCCCTGGCCGGGGTTGTCGCGAGCTTCACCACGCCGCCCAGGGCGCCGCCCGTCTCGTTTACGGACGAGGTGCCGTAGAGCAGCGCGGCGTCATCGATGAAATACGAGGGGATCATCGAGAAGTCGGTCATGCCGAGCATCGGGCTGTTGATGCGCATGCCGTTCCACGTTACCTGCGTATGCGGGGCCCGTTCCGCGGAACGAGACGGTCGAGAGCGTCGCACGCCCGTACTGCTTGACGAAGAGCGGGGTGTTGTAGGTCAGGATGTCGGCCATCGAGAGGGCGATGTTCTGCCGGAGGACCGTCGAGTCGAGCTGCGTCTTCTGGACGCCGATCTCCTGCATCGGCCGGCGTCCCCAGACCGGCACCTCGCGGATGGCGATCGTGCGTTGCACGCTCCGTGTATCGCTGCCGGTGCCCGCATTCGGCCTCTCCGGCGACTGGGCGGAGAGCACCGCGGGCAGCAGCGCGAGGATCGATATCGGAATGCGGCGTTTCATCATCGGGGGCTTATTTCCAGCAGAAGGCTCCGGGCGTGATGCCCACATAGAACGAATCCACCTGCTCGCCGTCGGGCGTGAAGCGGTAGATGAGCCCCTGCTGCTGGTAGTCGATGGCGTCGGCGACGTAAACCTCCTCGCTGCGGGGATCGACCGTCAGTCCGTAATATTTCGTGTCGCGGCGGGGGATGAAGGGCTCCGCGGGGAGCTGCTCCGCATCGACCGGCATCCGCCAGATGTCGTTGTTGATCCAGTAGAGCCGGTCGCCCGTGCCGTTGATCTGGATCTCCGAGGGGGCGTCGCCCAGCTGGAAGCGGAAGCGTGCCTCGACCGAGAAACTTTCGGTGTCGATGCGGTAGAGCGCCGGCGCCTCGTATCCGTGAGGGACTGCCTTCGTACCCGCCGTCGGTGATCGTCCAGAGCTTGCCGTGGCAGTCCAGCGCGAGCGACGTGGGCTGGATGCCGACCTGCAGCTCGCCGTCCACCGCGTCGCGTTCGGTGTCGATGCGCAGGATGCGGTTCTGGTAGGCCCAGCAGTTTACATAGACATACTTGCCCTGCTGCACCATCTGCTCCGTGGAGCCGTTCTGCATCGTCATGCCCGGGCATTCGATGTATCCCGTGATCTCGAAACGGCGGGGATTGACGATGGCGATGCGGTTGTCCCAGATCTGGGTAACGTAGGCCTTTTCGTCCGAGAGGAAGTGGATGTAGCGTGGGGAGGTGAAGCCGGTGATGCGTCCGACTTCGCGGAAGGTGCGGGTGTCGATGGCGAAGATGACGTGCGAGTTGTTCACCACCACCCAGCCGATGTCGCCGCGCAGGGTCATCGACTGCGCCACGTCGCCCAGCTTGAAGCCGTTGGCGCGCTTGAAGATCTCGTTCTCGACCTGCCGCGTTTGGGGGTCGTAGAAGGAGAGGGTGGCATTCCGTACTGGAAATTGCCTTCGTTGGTGATGAACAGACCGCTCTCCGACGCCTCGAACTGCTCGATCGTCCCGTAGTCCCATTTCATGCAGCCCCCGCCGAGGGCAGGAGCCCCACGATGGGGAGCATAAGCCGTAAAATCCGTTTCATCCCTTCTTGCGCAACTGTTCACTGCGGACGGGCGCCGGCGGGACGAACGGGAAAGGGGGTAATCCGGAGAGGCCGGTACAGCGATCCGATTCCGACCCGAAACCCGCGGGTGCAAATCCGTATGGCAGGGCAGGTCTTCTGACTCGTCCCGTCCGAGGCGCCTTCCCGGTGAACCCAGTGGCAAAGAGTGCCTGCGGACCTTCTCCCCCGGCTGCGGGGGCGGGGACTAACAGCAGCGAGTACTGTTCCGGATTTTCACCGGATTCCCTTTTCATCCGCACCGTGTGTGGCGGCCCGAAAGCGGGCGGCGGTGCGGAAACCCTGTGTGTACAAAGGTAGGTAATTTTTTCGGATGCGGCGCCTTCGGGGACTCTTTTTTTTCGGCGAGGGGGACCGGGGTTTGCGCGCCCCGGAATTTTTTCTACCTTTGCCCCGTATGATGGCTTCGATCCGCAAGACATACGCCGCACTGCGGCCCGATGCGCTCGTGATGCTGTGGCTCGGCATCTGGTGGTGCGCCAACCTGCTCGAAGCGGGCTTTACGGAGCTGGCCAACGACGAGGCTACTACCACCTCTTCGCCGAGCGGCTCGCGTGGGGCTATTTCGACCATCCGCCCGTCACGGCGCTGCTCGTATGGCTCGGTGAGAGGCTCTTCGGCGGCGAGCTGGGCGTGCGCTTCTTCTTCACGCTGCTGCAGCCCCTCTACCTGTGGGTGCTCTGGCGCCTGGTGCGTCCCGCCGGGGCGCAGCGCCGCGATGCGACGCTCTACGTCATGATCTGCGCGGCGACGCTCATGCTCCAGCTCTACGGCTTCATCGCCGTGCCCGACGGACCGCTGCTCTTCGCCGCGGCGCTCTGTTTCTGTGGAGCTTCCGCAACTTCGCCGAACGCCGCCGCGGAGCCTGGATCTGGATGGGTGCCGCAATGGCCCTGATGGCCTACAGCAAGTACCACGGGGCGCTGGTCGTGCTCTTCGCCCTGGCGGCCAACCCGCGGCTGCTGCGGCGTCCGGGACTCTATGCCTCGGGAGCGGTGGCCGCCCTGCTGCTCATCCCGCATTTGGTCTGGCAGTACGAGCACGACTGGGCCTCGTTCGCCTACCACCTCTCGGGCCGCAATGCCGTTTTCCGCGTGAGCTACATCACGGACTTCCTGGCCAACATGCTGGTGGTCTTCAACCCCTTCTTCGTGCCGCTCTACGTGCAGGCATGGCGGAAGACGCGGGTGGCCTCGCGAACGCCCTGTGGCGGACGCTGAAGCTCCTTCCGTAGCCTTCATCGGCTTCTTCCTCCTCTCGTCGCTGCGCGGTTATGTGCAGCCCCAGTGGGTGATCGTCGCCTCGTTCGGGCTCCTCTACCTGCTGTTCGACTATGCCCGGCGCCATCCCGCACGCGGCGCTATGTGATGCGTGCCGGGCCGTTACGCTCGCGCTGATGGCACTCGTGCGGCTGGTGATGATCTTCAATCCGCTGGGTATCCGCTTCGAGGTCTTCCACAACACCCGAGAGCTACGGCGCCATCGCCTCCGAGGCGGGCGAGCGTCCCGTCGTCTTCCGCCACGGCTATGCCACGGCGGCCAAATACGCCTTCTATACGGGCGGCGAGCCTACTGCCAGCCCAACATCCGCTATCGGACCCACCAGTGGCAGTTCCGCGACGACGACGCGCGCTTCACGGGCCGCGAGGTGCTCATCGAGTGCCGACGCCGACCGAGGCCGATACGACGGGCCGCATCCGGACCCTGCGGATGGCCAACGGCCGCAGCTTCTCGTGGTTCGTGGATCCCGCGTTCCACCCCGTGCGCCGCGTCTCGATCAGGCTGCGGGCAATTGACGGGCTGCCCGGGCGGGTTGCCCGGCGGGCGATACGCTGCACCTGGCGCTGCGCGTGGGCAAAACAGTTGTATATCAACAAATTATCGAACCAGCTCTTTTATAACGAAAGATGTTGCCAAAAGCATCCTTGCTCCCGATTTCAGGTGGGCATTAGGGAACAAGGCCTCCAAAATGAGGCTTTCCCGGACCATTGCTCCCGATTTAGCGCATAATGCATTGAATTGCTGCACTTTGCATCGCAATAGATTTTTCTTGTCGGCGTTTTGTTAACCCCAAAAATTTCAAAGCCATGAGACAAGAGTCTTTTACAATCCTTTTCCTGATGCGAAAGGAAGGCCCAAGAAAAACGGGCAGGCACCAATCAGCGCACGCATCACAACCGGCGGATTCCGACAGGAAATCTACACCCAATGCGACTGTGATCCGGAGTTGTGGAACCAACAGAAGGAGCGGGCCATGGGAAAAAGCAAACTGGCCATCCAGGTCAACAACCGAATCAACGACTTCCGGATCAAGATCATCGACATCCGCAGCAAGTTGCTTGCCGAAGGTTTCGAGGCCAATGCCCTGCAAATCAAACAGCGTTACATCAACCCGCTCAAAAACACCATGATGTTGATCGCGGGGCTGGGTGACTACGTCCAACGGCGACAGGCGGAGGTCGGCGTACGTATCACCCAGCGGACAGCGGACAAGTACAAACGGCTGCTGCGCTATCTGAAACAGTACCTCGCCCAGCGCGGCCCGGAGGAGGATATTCCCGTCGAGCGGATGAACTACGAATTTCTCGACGGATTCAGCCTCTTCCTGCAAACGGCACACCGCTGCCGTCACAACGGAGCCGTGGCCGTCATGGATTGTCTGCGCAACTTCGTACTCTACTGCCTGCGCAACGAATGGATTGCCAAGAATCCCTTCCGCTACTACACACTCAAGGAGGATCAGGCGCAGGCCAAAAGAGCACCTCACGGCCCGCGAGCTGGAGATCCTGACCCGCAAGCAACTCGACCATCGGCTGGCCCGTATCCGTGACGTTTTTGTCTTCTGCTGCCTTACGGGACTGGCCTTCGCCGATGCCGATCACCTGCGGCGCGAGCACATCTCGCGCGACGACGAAGGGCGCTGGTGGATCCACAAGCCACGCGAAAAGACCGCCGTGATGAGCCGCATTCCCCTACTCCCGATGGCATTGGAGATCCTCCGCCGCTACGAGCACGACGCAGTCTGCCAGACCCGCGGACGGGTGCTGCCCCTGCCGAGCAACCAGAAGATGAATGCCTTTATGAAGGAGATCGCCATCGTCTGCGGCATCGACAAGGTGCTAACCACGCATTGCGCCCGCCATACGTTTGCCTGCATGGCGGTCGAATACGGAATGCCGATCGACGTGCTGGCCAAAATCCTCGGGCATTCGAACACCAACATGACCCGCCATTACGCCAAATTTTCCGAGACGGTAATCGGCCGAGAAATGGAGGCTTTCGGCGAAAAACTGGCTTCGGCTGCCGCGGAGGGAGATTCCGAGTTGTAATAAAAGCAAGTTTATGTTTCGAGACACTCGAAACCTCCCGAATCCATCCCGCTGGTCTATGATACATTACACAGATGAAAAGTCCGAAGAATCCGAACCGCCCGCGAGGCGGCCGTCCCCCAAACCCGAAACGGAACGACTCAAACGAAGGCTGGTCGTCTGCCTGACCGAGACTGATTACGACGCCCCTGTACCGTAAGGCACGGGGCGCCGGTCTCGTGTGTGCCGAATACGCCCGGCGCGCCCTTGCCCGGAGCATCGTCCGCGCCCGGATGACTCCCGAGATGCTCACCCTGCAGCGGCAGCTCACCGGCATGGCGAACAACCTCAACCAACTCGCCCGCATGGCGCATGTAGCCGGGTATGGACGCGATACCGCCACTTTGGCGGCGTTGGTCGACCGAATTGATACACTGCTCACCCGAATCGACAAACTGCCATGATTGCCAAACTCTCGAAAGGCGGTTCTTTCAGCGGAGCCGTTCAATACATTTTCGGTCCCGGGAAGGGCGCCGATTGCCTGGCCGGGATGGGCGTTCTGTTCAAGGACACGCCCTCCATCATCCGCGGGTTCGAACGGCAGGCTGCGCAAAACCCCAAGGTCTCGAAACCCGTGGGACACGTTGTTCTCTCCTTTTCGCCTCGGGATGCCGCCCGGTTGAACAACCGACTGCTGCTCTCCATTGCGGTGGAGTATCTGGACCGGATGGGGATCAAGGATACACAACTGATCATTGTCCGCCACCGCGACCGGGAACATCCCCACCTGCATATTCTCTTCAACCGTGTGGGCAACGACGGCCGGACAGTCTCCGACCGCAACGATCGTTACCGTTCGGAGCGGCTCTGCAAGCAACTGACCGCCCGCTACGGACTCTACTTTGCATCGGGCAAGGAGCAGGTCAAGGAGTACCGGCTGCGCGAACCGGACAAGACGAAATACGAAATCTACCATGCCCTGTGCGATACCGTCCCCCGCTGCCGCAACTGGGAGGAGCTGACAGCGGCCTTGCGCCGCGAGGGAATCACTACGGAGTTCCGGATGCGCGGAGGCACTTCCGACGTGCAGGGTGTCGTATTTGCCAAAAACGGCTACCCGTTCAACGGCTCGAAGATCGACCGGCAGTTCAGCTATTCGAAAATCGACACCGCACTGGAACGGAACTGCCAACAGGCGCTTGCTCCCGAACGCCAATCGGCTCCGACTCTGACACCCTTCGTTCAGCTACCTGCTGGACGATTTGTTCCTATTAAAATGACAACCCAAAGCGAAGCCGCATTAGAATCCGGATTGATAAAGACGCTGGTTGAAAATAGCTATGAACGCGTCATCATCAAAGAGGAGGAGAATCTGAAGGCAAATTTCAAGACACAGCTTTGAAAAGCACAACTTGAAACAATTGCAACAGTTCGGACGTTCTCAATTTACCGACAAGGAGTTCGAGAAGATTTCTCATCTATCTGGAAGGCGGCACCCGATTCGAGAAAGCAAAAAATTACGGGATCTTTACCCTTTGGAAACGGAAGACGGGAACCGCATCTGGGTCGAATTTCTCAATCAGAAAAAGTGGTGTCAGAACGAATTCCAGGTTGCCAATCAGATTACCGTCGAAGGCCGCAAACAATGCCGCTATGACGTGACAATCCTGATCAACGGTCTTCCGTTGGTGCAGGTTGAAATAAAAAAACGAGGTATAGAGTTGAAGCAGGCCTACAATCAAATCCAACGCTACCACAAAACCTCGTTCCACGGGCTATTCGACTACATTCAGATCTTCGTGATCTCAAATGGAGTCAATACCCGCTATTTTGCCAACAATCCGAACAGCGGCTATAAGTTTACCTTCAACTGGACGGATGCCGAAAACCGGCCGTTCAACGACCTGAATATGTTCGCCAACTTCTTTTTCGACAAGTGTACGCTGGGAAAGATCATCAGCAAATATGTGATTTTGCACGAAGGAGAGAGATGCCTGATGGTCCTGCGCCCCTATCAGTTCTATGCCGTAGAGAAAATTATCGATAAGGTCGAGAACACCAACAAGAACGGCTATATCTGGCACACGACCGGCGCGGGAAAGACTTTGACCTCGTTCAAGGCAGCACAACTGGTTTCCGAGATTGAGGGAATCGACAAGGTCATGTTCGTTGTAGATCGCCATGACCTTGACACACAGACACAATCGGAATACGAGGCATTTGAACCGGGAGCAGTTGATAGTACGGATAACACCTACGAACTGATCAAACGGTTGAGTGGCGACTCAAAGATTATCATCACTACCATCCAGAAACTGAATTGTGCCGTCACCAAAGATTATTACAACAAACATCTGCAAGCATTGCGCGACAAGAAGGTTGTCATGATCTTCGATGAATGCCACCGCAGCCATTTCGGCGATTGCCACAAAAAATATCGTCCATTTTTTCAGGAATCTGCAAATATTCGGCTTTACGGGCACCCCTGATCTTTGCCGAGAATGCCAAACAGGAGCATACCACAGCGGAGGTCTTCGGCGAATGTTTGCACAAGTATCTGATCAAGGACGCCATTGCCGATGAGAACGTCCTGGGATTTTTGGTCGAATATTACCAGGGGAACACAACAACCGATTATGAGAATGAAGCGCGTATGCGGGAGATTGCACAGTTCATTCTCAACAACTTCAACAAGTCAACCTTCGACGGCGAATACAACGCACTGTTTGCCATCCAGTCCGTGCCGATGCTGCTCCGCTATTACAAGATATTCAAGGAGCTGAATCCCCAAATCCGGATTGGTGCCATCTTTACCTATGCAGCCAACGCCAGCCAGGATGACGAACAAACAGGAATGAATCAAGGGTTCGCCAACTCGAAGGTCCCAGCCGATGAACTGCAAGCCATCATGGACGACTACAACGCGATGTTCGGCACAGCCTTCACGACCGATAATTTCGGCGCCTATTACGACGACGTGAACGAGCGCATGAAAAAACGCAGGAAGGATATGCAGCCGCTTGATCTGCTGCTGGTCGTCGGTATGTTCCTTACTGGCTTTGATGCTAAGAAACTCAACACGCTTTATGTCGACAAAAATCTGGAGTACCACGGACTGCTGCAGGCCTTCAGCCGCACGAATCGTGTACTGAACGAGAAAAACGTTTCGGCAAAATCGTATGTTTCCGAGATCTCAAGGTAAATGTGGACGCCGCAATCAAACTCTTCAGTAACAACGAACCCAATGAGTATATTATCCGCGAACCATTTGAAAAAGTCCGCAAGGAGCTAAATCTGAAAATGATCTCTTTTCTGGAGAAATATCCCGACGTCAGCCGCATCGACGCGCTGAAAAGCGAACCTGAGAAACGCGAATTCGTGTTGGCTTTCCGCGAGATTATCCGGGGAAAAATCGAGGCACAGGTCTACGAAGAGTACGAGGCGGATGATCCTTATTTCATCATGTCCGAGCAGGAGTACATGGATTTCCGATCCAAATACCTCGATATTGCCATCGGACACACGGGAAACGAGGAGAAGGAGACGCCCGGCGCCACACCCGCCGAATCCGAACCCGAAAGAATCGACGATGTGGATTTCTGCCTGGAACTCCTGCACAGCGACATCATCAATGTAGCCTATATCCTGGAATTGATTGCCGACCTGAACCCGGGCAGTGAAGATTACCAGCAAAAGCGCCAGCAAATCATCGACACGATGATCCGGGATGCGTCGATGCGCAACAAGGCCAAACTCATCGACGGATTTATTCAACAGAATGTCGATGACGATAAAGCGGGATTCAATCGCGCCAAAGCAGACGGTTCCATCGACCTTGAAACACGACTGACCAATTACGTCAGCGCAGCCAGGGAACGAGCAATCGAACAACTGTCCGAGGAGGAAGGACTGAGTCTGAATGCACTGAAAGAGTACCTGTCGCAATACGATTATCTCCAGCGCGAGAAGCCCGAGATTATCCAGAATGCCATCAAAAGAAGAAAGTTGGCTTAAAGGAGCGGCGCAATATTCTCAAACGGGTATTGGGGAAGCTCCGCATTATTATCGATATGTTTAATTGGGAATAAATAATAAATCCAAATATGAGCGAAGAACTCCAACAAAAACTGCGCAGCCAGCTTTGGGAGGTTGCCAACAACCTGCGCGGCAATATGTCAGCCAACGAATTTATGTATTTCACCCTCGGGTTCATCTTTTATAAATACCTTTCCGAGAAGATCGAACTGTATGCCAACGAGGAACTGAAAGAAGATGGAATGACCTTCAAAGAGGCATGGAACAGTGATGACGAAGAGTTGAAGGCCGATTTGAAAGAGGCGTGCGTACAGGATTTGGGCTATTTTGTGGAACCGGGTATCTCTATTCCACCATCATTTCGATGATCGACCACAAAGGAGAACATTCTGCCAGCCTTGGAACGATCGCTCAAAAAGATCGAAGACAGTACGATCGGCCAGGAGAGCGAGGATGATTTCGGCGGTCTGTTTTCAGACATCGACCTGGCATCTCCCAAACTGGGCAAAACCGCGGATGACAAGAACAAACTGATCAGTGAAGTTCTTGTGGCCTTGAATGGCATTGATTTCGGATTGAAGGATGCACAGGAGATCGACATTCTGGGCGACGCATACGAATACATGATTGGCCAATTTGCAGCCGGAGCCGGCAAGAAGGCAGGCGAATTCTACACGCCGCAGGAGGTCAGCCAGATTCTCGCCGAAATCGTCATCACGGGCAAACAACGGTTGAAAACCGTCTATGACCCGACTTGCGGCAGCGGCTCGCTTCTGCTCCGCACGGCCCGAAGCGGGCAGGCAGACGAGATTTTCGGACAAGAGAAAAATCCGACCACCTTCAACCTTTGCCGCATGAATATGCTGTTGCATGGCATCAAGTATAACGATTTCGACATCCGCAACGGGGATACGCTCGAAGCAGACGAATTCGGAGATCGGCAATTTGACGCCGTGGTTGCCAACCCTCCGTTTTTTCAGCAGACTGGAGTGCTGCGGCAAAATTCAACAACGACGATCGTTTCAGTAAAGCCGGTGTGCTTGCTCCCAAATCGAAGGCTGACTATGCTTTCATCCTGCACATGCTTTACCACCTCAACGACGGCGGTACAATGGCTTGCGTAGCACCACACGGTGTATTGTTCCGCGGTGCTGCCGAGGGCAAAATCCGACGTTTCCTGATTGAAAAGAAAAACTACATTGACGCAATTATCGGCTTGCCAGCCAATATCTTCTACGGCACTTCCATTCCCACCTGCATTCTCGTGATGAAGAAATGCCGCAAACAAGACGATAACATCCTTTTTATCGATGCTTCACGCGAATTTGAGAAAGTCAAAACGCAAAACAAGCTACGCGCGGAACATATCAACAAAATCGTAGAGACCTATCACAATCGCTCGGAGGTCGAAAAATACAGCCATTGCGCGACTTTACAGGAAATCGCCGAAAACGATTATAACCTCAACATTCCGCGCTACGTTGATACGTTCGAGGAGGAAGAGCCGATCGATATCCACGCTGTAATGGCGGAGATCAAGGAACTGGAAGCCAAACGCGCCGATCTGGACAAGCAAATCGAAGTATATCTCAAAGAGTTGGGAATTGTCGAATAAATTTCAGCCATCCTTAATCCTAAATCTTCAAGTAACTATATGACCAAGATAAAGACCAACAGGAATAACACGAATAATGTTCCCCCTTTGAGATTCCCGGAGTTTTCCGGAGAGTGGACAAAATACAAAGTTTCAAAACTGTTAGACTTCTATTCAACAAATTCATTGAGTTGGGAGCAATTGGAATATGATACAAATGCGATTCAAAAAACCTCCACTATGGCCTTATACATGTTGGCCTGCCTACTATGGTAAGTTTGAACAAAACAAATTGCCAAATATCAAGGAAAAGTGCACTCAAAACTACGAATTGTGTAAAAAGGGGATGTTGCCTTTGCTGACGCTTGTTCGGAAGATACGAATGAGGTTGCTAAAGCTATTGAGTTTTTAATCTTGATGGGGCGGAAGTTGTCTGTGGATTACATACTATTCATGGACGAGATAATAATGGGCTTACGGTTGTTGGATTCAAAGGATATGCATTGGGTTCAACTGCATTTCATAACCAAATTAGGCGTATAGCTCAAGGAACAAAAATTTACTCAATAAGCACCAAAAATTTTTCAGAGTGCTATATCGGCGTACCATGTAAAAGAACAAACAAAGATAGCCACTTTGTTACGTCTTATCGATGCTCGTATCGCCGCCCAAAACAAAATCATTGAGAAATACGAATCCTTAATTCAGGCGATGTGCGATACTTTAATAGAATCAGAACAACATAAAGTTGAATTGTCTTTTTAATGATTTTGGAGAACCGTATTCCGGCTTATCAGGTAAAAGTGCAGAGGATTTTTGGCGAAGGCTGTCCGTACATAACGTATGTGAATGTCTATCAGAATCGAATCATTGATACGTCTAATGTCGGTTTAGTCAAAATCAATGAAATAGAACAACAATCGGTTGTCCGTTATGGTGATATTCTTTTACCTTGTCATCCGAAACGCCGGAGGAGGTTGGAATGGGAGCTGTGTACTTGGGAGAAACTTATCCCTTATACCTGAATAGTTTCTGCTTTGGCATCCATATTATAGATGAAAGTAAGATTTTTCCTCCATTCTTAGCATACTATATTTCAACCCAATCGTTTAGAAAAGCTGTTTTCCCCTTGGCGCAAGGTAGTACACGCTTTAATTTGCAAAAAGTGATTTTATGAAAAAATCCTTTCCTTTTCCAACGGTAGAAAGACAGATCAAGATATACTCAATCCTCAAAGCATATTCAGACAAGCTTTCAGTTGAAAAGAGGATAGTCAAATTACTTTGTGAGCAAAAAAAATTATCTCCAGCACCAGTTGTTTATATGAACATCTGACCAAGTAGGTGCTGTTTCTCTTTCTCATACAAACACAGCAAATTTTTCTCTATTTCAATCTTTCGCTGGATACCTGTCAAGACATTCGCAATATAGATAGCTTCATGTTCTGTTTTAGGGAGAGGTATAAAGTTCTCCAAAAACGTGTGTTAGTAATGTTGATGGTATTCTTTGCTCCTTTTTGTATGAGTGGATGCAAATAGTTGAAAGCATAGTTGGGTTGCATGAAATAGAAGTGTAGAATAACTCGATGCTATCACTAACCGGTTTATATACACCATACAAAGGTGAAACGGCAACAGCAGCATTTTGGATGCAACTACGCTTGACTATTCCATAAGGAATTACCCGTTGGGCTTTTCGTGTAAACAATGTCTCCATAATTAACGACATTGTAATGCGATGTTTTTCTTTTGCTGCAAAGATCACCCAGATATTCTATTTGATTACAACAACACCTGGCAACACAGATACGGAACAAACGACATGGCCATCTGTATTTTTTTTCGTTTCTCTCTTTCAAGAACTTTGCTTAATTCTGTTTTTCTGCCAATTGCCATTGTATTCCATCTACCTTTTTCGATAAATTATCGCCTGAATTAAAGGATTCGTATTTCTCAATGATTTTGTTTTTGGGCGGCGATACGTTTGTCAATAAGTAAAAGCAAAGAGGTGATTTTTCGCTGTTCTTCAATCGATGGATAGTAGACTTTGATTTTTCTGAGATTCTCTCCATATAAAGTGAACAACAGAAACACCTTGAGCAATACATGCAATTTCTCTTTTGCGTACACCATTTAACTGATAGGCAAAGAATCCTCCATCCTGCGACTGCAGTCTAATAATATTCAAATCGCCACCTAACAGGATGTTGTTATATGGTACACATCAGCTGTTGAGATATCAATAGCTGTTTCTCCAGAACAAGGTATTATAACATCATTTGCTTGGCTTTTTACTAGCCTAGAAGAATTTAAAGTTGTTTTACTATAAATATCATTGATTATCTCAAACTTATATTTAGTATATAATTCTCCATACAAAATACATGGAGAGCATCTTTTGCTGATAATTGTTCTTTAGAGATGCCATGACTTTTTTGTAATTTCTGCAATCTGACCTAAATATTTTTCCCTCCACTCTCCGGAAAACTGGGAATCTCAAAGGGGGAACATTGACGAACTCCCGAATCTCTAAAGTCTCTTTTATTCCTATCTTCCTGCTATATATTATTCAAACTTTTTTAGAATATGATAGCAGAAACCAAACTTTCGGAGATTGTCTCTCTTTGGAAAGAGGACAAGAAGCAGTATGTAAAGCGCCTGACCTTCGCAGCCTACACATTATTGATTGAAAACCACATCTTGCCGGTATTCGGGGAAATGACACTCGTCGAAGAAACGAACGTACAAGCGTTCGTATTCCAGAAACTCGAAGAGGGATTAAGTCATAAAACAATCAAGGATATTCTGATTGTCTTGAAAATGATACTCCGCTTTGGTGTCAAAAATCAAATAATCGAATATCGGCAAATCGACATTAAGTTCCCTACCGAACGCAACAAACATACGATTGATATTTTATGTCGTTCGCACCACCGATTCATTATGGAGCATATACAAACCCACTTCACATTCAAAAATCTCGGCATTTACATTTGTTTGAGCACCGGAATCCGGATTGGCGAGATCTGTGCCCTGACTTGGGACGATCTGGATGTCGAGAACGGAATCATCCATATCCGAAAGACTATCCAACGAATCTATATTGTTGACGAAGGTCAAAAACGCACCGAAGTGATTCTCTCGATACCCCCAAAACAAAAAACTCAATCCGAGAGATTCCCATGACAAAAGATTTGTTGAAAATAATCCGTCCCATCAAGAAAGTCGTCAACGGCTGTTTCTACGTTTTTAACCAATGATCCGAAGCCCACCGAACCGCGCACCTATCGGAACTACTACAAGCAGTTCATGCAATCGCTTGGGCTGCCTTTAATGAAATTTCACGGCCTTCGACATAGCTTTGCTACGCGCTGCATCGAAAGCAAATGCGACTATAAGACTGTGAGCGTTTTGTTAGGACATTCCAATATCAGCACGACACTCAATCTCTACGTCCACCCCAATCTGGAACAAAAGAAACGATGTATGAATCAGATGGCTAGATTATTAAAATAAAACATTCAAGAAGCTGAAACTACTTAATTATATCTTATCAAAAACAGTATATTTGCAACAATAGAAAAGATAATTATGGAAACCATCGATTGGAAAAGCTACTTATCTGCAGAGAGGTTACGACCTTCAAAAGCGTCAAGCACTCGAATTGCTTACAGAGATATGCGGAATGAATTTGAAAGTGATTTTGGGCGAGTCATTTTTAGTGCTGCAGCAAGAAGATTGCACGACAAGACCCAAGTAGTACCTCTCACTTCTGATGACAACATACATTCGCGATTGACTCATTCTATTGAGGTAATGAATATTGGAGCTTCTCTGATAAAGAATATATGCCGAAGCAGTGAATTTAAACGCATTTTCCCTGACAGCTATTCAGTAATAGAAGAACAGGCAAATGCAATTATTCAAACAATCTGCATTATCCATGATATTGGGAATCCTCCATTTGGACATTTTGGCGAAGAAACTATTGCTGAATATTTTAAACAATATTTTGCTAAGAATCCAAAGATTTTAGACGCCAAACAGTCATGGATTATTGACTTTACAGAATACGATGGTAATGCTCAAGGGTTTAGAGTTATCACTAAATTGCAATGTTTAGAAGATTTATATGGTTTAAATCTTACATATGCATCATTAGCAGCATATCTTAAATATCCAAATTGGGACAAAAAAAGATAAAACAAAAGGTATATCCTTTCATAAGCATGGTGTGTTTTGTGCGGATTGCAGTTATGCAGAAAAGGTCCTAGCAGGCTGCATGTGCAATGAAAACCAACGTCATCCCTTATCGTATATTATGGAAGCCGCTGATTCCATTTGTTACCTCAGCATGGATATTGAAGATGCATATAATAAAGGATGGATAGACATTAATGATATTCAAGATTTCTTATCTACAAAAGTTAAAGACATAAAAAGACCCAGAATTAAAAAACCAAAAACTCAATCTATAATTGCAAAACTCTTTGCGTCAACATCCAAAAATAAGTAGAAAAAAAAAGATTGTTGATTTTCGAGTTGCATTAATACAATATTTTTGTAACACTAGCCGTTTTTAATTATTTAAGCAATATAAAAGCAGCATTTACAGGGAAATATAACAAAGAGCTCATAAAAGACGATGATTGTGGAATTGCTGAAATATTAGGTGATTTTTTGCTATTATAAAATTTTCTCACATAAAGATATTCAGTCGATCGAATTAACCGGACATTCAGTTCTAAATGGATTAATGGATATTTATATTAATCTATTTATGCATAATGAACGATCATTTCGTAATCGAGGGAAAAATATGATTTCTAAATCAATTATGCGAGCAAATATTTTAGACTATCTGGTAGATGCTAAATTGATAAAATATGAAAATGGAAGATACATAAATATATCGGACAATACAGAAATTAACATTGAAAAATTATGTGATACCTTTGATATTGAACAATTCCCTAATTACTATAAGTTGCGGACAATAGTCGATCATATTTCAGGTATGACTGATAAATTTGCAGTAAGCCAATACCAAAAATTAAGTGGGCAACGAATTTAACTATAATAATAAGGAAATTATTAAAATTTCTTATCCTTTATTTTTGACTATCTTAAAAATGAGGGTATTAGATGGTGTTTCTCTAGAAATATTAAATTTAATTGTAGAGCAATCTGATGTATATATTTTCAGCGGAATAATTCGTGATTATTTTTTTACAGAATAACAAACCAATCCGAGATATAGATATTGTAATTGCTCACAATATTAATTGGTTATCCATTGTTAGGAAATATCACCACTTGACGCAAATAACAAAAAAAATTCCTTTGGTGGATACAAGATACGCATAAACAATTTAACTATAGATCTTTGGTCATTAAAAGACACATGGGGAATCATCCATGGAAAATATAAATTAACCCCACAAAACCTCATTCGCACTGCTTTCTTTAATTTTTTCTGCTATTTTATATTCTATTCGCGACAGACAATTTTACATACATAAATCATTCTCCTCATTCTTATACAATAAAGAAATTGATATAGTATATCAGGTAAATCCCAATATTCCATTATGTATTATTAATAGTTTACATTATTCCAGAACTCTCAAGATGAATCTATCTGAATCGCTAAAAACGGTGGATAATTGATCATTTTTAACATTAATTACAACTACGAGCTTACGCAACAAAAAAACATTGGCATAGAATACAATATACAAACGATGAGATATTTACATTTTGCTTGCATTGCAAATATTCATTAAAAAATAATATTTCTAGCAGGAATTTATATTCTATGTAAACGAATAAAAATATCCCAAAGACAATCTTGGTATAAGTAAAATTTGTATTGGCTGATACCACAATACTAAATAAGCAAAGCCGGCATCGTTCCACTAAATAGAATTCACATACATTTTATTTTCGGAAATACCCGGCAGTTCAAAATTATACATATTCAGTGGCTATAAAAAAAAAGAATGAAGCTATCTCATTGGCACTATTATTACCAACATAGTTGTATATACAGTTCTAAAAAGTCCAACAACAAGAAAGTCTCAAAATACAGAATATAAAACGGATGTCTCAAGATTATGGAGATTATAACAACTCAATAACTATCATAAAATAAGAGGACTACTTTTATTACTAGCGGGACTACCGGAATCGGCGTAGTTTCCGTACGAAAAATCATCGCCAAGGGCAAAAACGTCGGCTCTGTGGATATTAACAAGTAGGTAGCCATGCTGCTTGCGGACGAGTTTAACTGTTCCGAACCC